>Ga0265797_10003474_pt1 | contig 25100 bp, 21 predicted proteins | sample P2T30metagenome_FD_192433 | JGI IMG/M metagenome (GOLD analysis project Ga0265797, IMG submission 192433) | Plant litter microbial communities from East Loma Ridge, Irvine, California - P2 T30 | ecosystem: Environmental > Terrestrial > Plant litter > Unclassified | place: USA: California... | reverse complement strand
AACCTCACCGGCCCTCACTATATGTCTCACTTGTGTACGGGTCAGAGCAAGATCACCAATCAAATGATCTTATAAGATCGCGGTGCTGAGATATCTTGTCATAAGCATTCGTCAAGCGTGACGGCGCATGTAGACAAAATCTCAAAAGGCCGAGTTTTGAGCTCTCGAAATCACAAGCGGTCAGAAACCGTGAACTCCATGTCACACTGAGATCGGCTCAACGGCTGAAGTGCTGTGCGTCATGTTCGGATGCACATCAGGTCTTAAGTACATCGCATGCACCATGTCCATCAAGAAAACAGATCGAAGCAAGAGGGCCTGTGCGACTGCGCTTTTGCCGCGCGAGCCATTTTCGTTCTCGATCTCTGGATTCCGCAGGTTGAAGGCAGCAGCCAACGACAATGATGCATTTCCATTGCCCTAGAAACTCCATTCGTTGCGGTTGAAGTTTTCGTGAAGGCTCCCGATGGTCACTGAGATGCAGGGCTTCGCCGGCTCTTCACCGGCTCGGGTGACACTCTCGAGATCATAGATCGCGGGCCACAGTGCTATACCAATCTCACTCTCGACATCGGATTGAGATCATTCAGGACACTTTGGTAGTAAGTCGTCAGTGAAAGACTGACAATACACATCCGTATATCTGGCGCACATTTCTCACTGATTCAGACACGCCATCAAGCTGGCATCTTGGATTCCTCGCTGAAGCCATAGCCGGTGCGGTCTTCAACATCTCGTAACGAAGAAAGCTGCTCCGATACCCAAGTTTTCATATGTAGCGTGTATGAAATTTCACGAGTTGCGAAGTCTCTAGCAAAGCTTGTGGCATAGCCTCGCCAGCTGAAAACGTTCTCCGCGTGCTTTGAGGCAGACAACTACGTGTAGCACAGACATCTGGCCTGTACTTAAGTCTCTCAACCTTGGTACATCTCACTGTTGCTGCTGATGTTCGGACGCGCAGCCGGTGTACGGACGAGCTTAGATCTAATGGCCACATCGTCTTGATCTTTGACTCGTCTCTCGGCCGGCAAGGCAGTGCCATACTGTTACTATTTGCGAACTTGACACTGGTTATAGATCCACATGTTACAGTTATGCTCACCGGCTACACCAGATAATACGAGGGAACGCTTTTGTTCTCATTGGTAGTATCTGAGGCTCAACTTTGCGGCTGAAATCACCTCGCCATTCGGGCGCTGCGCTACATATGCACCTCGTTGTAGGTTAAGAAGCATATCCTCCTCCCCGTCTTGAACTCCTCGCCAGTCTGCTCAAGAACTACCACCGGGCTGTGGTGTTCGTCCTCATTGTCCCACATCTGCCTTGGGTGGTCCTCGCCTACGTGCTTGATGAATTTGGACTGCTTCTTGAAACGCCGTCTGCAAATAGGACAAGGTACACTAGCGCCATCCACATGCTTCAGATCGTCCTTGAAAGCACGCCAGACTTGCTCGCATCGCTTGTAGTCTTTACTCTCGTGGTAAGCGTTCAGCTTAGACAACGTGTAAGTCTTCGCCTTCGCGTCTGGTGACACGGTCATGTCAGCCCTGCAGTAAGTGCAGAACAGTCCTGAGCTCTTGATGTCCGAGTGGGACTATTGTTTTGTTAAACTTGCATAAGAGCTCACCAAAAAAACGATGTATCCTGGCGATGAAGGCACGCAAGAATTTCACGCGGCCTTCGCCTTCTTCCGCCGGCCCGCAGTCATCAGAGATGACGATCACATTATTCTCGCCGACGCTCTTTCAGACTTCCGGCTTAGCAGGTGTGTTGAAAAGAGCTTCCTCGTCGATTGCATCTTCTTCCTCGACCGCTTCTTTCTCGACCGCCGCTCCCTGCGCGTATTGAGCGTTTTGAACTTTTCCGGCTTCTCTGGTGAACGTCAGCCCGCGTCAATGCTCCTGCTTCATTTCCTGCACTCTTTTTCTGCACGGCAATGCGCATGTCACGATACCGAATCTTTTGACGGGCTAGATGCTCATCAAGTCGTCGAGAAAGTTCGGAAATCTCAGGATCGTTGGCAATGGTAGGGTCCTTGAGCACGTTTCGGTACCGATAGATATTGTTTCCGCGAGCTCGGATGACGTCTTTCACAAGCTGATGATCCAAGACCGCTTTGTGGATCTCGATGAAGATGCTTTGTAGGTCAGGTTCGAGCTCGTTGTATCCCACAGGATTCTGGGTCTCCTCATCCACACGGCGTTCGAGCTCGTCGGCGGGCGGAAGCTTCGTGCCTTTGTAAAGATTAAGATTGCTTTGGCGAAAGAACATTCCGGACCTTAGTTGTCGATAGAGCTTCTCCTTGGATGTGAAAGGCGGTAAGATCATAGCGGCCCATACCTAACAGATCATAGTACACCAACGTAGTCTTGGTAGTTGGATTATGCCCTAGCAGAGCTTGCGCTGCTCAGTACCGTGGGCATCGATAGTCTCGGAAGCAAGGCGTACATCGTGTTGTGCTCCCAGAGTCCCACGCGGCGGCAACAAAGCTCTTGTAGCTTGCGGTTCAATGCACCGTCCTTTATTGGCTTTGCGGGAATGAGCGCGCCTTCGAGTGTCAGTTGGGCATGCTCGCAGTCGATAGTACACCATGAGCTGACTCACCTTTGGTATCAGCAGCAACGAACATCGCTTCCTCAACGACAAGCGGATTTACATCGAGAAACACGTCTTCGCCAGTGAGGAGCTTATCGAGGCCCTTGGCAAAAAGCCTACGCTCGACTGCGAGAGCGAAGAGAAGTACGCTTAAGCCCAGAGTGAGTCGAGCGCCCTTTGGAGCCAGACAGACCAACCGCTTGCCCGTTACGAGTCTTGATGTCCTTTCGCGAAGGGAAATGTGATTCTGACGGCGATGCCATTCTCCATTCGGACTCACTCAATTGTTTTCCCACGTCAAACAGTGTAACTCCTTGCGGACTCTGCCACCATCAGTGGCGCCAAGAATGTCCCCCAATTGGTAGACCTTGGTGACGACAAAAGAGCCGAGTCGAACATTGGGAATACAAGCGAGCACGGATACTATGTAGACGTACCTTAAATGCAACAATGGTGGCTGTATATCCTCAATCTGCGGCCCGACGTTTTCCACTCGATCAATGAATCATTGAAGCACTGCACGCTGATACGTCAACCTAACAATGACTGGTATAACGCAGTGCGAGGACATCCAGGTCGTTGCGAACCAACGATGCTTTTAAGGACATGAACGTGATTTCGAGCTAGAATGGACGAGTGAAAGAGCCATCGGTTATGTTATCAGAAATGGAAGGACAAACACAAGCTCACCGGCCGGATGGACTAGCTGGTTTTGCACCATCTTCTCTACCCGAGGCATTAGTGAAGAGCATGGCGTGAATCATATGGTCTCTGAGCTGACAGGAAAAGGCTGGGGCCGGCGCAGATGCCTGGCGGTATATCGATGGCGAATGTACCTACGGCTTCCACAGCCTCGAAGTCACTGGCCAGCTTACCGGTCGAGACGAATAGTCTTGCCCGTGTCGTGGTCAGGGATGAGGTACAAGTCTCGAAGTTGACCCGTGACTGTCTCGAGTATCTGCGCTCGCCCGTGGCCAACACATGCTTCTCTAAAGGCGATTATGATGACCTCAGCAAATTCTTGTCTCCGCTCACGGGCTACGTCCTCACCCTGTTGTCAGCTAGGAACGCCATCCAGAACAATCTCACTCACATTCAAGCCATAAATCACGAAAACTTGCGTCTGTCAATGCAAAAATAGCTGCCTCTGGTTACTGCAAACCGGGCCTTCAACTCTTTCTTCGAACAAATGCGGATCTCGTTCAGGGAACGTGCGACCGCCGAGGGAGTTCCGAGGGATGACATGGACGTAGGGGAGCCGGTGAGCGAGACGAAACTCCGTCGGGAGATCGATGGTGTGTACAATGCTGTAATGCACTCCAAGGCCCAGTGAGCTGCGACGTTCCCTTTTCCACCTGCGGATTCCATAACATGGCCGCTGGATTTCGATGTTTGCGAGAAGGAGGAGGCTCGAGACTACATGAAAGAGTACCTGAAGGGCCACGGGTACCTTCACGAGAAAAAGATCCGGAGGGAGGACTTTCAGGAAGGTATGAGCTCTCGCAGGGTGCGAGAGGGATGGACACTGAGTTGGTTACGTTGATTGTCGCGAACCTCAAAGCCAGCTTCTCTTTCGTTAAGGGTGGACACATGAGAAGGCTCTTTTGACTAGGCAATCATGTCGCCTGAGTATGTACACGAGCTTGCGCGACGCACAATGCTGAGATCATGTACCAGCGAAGAGTACTCAGCGACGTTTTGACAGCAACATCGTCTACTGTTGTAGCACTGAATGCATCTAGGCTGACAGATAGCATTGCCATTGAAGGCGAAAGGCCAATCCGAAGTCTCAAACATGACAGCAAGAACATGTCATGTTGAAAGACGAGCGAGGGGCAGCAAAACTGAGTTACGTAGGAAGACGTGAAAGTGGAGGTATACCATAGTCAATTTCACCTGGAGATGACTGCAAAAGTGGGAGCTTCGAGAAAGAACGCAAAGAAAAAGCAGGGAGAGCAAAAAGGAATGCAGAATGACCAACGCGAAAGCAAAAAGAACGATCAATGATTAGAGAGAGGTTCGAACTCTCGACCTTTCGCGATCAGCAATGTGAGGCGAACGTGATAACCAACTACACCATCCAACCGTTTTTTATTGCTGTTCTGCCAAAATGTTTAAATAATATAGTGTTTTATCTAGGGTCATCAAGGATCAAACTGTTTAGACGCTAAGCGGACATGAGCGCAGGGTCCTCCTAGAATTTGCAATCGACGCTGCTTATGCCCTGCCCCACCCCAAAGATCATCGCCGGTCACACATGTTGCTGACAGAGATAGTACTGCATCGTGCTTTTCTCACGCTCACAAGCGAATAGCGGTCACTGGCCGTATTGCGAGTACAAGATCAGTTGCCCTTCTTAAAAAGCGGAGTCTATTTTTTTTTCACAAAAGCGTAATGTTTCGCCAGTCGACAAACGTTCCAAACTCCCAAGCTTTCGTCATGTCGACACTCAAACAATCGCTCCCATGGACACAGTCGCCACTCATCATCAATGCGCCCATGGCTGGCTTCGCTGGCGGTGCACTCGCATCCGCTGTTACGCTCGCAGGCGGCCTCGGTCTAATCGGTACGGACACCGACATGAACAGGGCGCGCAAAGAGTGTCGCATCGCAGCAGACACCACCGCATCCGGTGCATCAATCCCCTCGCTAGGAGTACTGCCTGTCGGTATCGGCTTTCTGACGTTCATCGCGAAGCTTGACGAGGCTATGTCAGTCGTTGCTGAGTTCAAGCCTGCCGTCGTCTGGCTTTTCGCAGGAAAGACCTTTGATCAATACGCCGAGTGGGCGATTGCAGCGCGCAACGCTTCTCCGGAGAGCAAGATATGGGTTCAAGCTGGAAGCGTCGCTGCTGCTTTGCATGTTGCCCGTACAGCTAAACCTGACGCGCTCTGCCTCCAAGGCGCCGATGCAGGCGGTCACGGCTTTGAGAAAGGCGCAGGTATCGTCTCACTGGTACCTGAAGTGTCAGACGCACTGGCTCGCGAAGGGTTTTCACATGTTGCGCTTCTTGCTGCTGGCGGCATCGTCGATGGTCGAGGCGTTGCTGCCGCTCTTGCTCTTGGCGCAGACGGCGTCGTGATGGGCACACGCTTCCTGGCTTCGAACGAGGTAGTAGTTCATTCAAAATACCAGGCTGCTGTTCTGGAAGCAAAAGACGGCGGCCAGGTGACGACGCGCTCCAGGATCTTCGACCAGCTGAACGGACCGAGCATCTGGCCTAAAGAATACGATGGGCGGAGCTTGGTTATTCGAAGTCACCAGGACCACATCAGTGGTGTGGGCCTTGACGAAATACAAAGACTATACAAGGTGGCTGTCAAGGCCGACGACAAAGGTTTCGGCACCGCTTTGCAGGGTAGAGCGGCCATCTGGGCGGGAACAGGCGTGGGCTTGGTGAACAATGTGGAAAGCGCTGCGGCGATTGTTGAGGGTACCAGGAAGGACGCGAAAGAAAAGCTTTCGAAGGCCGCTAAGCTGTAAAGCACCAAGATTTTGGTAAAGTGAAGATGAACCACAGTAACACGTCACTTTCACCACGCATTGCTGTAGCCAATCAGGATGTGTCACGCTCTTGAAGCAATGTGATCTCTCATCATGCTACCTCTGGAGAAACGGGCTACGATATGTGGCAAACCAAGTGAGCTGCCGTTCGGGTGAGTAGCGACGCGCGATCAGGGCCTTCTCTGGGTTCTGCATATTCATTGCTGACTGATCTTGCAGTTCTCAAAATACCGTTAAACATTACTTCGTTAGTTGTGACGATATATGAATACTGGTTGTCCGCTTGATGATCGGGTCAAGTGGTATTTGACTGGCCTGACTCTGATTGTCATCGCTGTTCCTCTCGTCCAACTCGTCTTTCAAATATGGGTCGACGCTCTTTATGTACCCTCGATTATTCCTACTCAGCTGGCTGCCAGTTCCATACCGTTGCGTGTTGGTCGAAGCCAACGACGTCTTATCTCCAGTGATCACGGCCCAAATCATACGACTGAGAGCAAGATTTGTCGCAATGATGCCTAGATGGAGCTCCGTGTTTGCCCATATCGCGGCAATGCAGTAGTCGTACGAGAGATCCGCGGTCTTTATTCCCAACGACGAGGCGCGGACGATAGCGACCGCGGTGGCGATGAGGCCCATCGACATTAGACCACAGACTCCGAGTTTCGTCTTCAGTGTCATCTTGACTTTCCAGAGCACAGCTACCGGAAGCAGTGCGCATATAAGGTCGGTGACCACAGAATAAGCTGTCCGAATCAGTGTGATACACGACAACCAAAATGGAGCTTGACTTACCGACTTGACAGTAGATGGAGTAGATTCTGACCTGCGTTGGCCAACATCTCCCATGAGGCATGGCTTTCCACGACTTTTGGATTGGTCTGCACTGCGCGAGTAGAACAATGATCGGCTCAATGTTTGTCAGAACTAGGCCGACCATCATCACGTAGAGACAACGGCGCAATATCTTTTCGTTCTTGATGCGCAATATCAAAAGGCAGATACTGCACTTCAGCAGCGCAATGTTGGTGAACAAAAAGATCTGCGTCATCCACGTCAAGAAGTTGACATGCTCGTAGTCGGCCGTCGAAAGATACCATCGATGGCGACCATTCCCATGCTTCACAGAACTGATTTGCAGGCTCGTTCGGATGATAGCGAGGACACAGCAGATGGTTATCGCATAGTCATCCTGTCAAATTTCAGCAAAGCCGGGTAGGCAATCATCGCATTGGTTGAACGCACCCATCCCAACGTATGCCGCCTCCAACGCGCATACAACCTCAAGCCAGTAGTGACGATAGTGAACGTAGTCAACACAGAAGTGAGAACGAGTAGTATTCCTCCTACCGATTCATCCGGCGGCAGTGGATTAGGAGGTTGGACCGAGGCCATGGCGCAGTTCTGATAGGCAAGTCCAGTAGGGGAAGGCTTGTCGCCCTGTTCACGACAATCACCTCGAAGCTAGACGAGAACCGCGCAAGCCCTATAAGCAGAAGACTTTGGTGTTGTGGAGAGTTCCTGTCACAATTCTTCTTGCGGGGGAACGATCACAGGTATACTAAGACCTATCATAGCGGGTCGACCCAAATCTCGTAAGATACGACACCAGCATCAACCTCGCAAGGCCCAAGGTGCCATCGGGCCGATTACAAGAGAGGCGTCCCATGGTTCTCGTGCATTGCGGCCTTCAGAAGGCTGAAGCTGACTCGAAAAGTCTAGTGCCTTCGCGAGGCGAGGGAAAGCCGAACGGCGGTAACTGGTGGTCTTCGGTCGATACATAGCAGCACGGCCAAGAGATGCCAGCTACGGTAGGTGTATAGGTATCTTCAAGATGCGATAGAAAACTCGGATCATACCATTTAACAATCCCAGGGCAGGGACGGGCCGTTTGTTGAAGTTGCCCTGCTATTGACCGCAATGGCGCCGGAGCGCATTAAGCTCCCTGAAGAATTCTTCAGTCTCAAACATTGCGACATACATTTGGTGCCGATGGCTGAGCTTGCGTTCATGCTCTTTGCTTCCACAGATCCCATCTGGTGCCGGAGCAAGTACAAGTCAACTGAATGAGGCATCCTCTTATTACTGGTGGCCATCGATGTCGTGAGCGGCTGGTGAATGCAGGGTAATGAGCCGCCCCGCTGGGCTCCATGGCGCTTACCTCCATCGGCTAAACGCGAGATCCTGCCAGATCGCTTGCGGCAGATTACCCGCAGCCCGACATCCACATGGCATTATCTCGGTCGGAGACTGACTCGAAGGTCGCCAAGATGCCTGTGGTTCAATCGAATGTGGCAAGGAGACTAGGGGTGACGAGTTTCGTTCGTATTCAAATCCCTCCATCCTGCATGTGCTGTCTCCTTGTCTGAACTTTATTTCGCGCCTCAAACAACGGACAACATGAAATTAGGACTGTTCAGCCTCGCGGCATTCGGCCTGCTAGCAGATGTTAGTGCAGCAGCGGCGAAGCCTCAAAAAGGTCAAACCAAGGATGCTCAGTCGTTCGATTTTGTAAGCCTGAAACCACTCGAGTCCAATCACTTCCGTTGCTGCATCTGACCAAGTCTGCAGATCATTGTCGGTGGAGGAACTGCGGGTCTGGCCGTGGCCTCTCGTCTCAGCGCTGGACTGCCCGATCACAGCATCCTCGTGATTGAGGCAGGCCCCGATGGACGTCAAGATCCAGGCATCACTGTTCCTGGGCGTAAAGGCTCAACTCTTGGAGGCAAATATGACTGGAACCTCACCACGGTCGCACAGCCAGCGGCGAATAACCGCATCTTTGCGCAGAATCGCGGAAAAGTACTTGGAGGGAGTTCCGCCCTGAATCTCATGACATGGGACCGAACAACAGTTGCTGAGCTGGATGTCTGGGAAAAGCTGGGCAATGCCGGCTGGAATTGGAAGAATCTTTACCCAGCCATGTTGCGAGCGGAAACGTTTCAACTTTCTCCAGCGTACGGATCTGAAGGCGTGGGCAAGACTGGTCCAATTCGCACACTGATCAACCGCATCATTCCTCTGCATCAATCCACATGGTACCCTACGATGAACAATCTCGGTCTCGCGACGAACAAAGAGTCGCTCAATGGAAACAATATTGGCGTTTCCACCCAGCCCGGTAATATTGACCCTACGACTTACAAGCGCTCGTACGCGCCGGAGTATCTCAAGCTTGCAAAGAAGAACCTAGTGTTGAAGCTTGACACACGCGTTGCGAAGGTCAATTTCTGGAAGAAGAATGCTGTTGGTATCACACTTGAAAACGGCACTGTCATCAATGCAAACGAGGAGGTCATTTTATCAGCTGGGTCTTTCCAGACCCCGGGTCTCCTTGAGCTTTCTGGCGTTGGAGACGCTACGCTATTGAAAAAGCTCGGGATCTCCGTTGTTAAGAACCTTCCATCCGTCGGCGAGAACCTCCAGGATCACATTCGCATACAAGCGTCGTACCAACTCAAGCCAGCGTATCCTTCTTTCGATGCACTAAAGAACACAACACGCGCAGCAGCTGAGCTAGCCCTCTACAACGCCGGCCAAGTGTCCTTGTACGACTACACCGCCAGTGGGTACTCATACTTCCCCTGGAGCACAGTTTCCACCACCACGGCAGCAAGTCTCCGTGCCCTTGTCGAGTCAGACACGAGCCTCATCTCGGCCGTCGACAAAGCAAAGAAAAGCTACCTCACAACCTCACTCAACACGAAGGTGCCACAACTCGAAGTCATCTTCTCAGACGGATACACCGGCCTCAAGGGGTATCCTACTGCTAATTCTTCCCTCTTCGGCATTGGCACCTTCTCGCTTATCGGCGTCGTGCAGCACCCACTTAGCAAGGGAAACGTGCATATTACATCGCGCAACATCAGCGTCAAGCCTGCCATCAACCCCAATTACCTTTCGCACCCATACGATTTACTCGCTGCGACTAACCTCGCAAAGTACCTTCGCACCATCGCGACTGCGAAGCCTATGAGTGATGTGTGGTCCGAAGAGTACGAGCCGGGCAAGGCGGTGCAAACGGACGAGGACTGGAAGAGATATGCGCTGGCCAACACGCTGAGTATCTATCACCCGATCGGTACGTGTGCGCTCCTGCCCGAGAAGGACGGAGGAGTCGTGAGCCCGGAGTTGAAGGTGTATGGTACCAAGGGCTTGAGAGTGGTGGATGCGAGTATCATTCCCCTGCTGCCAAGTGCGCACTTGCAGACCTTGGTCTATGGCATCGCTGAGAGAGCGGCAGAGATGATCATCAAGGAGCAGAAGTCTTAAAGACATTGTTTGAAATACGAAATACGTAGTCGTAACATGAAGAGTATGATACCCTTGTGTTAAAAAGGATCGATGTTTAATGCTAGTTGTGTTTGCTGTTTCACCGGCTACTGGCGGTGATAAACCGTCGTGTTACAGCCCGACCATCTGTTCATGACATAAGGGAGACCTACCGCACAGCATCTAGCGCAACTGATTGGGGAAGCTTTGACTTTCTTTAAAGATTCCTTGCTATTGACGCACGTGCCTTATATAACGAAAACATAAGGCCTCTCGAAACAATCGTCCCAGCCCTTTTCTTCCCTAGTCCAATACCTCCTCAGCACCGCCTGCGCCTTCAGTGGACTGCTAGTGCCCAGCGCACGACTCAAATCCCCAAGGGCATTTTCAATCCAGTACTGCATTGCCTCGTCTCTATACCCAGCCTCGACGCCCGCTACCGTCAGCGGCCAGATCAGGAACGAACGGAGCCGCGGGTTTGCTAGCGCAGGCCGCAAGCTGGACAGAAGCTTCGAACCATGAACCGAGCGCATGGCGTTCATTTCTAGTGTGTTGGGGAGGATAGTGAGGCTTTGCAAGGACATGGTACAGTACAAAGCAATAGCGGATTGATAGATGCTTCCGACTAGTAACCATTCCTCGTAATGTTCGCCAGGCTGTGCCCAGTCTTCGGGGCTGAAAGATTCAATCTTCGCCAGGAGGTCGTGCGCGTCGAGAGTATGGGTTGGGTCGAGGTCGCCAGCGAACAATACGGCAGATGCGGCACCACGTAGTTGATTGACCCGCAGGATGTCGGTGAACAAGACCGGAGGGCACAAAGTGTATGGGAACACGAGGCTGTAGATTGCTGAGACGTCCGTGATGTTTTGATCTGGTGCGTCGGCGAGGGCTAGTTGATCCCAGGATGGCGAGCAAGTATTTGCCATTGTCATGATGCTAGTAAAGTTAGTGTCACTCAAGGGGTGGGAATCATATGCGTACAGAATATATACAACAAGTGTAGGAGCAAGGTGGGGAGATTGCTTCATGAGGCTCCTGAAGCCGCCACGCATGTCGATAAGACGCTTTAGACCTGAGGCGTGTGAGCGCCAGTCGGCCATGGCTGGGTTTTGCAGCTGTATATCGGATCAGTGTGGTTTCTTCAGAAAAGCATATGAGGTTGTCTTACTTCCATGCTCATGAACATGAGAATACTCGCAATGGACAAATCACTACTCTGTGTCTTGTTCTTTCCAACATACTGACTCAGCGCACGGATGGCGGCCCCTCGGTGTTGGTACACCTTAGATCGGTTGATGACTGCGACAGCTTTGTCGGAGCCAGCAGGGAGACTATGAATGAAGTGATTGAGCGAAAGACAGACTAGCGTATGATGGATCGCCGGTGGAAGTATGTGCAGTGCTTCTAACGGGAATCTGATTAGAGCAGGGTTCGGTGCCAACGTGCCCAACTCTGCGCACGTTGGATACATCCGCAAATTGTCTACCACTAGTGTGAACACCTCTCTTGTAAATTTCGGGCCAGTAACCTACAGTAGCTGACGGCCTGGACGACTTCATCGGTCTGGTGGCTGAGATTAGTGTAATTTGGTAGATCGTTGTTCTCAATGAGACGCAAAATGTGTTCGAGTCTCTGCAGCGGATGGCTTTTGGGACACAGTTTCTTAGCTTCATTCTCGAGCCGTCCGTTGACAATTTCTTCGAGTTTTTCCCGGCCGCCCATTGCGAACATCTTGCCGACAAGATCGAGGCCTGACCTCAGACGAGATGCATAGTCGCCGCCAAGCTCGTCCTCCTGCTGATCGTCGAATACGTAGCTAAGATCGCCCTCCGAAGACCATACGTATGGAGTGATAGCCTGGAAAGGAAGACCTTCCAAGACTGCTGCGGACGTAAGTGGTAGAAGGTCCAGGTCTAGATCCTTGATGGTCTCCTGAACGAGTTGCTTGGGTTCTTCTACCGAGGGCGTCTTGTATATCTTTGGGGGGCTGCCCTTCTTTCTTCGTCTTGAGGTGACTTTCCCAGTCTGGATCCATTGCAGTGGCTTTTGTTCATCATAGCCAGGACAATCTCTTCCCGCCTTTTGACACTTCTTGCAATGGGGAAGGGTGTGATCGCAGACCAATCGCCGCTTGAGGCACTCCCAGCATTGGCGGTTTGCTTTCTTTTCTCCACTTTCGGTATGCTTCATGCTCAGGGCGTGACCAACGTCGTCTGCGGGGCGTCAACGGGGCAGGTAGCGTGGGATTTGGGTTCTACCGGCTTCAAAACAAGACTGCGGAGCGAATCTTCCTGCATCTTTATTGCCTCGGATGGCTTCAAAGTGATTCTACAATACGCTACATGTACAGGGCTGAGGTGGGGGCCGCTGACAAGATGGCGGTGTTCAGCCCGGTGTGGGTTCTTGGCCAACTTTCGCGCCTATTGTGGTAAGACTGATTGCGGATCGATGGGGGGCCTTACGCTAAGACAGCGGCAAGGCCGGTCGACACACGGTGGCATCGAAGGATATAACGAGCACAAGCACCTTGACAAGAATACGAACACAGCCATCAAGAGAGTGGTAGGTTGTTGACTTCCGGCCAAGGTTTTGTCATCTAGCCGAGGATACTGCATCGCTACTTCAAGCAGGTGTTGCCGACCGATCGTCGACTGCGCAGTTACACACCGCAAGATTTGTTCTCCGACATGTCAGATTGTGTATTTCGAGCTAGGATCCGGGAATGAGGCTGTACAGAAGAGAGTAGTTGCGTAGGTGAAGCCTAAACCATCCTAAAGTTACCCATGGTAGTCTGGTCAATAAAGAGCTGATCGACATCACGACTTCGCCATATCCTCACAGAGATGGTATTTGCAAGATGCTCATTCGCGCGTACGTTGCTGCGATGTAGGAGAAACGATTCGAAGTTGACTCGTGTGCTAGGCCTTCTCCTTTCGTTTTCGCCACAAAGACGTGTTCGCGCCATTCGCTTCGTACATCCTTCGCCGCTTCCCTGCTTCCCACGCAGCAAGTGCGTAAAAGGCTGCTGCTGCGATGCAACAAGAACCCATCCACAACTGCGCGCCGAGGAAACTGTTCGTCAAATCATTCAGCGCAAAAGCTATTGGCGCGCTTATGAGATAGCCAACGCCCGAGAATGCATACGCCATGCCCAAACGCGTACCAAGAACGGACATGGAAGGCGTAATGTACGGGAGAACGATAGCTGGTAGAGTCACCACCATACCAGTTAGAAAGCCATATACGACTGTCCACACGATTACACCCGCAAGAGAGCTAGTTGCGATCCACGAGAAGGCAACTATACTGGCTGCGACCTCAGCTGCGAAGAGGAGGGTTTCTGGACCAACAAAATCTGTAACTAACGGAGGCATAACGCGGCCAAACAATTGCGCCGCGTTCAGTATGGTGAGAAGATATGACACGTCTCCGGCGGGCCTCGAGAGGGTTGTGGATGCGTAAGTCGTGATGAGAATAAAGGGAAGAAGGACACCGGCAAAGAGCAGGAAGCCAGCAATAATGTACACGACATATGTGGCATCGCTGTATGCCTTGAGGTCGAGGAGCTGACGGGTCGAGCGAGGCCCAAGAGGTCGGATCAAGAGAGTTGCGCCACCCATAGTCACGAGCGCCACAAAGCCGATGATGCGATTTGCCCGACCGAAGCCGACGCTCTCGATAAGGTATCGGAATATAAGCGGATAAATGACGCCGCCGAATGATCCACCACCAGTAGCCAGACCAAGCGCAACACCTCGTTTGGACTTGAAGTATAGCGGGATAAGAGCAACACTTGGGACATACAGGAGACCCAGGCAAAGTCCGAGAAGGATACCTTGCGATAGCATGATTTGGTAGTACGATCGCGCAAGACTGAGCATCATCATGCTGAAGACGACCCCGGTGCCGGCCGTGATGAGAAAGCAGCGAAAATATCCTTTGTCGAAGAGTGGTCCAGAAAGTGCGCCGACGATCAGAAGGAGAGAGCCCTGGACCGTTCCAATCCAAGAGATGGAACTCGAGCTGTAATCTGCCAGCAAGTTGGACTGGTAATACCCTTGGTAAACACCGAATGAGTTCACCAATCCCCAATTATTCATGTTGACGAGGAACGCGCCGAGGACCTGTAGCCATGCAGTGGTGCCTCCATCGACTGGATACAATGGTGCCGGCGCAGACGATCGAAGTATGTCCTTGAAAGCTCTTTTCTTTCCGCGATCCGGATCTCCATACTTGTCGATCATACGTCGGCGGCCGTGCTGGTACACCTCCTCCATCTTCAACCAATTACGCTTTGAGTTGTCGTCGTCGGGATCAAAATCTGAGTAGCCATTGATGCGTTCGCCGGAAGACAGCGCCGCAGCGAGATTCTGTATGGTCGGATTCTCGTAGATGAAGGCCTGGTTGACTGGTTGCTTGCTCGCTCCGCGAACTTTGTTGATGTCTTTGACAAACGTCATAACGTGCAATGAGTCCATACCGAAGGTAAAGATATCGTCCGTGGGCTCAATGTCATTTCTGTCGATATCGAGCATGTCGCAAACATAGTTCATCAGTGATGTCTCTGGTGCAGATTCAAGGTCCAACTTGGTCGTCGATGGCTCCTTTTCTCTCACTGCGTCCTGACTCGAGTACAAGGCAGCAAGCTCGTCTTTGTAGAGAGCGTACGCCTGCACTCGTTGTACTGTCCCTTTCGCCGCCCGAGGCAGTGGCTGTTCTGGGCTTGTAACTACCAGCATGTCCATTGAAAGCCTACCGTAGGACGGACATACGCGATTTGCCTGAACCACGAGGGGCTCAAGCACGGCTCGGAGCTGATCAATCGACATATCGTGTAACTTCGGCTCCACCAACAATGATGTCTGGAATCGGCCCAGTCCGTAAATCAATGCACCTTGTACGGCGGCATTACCAAGCAAAATCTTCTCCATCGGAACCGGATTGAGCTTCTCACCGTTACTGAGAACAATGATGTCGTCAATACGAGACTCGAACTTCCACAGGTCTGGCTTTGATGGGTGCTTGGAGAAAACATCTCTAGTGTGATACTGCTCCAATTCAGGGAAGGTAACGAATATACCCTGTGTGTGATCCAGATGAGCCTTCCGCACGAAAACAAGCTCATATAAGCCTTCTTGGCCAGTGTACTGCATCTCCACCCCACCGGCCTCGATATCAAATCGAAAATAGGCCCAATCTTCTGTGTCCTTTGCGTTCACGGGAACGCCTCCATACTCTGTGGCGCCCATTGACGAAGCAAGAACAGTTTTCCGGCTGACCATACCAGCCGCTTGCTCAGAGAGCGGCCCTCCGGAGAACGTCAGTACGTCGAGTTGTCCCATGGCCTCATACTGCTCCTCATTCTGAACGAGTTCCTGCACGATGGACGGAGGTATGACCGATGCGTTCACGGATCCACGCATGTGAATGGAGTGAACCAGGTTTGCGCTCACGGGTACACCTGGTGGTAAGAACACCGCCGTGCCATCGAAAAAAATTGGCACAGTAAGTGTATAGTTAACTCCAGCGAGGTGGAATGGTGGGAACGGTGAGAAGATCCTCTTGTTCTCATACTGTCGTACGGACACGGTACCTGGCACGTGGCCCCATGCGTCGAATGTACTGAACAGACCATGCTTCAGGGTGATTATCTTAGGCATTCCCGTGGAACCTGAAGTGTGGAGCTGCACCAGTGGCTTAAACCTATGTTCTTCGAATGTGCCTCGAAATGGCATTGCGGGAACGGGCGCATCGTCAAGGAGCTCTTCCAAACTGGGTATCGCCAGAAGCTGCATGGTTCTCTTCTGAAGAATTGTCTTCACAATCGCCATGGGCTCCGATGTAGAAACAATTTTCGTCGCACCAGCTTCCTCGAAAAGTGACTGATAGGCCTCCATGGTGTTGCGCGGCGACGGGAGAAACATCTGTTTATTGTTAGACCTCCGTTAGTCAACTATTATTGAACGTACATAGTAGCCAGCTTTCTGAGCAGCAATTGCTAAGATCTGATAGCGCAAATCTGGTGTCGCTAGGTATACCAGGACTTCGCTTGACGATGGACGTCCCAACGTATCCAAAAGCCAATGCGCACATCTGTTGATGGCGTTGGCAAATTTGCGATAGCTAACATCATAAAAACCCTGCTCGATATCCGAAGAAATGGGAATTGATGCAAAGGGTCGTGGATGGTTCGCCTCCGCCCGCTCATCGATCAGCTGCGGCAGAAGGCGATAGCCATACGGATAAGTATTAAGACGAGAAGATATTGTTTCGCTGGATTGCATTGTGTATGTCATTCATGCTGCTGTTTACTGAGTGATTCTGATGTTGTACCTATCGTAAGGTTTTGCTCTGAGCTGGACCACCACCGGAAACGGTCCGTGAGTATCGCAGTACGCATGACAAGCATGGTGATCCTCTGGCCCAATGCGGTACAAAAGTGATCGCCGACATGCATTGTGACGCAGTGCAGGATCGACATCGTGGTAGCGCAAGCCACAAGCTTTACGATCTGCGGGTAGCGGACCACTTTTAAAGAGTTGGAGGTTATGAGAGCTAAGACACAAGCGAGGAGCACTAACGTCCTACCCATTCACTAGGTAAGCGGGGGCGAACATCTTCAGCCAAGCGATGCTGCAATGCATCGAACGATCGGCGACGTTGCTCTGGTACAATTCATCGCGAGTTGTCGTATGCATTGGGCCCGAGGTCACAAGTTTCAGATACTTTAGCTAACAACTGATCAAAGAATCACTTCTCAACTAGCAACCAGTATTTCTTGTTCCATATCATGTCTTCCAGCAAGCACTTTGACGTCATGGCGCACCGCTCGCCCGGTCAGCACATTCGGCAGTATGCTCGAGCAACCTCAGACTCGGAGGAAGACGAGCTCTTCTTGTCGGTGAAGCAGTATGTGCCAAAAACATCTGAGCAGCATGGAAACAGCACTGGAATCACGTTGGTTGCTTGTCATGCGAATGGCATCCCAAAGGAGCTATACGAACCACTGTGGGATGCGCTGTATGAGTACATGTCGAAGACGGGGAAAACGCACATTTCGAGCATCTGGATTGCGGATGTTGCCAATCAAAATCATAGCAGTGTCATTAACGAGGGCAAGCTGGGAAACGATCGTGAGTTTCCAATGGTCGCTTCGAGCACAGTCGACTCTTTTGTGTTGACACTGACTTAAATCAGCTTCGTGGTACGATCATGCCCGAGACTATCTCGCTATGATAAATCGTTTCCGCAAGGACATGAAGCAGCCCATTGTGGGTCAGTATGCTTCGTTCTTTCCGATAAAGCAATATGCTGAATAACATACAGCATTTGGCCATAGTATGGGCGGAAACGTCATAATCAACACTGCCCTCATGCATCCACGCCTGTTTGCCACTGTCATGACCTTTGAACCCGTAATACTCAAGAACCCACATCAAACTACCAGCCTAGCCGCTTATCCTATTACTTTTCGAAGAGACCAGTGGCCCTCACGCGAGGCAGCGCTCAACTCATTCCACAAACATCCTACTTACAAGACGTGGACGCCGGAGGTTCTGAAACTGTTCATCGAATACGGCCTACGCGATCTTCCAACACTGCTGTACCCCAACGTACCAAAGGATGCTCCACAGTCTGTTACACTTACGACCACGAAGTATCAAGAAGCGCTCAGCTTTTTGCGCGCGGCTTATCCTCCTGATCGCTCCACCCCACTATCCGAATGGGTTCCTACACAAACCAAGTACCCAGATATAGGCGACGCGAACTGGCGAGACCTTAACGACCCGTTTTACCGTCCCGAGATGACGCATACATTTTCGCAGATTCCCTATCTACGCCCATCGTGTCTCTTCCTTTACGGAAAGAACACGATGTTGATGCCCGCTAAATTTAAGCGAGCTGAGAAGACGTCCACATGCGGTACCGGTCTTGGTGGCAGTGGAGGCGTTGCTGCGGGCCGTGTGGAGGAGCGTGAACTGGAGGGCGGTGGGCATTACTTCCCGTTGGAAAAACCTGTGATGCTTGCAGATGATGTACTTGGCCCGTGGCTGGACAAAGAGATAGGGAGGTGGATCGAGGAGACGCGGGTGGAGAAAAAGGCCTGGGAAACGGCTGAGAAGCCTAAGCGGAGCCAGTACGATCAGGACTGGGAATGGTGGATGAAAAAAGTCAACCCTATGAAGCCAACGAAACCGATGAGAGCGAAAATCTAGGCTTTAAATAGAATTTGCGACTTCACTCAATTGAGTGAATTACTCTACATTACACGACTGCCTTTCTGGTTGCAAATGTGATTTTTCCCTTCGTCTCCATCTTCTGCTCCATCGCGTTCAAACTTCCAGAAGGTTCATGATCTAGGCAACAGCATTGAACATAGTTAGGTCGCAGCCAAAGTGGACTCATCATGGACTCCATGGCTATAATCCACGACGAGAGAAACTGGCATGAGGATGGAGATCACAAGATCAATCAAGAGGTGCAGAACAATGGCTGCATGTTAGCCGGCCAACGCTCAAGTGAAAACAGCCGGAAAGTCATATTATTTGGCATGGGCAGCAAGAATTTGGAGAAGTTTGTTCATTACGCTAATGACATTAACCACAAGTGTCGTTACTCAGAAGAAGACTTTTTGACCACATCTACTTCTAATACTTCTTGCAATCCTTCGCCACCGTCGAGAACTTCACGTCATCAATGACCAACGCGCTCAGAGCATCGAGAGCGCTAATACCACCAGTAAGATCGAACTGGATGACGGCGAACTGAAGATCCTTGCCCCAGCAGTCGTTGAACTTGCCAAATGTCTGCTGCTGGACGGCAAGCGGTGTAGTTGGGTTGTAGTTGTAGCTCTGCGAACAGACTTGCTTGCTCGCCGCGACCGCATTGTCGCTACCCTGATATCCAGTAACGTTGATGTTGCATTCGGTGGGGATGGCAGCAGCACCGGTTGCCAACTGCACCACGCAGGCATAGTAGAAGCTCTCGAGCTGGAAGGATGAAATTTTGCTTTCCGGATAGTTGGCTGTGATCATTGGGGTACCCTGGAGTTGGGAGAGGACGTTGATTGCGCCGTAGTTGGCGCCGCTGTGAGGGGCGATGCCGGGCTGGAGACCGGTGCCAGTGTTGATGACGGTTGTGTAGGTGATGCCTTGGAAGAGGAGACCCTTGTATGGTGTTGGGATGGGGTTGACGATGGAGCCGGGTAGACCGCCCTCGAGGTCGTCGAAATTTGCGTTTTGGCTGGTACGTGGGCAGGTTTGGGGGTGCGTCGGGATAGCAGCGGCGACGGAGGCCAGGGCTGCAACAGCAAATGTGGACTTCATTTTGAGTGTGTGTGGTGAAGTTTTGATGAAGGAGGTGGTGAAGAAGGAAGTGTGGAGGTGATGTGGTGAAATGTTTTTTGTGATGATAGATCGTCACCGGAATCACTATCAAGTACTTATACCTACTTCTCCTTGTGGAGCATTATACAATGTGAACTGTGCTCTCTCGTCACCACCACGGAGTCGCTCAAAGCCGTGTCGGCGATACACCGCGTCAGTGACGGCGCAGTGCATCTTCGGTTGCCATGGTGGTTGTGAAAGCATCAGTACACAATTGGAAATGATGTGTCGATATGATGTAGGTGAATTATGGGACGACAATACTTCCATGTCATGATCAGCAGGGCGTTGTACCGCAAAAGCAATAAGAAGCCCTTGTTGTTGAGGCTCTAGCTCCGATCACACGCTAGATCTACAGAGCCGCTAGTAGGTAGCAGATCGGAGGCGCTCCGCCAAGCAGACTACTTTTGGCGAGCAAAGTTCGTAACCATGGTACTGTACACAGACCATGAAATCGGACAAAAGATAATCGCTCCGTATCGTGTTGGTCGCATGGCCTATTTCCCGTAGTCAGAGTGGGGTCTCCGCGCTCAAAAGAGCAGGGCAGGGAAGCGGACTACAATGTGAACACTAGCACCTCGCACACTTATTCCCACATACCATTCCACCCCGAATCATGGTTGAAACCCATGTTATACTTTCTGGTTCAACGGGCCATCTTGGAAGTTACATCCTATCCGCCCTCATTGCGGACCCAAAAGTCAAAACTGTCCACTGCCTCAACAGAGCTGACAAAGCACGTCCTCGACAAGATGCCCAACTTGCACAACGCGGCCTCACACCTCTGGACGAAAAGTCCGGTACGCCCGTCACTTTCCTGACTACCGACCTCACCAAGCCACGTTTGGGACTACAAGATGATGTGTATGACGTCTTGGCTGCGGAAACAACACACTACATCCACTGCGCTTGGCCCGTCGACTTCAACAAATCATTCTCGACTTTTGAGCCAAGCATTACTGGCCTGCTAAATCTACTGGACCTGGCACTAGCCTCCCCCCACACCAATGAGGCTTCTCGTCCACTCTTCATGTTCCTCTCGTCCATCAGCGCGATGGGGAACTGGGGCGCCGTGCCGGGCGCTCGCTTGCAAGTACCCGAAGAAGAAGTCGACGATTGGAAAGTCGCGCGCTTTGGGTATGGCCAGTCCAAAATTGTCGCGGAGAGACTTCTCGCCGAAGCCACACGCGTCAGTGGGTTGAGGACAGCGGTGGTAAGAGTCGGGCAGGTTTGTGGGCCCGTTGAGCACGGTGAAGCTGGTTGCTGGCCTAGACAGGAGTGGTTGCCCAGTCTTGTCGCGTCTGCGAAGTACCTTCATGCTGTTCCGGATTCGCTGGGTGCGCTTGACAGTGTCGACTGGTTGCCAGCCGATCGGATCGGGCTGATGATTGCCGAGTTACTCTTTTGCGGACAAGAGCCTGGAACGGTAGAATACCATCATCTTGTCAACCCTAAAACTTCCTCGTGGAAGACGTTGCTTCCACAGATCAAGACTGGGCTAGGCGAGGCCGATGTCAAGACTGTCAGTCTCGTGGAATGGGTCGATCTATTGAAGGAGAGCGAGTGGGACAATCGCAACCCAGCTGTCAAGCTGCTGCCATTTTTCCACGATCTTCGGGACAAAGTCATGCTTGTGCCGAATGCTCGGGCGGTTACACTTGAAGTCAAGAAGACTGTGCAGAATTGCTCTGTGCTCAAGGCTACGATGGCAGTGCAGCCGGAATGGATGGACTTGTGGTTCAAGCAGTGGAAATTTTGACTTTGTTTTCGTGTTCATGGTTGCTTCAGTGTAGCACTAGCTAGAGGGCCAGTGATACCAGCTTTGCGAGTATCGTACATTACTTGTCCTGCATCGAGGCCATGTGCATCGTCACAAATATCTATAATGCCATCCCCCGTGACTGCAATTGCTCGTCCTGTGCGTATCACATCAGTTAAGGAATTATGACCAGGACAACGTGACTTACCACTCATGTTCGTGTCGGCCGCCATGCGAAGCATAGCCTTCAACACCATCTCCATCTCGACAATCTTCACACCACGACTCTTCAATGGCTCAATCAAGTGCGCAGTCATCGGCGTTTCCACAAAGCTCGGAGCTAGCAAATTCGTTCTCACACCTAAGCCCAGCAGCGAAGCACGGAAACACCGAAACGCACCTCGCACTGCCCACTTCGCAGTCGTATACTCCAACAGATCCGGAAATCCAGTATACCCAGCAAGTGAGCCCAGCATAATAATCGCCTTGTCATCATGCTCTGGTTTGTCCAGTCCCATAGCGTACTTCGAGCCCAAATGGATGGTGTTCATACATCCAATCAGACCGACGTCTAGACACTTGGTCGTAGGCGGGCTCAGATTGTGTGTGTTTTGCAGTAACTCATCGACGCTAGATGGCTGCACCTTCCAGGCCGTAGATCCGCCGACGCCCGCGCTGGTGACGATGATGTCTAGCTCTGGCGACGGTAGCATTTTGAGTGCTGCAGCGAACATGGCTACTTGCGAAGTCCCCGATGTGACGTCGACTTGCACAAAGTGCTGTTTCGTCTCGGCCGCAAGGGCTTCCCCCGCTTGAGCATCGCGGTCGGCTATGATGACATGGGCACCATGAGTTGCAAACATACGCGCCGCGGCGGCTCCGATGCCTGATGCCCCGCCGGTAATCAGAACGCGTTTGCCGGCGAGATCGATGGTACTGAACTCTTTGTCGAAGTCTGCTCGTCCTTGTCGGTCCGAGTCTAGGATACGCTGAAAGCGGTCTGCGGCGGACTTCGACATGGTTGGTGCGGGGAAATGTTCGTGAATCGTGATGAAGTCTTAGTGTTGCTCGTACCGTAGGTTGAAACTTGCTTTGGGCGTATGGTGGGAGCGGTTATGTAAGTGGATGCTGCAATAAGAATGTACCGTCTTGCCGAATTACGTATCCCATGAAAGACTTGAGGAGCAACGCGTGTAGAAGATAAGGCCAAGCTCACAATACCTAACACGAGCTCGTTTCGTTACGTTCAATCAGCAAGGGCATCTCATTGGGATTCTTTGGTACTGCCTATGTCATGCCTCAACCTTTCTCGGTTACTTGCTACTTCTCGCCATTTGCGGGGAGAAAAGACGTGAGTTAAACTTTTCGCTAATCGTGAGTGACGACACAATGGATGGGTTCCGGAGATCTGCCCAGGATCGTGGCTTAAGATTAGGCATCTTGCTAGCGGGCGATCTCAGGGTGTCATGTTCTATGAACTCTGTGTGGCGCTAAGCAAGCCCAATCTTCCGGGATGCTGGAGTACCGGTGTACGACAGCTGAAAGCTAGAAGTCGACAAACCTCATGCATCGTGACGTTTGGGCTCAGAAAAGGCGGGATGACGGTATGTTCTTTTTCTCACCACCAAGTGGTTCATACCAACAACGGAACAAACAATCATCCATTTTGCGCTTCGTTGCGCTTCGCACGGACGAGCTTCCCGAGATTTTGCTTCGCAACGATTCGGTCCGGGTAATCGAGAGCCCTGAGAACAGCAGTGTAGACCCTGAAGCTACCAAAGACCCCAGAGACTCGGACGAGTAACCTTCTCCACACACGTCAGCCTTGTCCACCAGATTTCTAGCAAGAGAGATCGAAATCTTAAGCCCACAAACCTGGTGTTGACTTCCACATCGAAGCCGGATCATCCCAATTCCCAGAACACAAACACAATGTTCACCCTCCCAACCACCCTCCTCCTCGCCCTCCTCTACCTCCTCTACCGCTTCTACCTCTCCCCAACCCTCTTCTCCCCCCTACGCACCATCCCCCTCGCCCGCGCAGACTGGCGCTTCCGCCTCTACCAATGGATCTACATCGAGCCGAGCCCCATCCGCATTAACACCTGGATCCAACGCACGCCCCACGCAGGCCTAATTCGATATCCCGGCATCGCGGGCGCCGAGCGCGTGGTCCCCGTGTCCAGCGAAGCTATCAAGGAGGTCCTGATTACGAATGCGTACAGCTGTTTCGAGAAAAGTCGGTTGACGAAGGAGCGCGCAAAGACGTTGCTGGGTAATGGGTTGTTGGCGCTGGATGATAGCGAGCATAAGGTGCATAAGGCGAAGTTACTGCCTGCTTTTGCGCCGCGGAGGATTAGGCCGCTGTACGACGTATTTTGGAGCAAGGCGTGCGAGTTGGCCGGAGTACTGGAAGACGCTATCCCAAATGGCCCCGTGACGCTGCGCGCTTACACGTCTCGCGCGGCGCTGGATATCATCGGCGTCGCAGCGTGGGGCAAAGACTTCAGCGCGCTCAAACACCCAACCGGCGACGTCGTCAGCAAGTACAGCTACATCCACCAGGGCTCACCTGCAGCGAAGCGCCAAGCACAGATGATCTACGTGGCTGCGACCGTAGTGAGCATGAAGACGCTAACGCGCTGGTTCCCGAAAGCACAATTCTTTGTGGATATGAGGGCAGGAATTGTGGCGATTAGAGGCGCGTGTGCAGGCGCGATACGGGAGAAGCGAATGGAGAAGGAAAAGGAGATGATGGGCAATGATATTTTGAGCGTTGCAGTTGGCAGTGGGGAGTTTGATGACGAGGCGCTCACGGGACATATGTTGAATGTTCTCGCGGCAGGACACGAGACGAGCAGCTTGAACGCAACGTGGGCGTGCTACTTGCTGAGTCGGCATCCCGATATCCAAACGCGGCTGAGAAAGGAGATTCGCGAGAAATTGCCGAGTCCGAAGAACAAAGGGTCGGATGTCGACATGTCTCATGCGCTGGAGCAATTACCGCTGCTGCGCGCAGTCATAAAGGAGTCGCTGCGCGTCATACCCCCTGTCCCCCTACTGCGCCGCGAAGCCGCAAAAGACACGACCATTCTAGGCCACCACGTCCCCAAGGGCACCGACATCACGACCATGGCGTGGGTGGTACACAAGAGCGTGAGCGAATGGGGCGACGATGCCCTGGAGTTCAAGCCCGATCGCTGGCTGCAGCCAGGCCAAGAAGCCCTCGGCGGGGCGCGCAGTTCGCATTCGAATCTGAGTTTCTCGGCTGGCCCGCGGAGCTGTATCGGCGAGGGATTTGCAAAGGCGGAAGCGCTGGCCATGATGGCGGTTCTGGTTGGGAGGTTTGAGTTTGAGCTGGTGGAGGACTTTGATCGGGAGGTGGAGGATCTGCCGGATTTGTTGTGGGGCATTACGGTGAAGAGTATGGCGATGAGGTTTCGGATGAGGGTTGTAGAGGGGTGGTAGCAGTAATAGCCTTGCTTGATGTGGCAGCCGGGTGCGTAGGACGTGCTACGATGAGATTGTTGCCTTGATAGAAAAGAGTGAGATACTTATGCTACGCACCACTTTCGTATCAGCTT
>Ga0265797_10003473_pt1 | contig 25103 bp, 12 predicted proteins | sample P2T30metagenome_FD_192433 | JGI IMG/M metagenome (GOLD analysis project Ga0265797, IMG submission 192433) | Plant litter microbial communities from East Loma Ridge, Irvine, California - P2 T30 | ecosystem: Environmental > Terrestrial > Plant litter > Unclassified | place: USA: California... | reverse complement strand
TGATGATGATAGTTTCGGTAGTCGAGGCCTTGGGGTTGTGCGGGTTGTAACGTAGTTTAATACGGCCCTCAGCACTTTCCGGCGTCGCGGCGTCCTCGGTATCAAATTCTATCCAGGGCAGCGGAATAACAACTACACCGTAGTAATCCGGGTCCGCGGCTCCGCCCCCGGGGCCGCGTCGGTCATCCGCCTGCTCGCTAAACTTTTTCCTGGCCGCGTCGTCCCGCGTTTCGCTACGCCACTGTTTTACTTTCACTACTACAAACTGAGCAGGAATATTCGAGTCATGCTTATAGAGAGCAGACCCATCAGTTTGGGGCACAAGGTTTCCTTCGCCAAGATCGCTCGACCACCGGGGGTTATAGCCATTATTAAAGGAAACCTCTTCACCATCAAACCAGACCGCTCGAAGGCTAAGTACTTTAAGGTTACCCTCGTCGAGCTCGGGAATCACACGAATTACAATATCCGGGTTGACATATTTGACCAGAAAATACGCGCTGACGTCATGCCCATAGCCATTTGTAAATATAGCTCGGCGGAGGTCAAAACCCTTTCGCTTGTCTACCCCGGCCTCTTCCTGGTCTAGCTCATCGGTACGGAGGGGCGCCGTATATTCCCAGGGGTACTTCGGGTCTTGGGTCTTATTTAGCGCCTCCCCTATCACGTTCGCGCTGGCGTCCATTTCGCCAGAGACTGACTCGGAGGACACAGCGGAGGTTAGAGACAGCGATCGGGATTGCCCCGAATTCAAGACCTGAACGATAGGCCCCAGCATCATTGCGTATCCAAACACGTAAACCAGCTTCATGCTGGTGTAAAGTTCTCCATCGCCCTCAAATTCAACTTCCGCGGTAATCCGAACCGCAATAAAGTTTTCACCAATGAGCTTATCAGGTGCCGTGTACGTCGTTAGAGTTGCACCATCGTCTCCGAAGCTTCCGGCATTTTCCGAATAACCAATCCCCTCTACGTCCCATTTGACCCTCTTAGCCGTCCCTCCCCCCGTGAGGGCAATCTCGACTGTTAACGATTGCCCTATATAAACATCATTTTTAAGCTGGCGACCTTCTGTCGTAAGGATGCAGAATCGCGTTCTGGCGGGCGAAACATGGCTAAATAACACAACACCCTGTGCTTGATGCATTTCCTCAAGCTCGACAGGGTTATCGCTACGAAACAGCAGTTGATTGAGGCGCATGACGTTGAGATAGCCTACCGGCCTGGAAAGCGCCTCATCAATCGAACCTAAAATGTATTCATCGAACAGAACCTGTTCGAGACCGTTTACGATTTCGTTCAGTAGAGGATGCGAATCAACGTCCACTACCGATCTTTGCTCGGAACCGGCCCCGCGGCCATCGACCCGCTCAAGCTTAAGGTCATTCGCGGCTACGTCGAGCGATAGGCGGTAGGACCAGGCATATTTCCAGTCATGATCCACCCCGGTAGGCTTGCCATCGATACTCACCTGGTAGCTCTGATGTCCCGCCCATGCCACCTTGACGAGAATTTCGTCTTCCCCCGGCTCAAACTTGATAGTCAATCCGTCCGGTTCAGTCTTCTCGCCTCCCATTTCTCCAAGGGCCAGTGCAGGAGTATTCCCGCTGACCGTGGCACTGGCCCCATCACGGGTTACTTCAAAACTGGGGAACGGCTTACTTTTCAGTACGCCGTCATAAAACGTCATGCCAACGAACTCGCCCCCTTCCGTCAGGTTGATAATCTTGTACCCGTCCTCCGCCAACGTGGCGATGCCCTTTTGGAGAATTCGCCGCAGCATGAATCTGCGAGCCAACAGCATGCTTGCACTGAAGCCAGACGGAATGAGAAAGGTGCCAGGCTCATCAGGAACATTGACTCTGTCCGCGGGGTCGGCCTGGATAAATAATAAAACAGCCCCGCCCCCCGCCTCTTGATTTTGTAGGGAATCAGGAAGAACACGGATGGAAAAATCGCTCGGGGTAAAAAACGCCGCAGGATCCGCCTTCAAAGAGCTGATAACAAAGCGGGTAGTTTCCGGCTTCATGGCCTTGAAAATCCGATCCATGTTTTGCGCGGCCCGCTGCTGTACAGATTCATAGGGGCTAATGGTGAATCGACTTTTCTCCAGCTCCCTCGCATTCTGCATGGAGATGCTCACCTCACCCCCAGTGACACTGCCAATCGTTTTATCCAAGGAAATATATGTCACATGTTCAATTCCATTGAGGGGCGACATATAGCGAAGCTTTACAGGCTGATAAACCGTGACTGTTTCACTTTGCAACGTTTTTTTATCTACGCCGGTATAGCTGATTTTTTCGAGATTGAGTTGCACGCCGCTAGCGGCTCTCATCGTCAGCCGGGCCGAGCTTGAGGTATAGAGGCTTTCATCGAAGCTCAACACGGGCGCGTGATACCCTACACTTCCAAGGTATGTCCATTCATCCTGGTCCGAAGCCTCCAGAGTTCCTTCAATACTGGGCATGGTCAGCGCGCCATCGTAACGGTCAGTGTACTCCTGCATCAATAACTGGTTTGTTTGCACCCGACCGAATGCAACAACCGCGCTGCACTCACCTATTGGATCATTCTCCTTCAGCCATTCGACCAACTCAGTTGGCGTCAGTATAGCTTTAGTGCTCATGGTACGGTCCTCTGTAAGTCAGCCGACGAGTTTCAAAGTAAGCCCGGGGAAATCAATGCGAGACTCACCGCCGTCGAAGCTGACTTGCACGGTGAAACGCAGCGAAGTACCGACCGTAAAAGCATTGAATATATCTTTTGTAACGTGCAGCATTACCATCAGCGCCACAACTTCGTTGTCGGTAATAGGCTGGCCCGCCTCGCCGAAGTCAGTTACCCAGAAGGTAGTTTCGGCGCCTGATGCGGTGCGAGCAGCACAACGCACATACAACTTTTGCTTGATGCTAAAAAATATCCAGTAATTCAGTTTCAGCTCAGCACCGCTTGCCAGTGCCTTCTCAAGCGACAATTCGTTGTTCGGCGTCGCGTTCGTGCACACGAGCCGTGGCAAGCTGGCCATGTCCGGGGCTTGAATCAATAGGCGAAAGGGTGCTGAATCCAGGTTCTGACGCTCATCGGTCAGGGCCCGGTAGAACACATTGAAGCGCTCGTTGCCCATGTTCGCTGCGGCATATTCAGGCGGCACCGTGAAGACATACGGTGCCTGGCCAGGGACTTGGAACTTCCCTCCGTTCTCATGGCCATCCCAGTGCAACTCCGCCCTGGCGCCCGCCAGTTCCGCGCCCTCGGGTACTCTCACGGTAATACCGTAGTACGCGATGGCATCAGGCCGAAGGTAACCTTCGTCTTCCGGTGTCCCGGTTTCATAATTGATGCCATCGATCAATGGATGCGGCAGACTCAAGGCTGGGCGCAGTGCCAAGGTAAACATGTCGCTGGTCAGCCCGGACCCTGCGCGGGCGAATTGCCAAAAGAGTTCGCTGCCCCCCGTCCCGAGCGACTTTAGCGAAACCATATCGATCACAAACTCTAGTTTTGCGCTATCTGTTACTGATGGGTCCACCTGCTGGCTGCGGATTACGGAGCCATTGGCGCCAACCCAGTGCAGGAATACTGTGTCGCCAATCAGCATCCTTGGGTAAACCGGGCACAGCACACGCATTCCGTTCGGGTAGGCCGCAGGGTCGAGCACGCTGCCCGAGAAGTCAGGCAACTGGGGCGCGCCCGGGCGAGGCGGAGGTATAGGTGTCGTCCACCGCGGTGCTGATTGCAATTGGAGCGGGCCGAACATGAAGTGTTGCGCTAGCGATACGCTGGCGCCTCTCTGAGAAGCGTACGCCACGCTGTAGGACAAAGTGCCGTGATAGCCATCGCTTCTACGTAGCACGCTCTTGGGCAACGCCCACACCAGCGGCGAGCCAATGTCCGCTTGCTCGATGGTCAATGTCTGCGTCCACGGCGCGATGGGCTGGCTGTCATCCGCGCTGCGATACCCTTGCCAGGTCAGTGTCACCTCGTCTTCTACCGCCATGGCCTGGTAGGGAGGGGCGCATACCTTAGCCTGGGTGCCCACCAGGGCCAGGTCGATGATCAACCCGTGGCTTTCTCGCAATTGAGGAACCGGCAGTTGCGTATCGACCGGCCCGGGGCGGTCGATGAAACACATCAAGCGGTACGACTCGCCCACATTCGCGCTTTCCGGGGTCAGCACTTCGTAGGAGTAGAAAGCCTCGCCACCCTTGATAGCACTCAGCTGCTCATAGCGAATGAAGAGACTGAGGCGCCCGTCCGCAAAGTTCAAATCGCTGATGGTAATCGGTACATCGCCATCGTCTACTGGTAGCCCTGCTTCACTACGGCCCCGCCAATGGGCCACAACCTGGTGTCCCAACTTGATATCGGAGTACTGCACGTAGGTCTGCAGGTCTTTATGCGCCAAGTCATCCAAGAAAATGATATGGCGCAGCATGCTTGGAATAACCGGGCTAGCGCCAGGCTCCTGGGTCTTTGTTTTTGACATTACCTGTTTTCTCCCAAGACCGTTCGCTGGAAGTTTTATCCCATTGCCGGCTTCTGGTGTACTGGCAGAAGTACTAGGTTTTTGTGTATGCGCGGAAAGTTTTCAGTTCGCAGTGCCGTGAAAATCACCACACAGACCTAGCATTTCTGCCAGGTAGGCAGCCCCTTCAAAGAGTGATTCTATGACCAGGAATGCAGTCAACCCCATACCCGGGAGCTCCCCATGAAACCGATCCGCATAACAATCCATCAGCGAGTCTTTTTATTTATTGTCGCAACGTTATCTATATTCGCGGCGATGGAAAGCGCGCAAGCCGCTCGAGCTGTGCCGGGAGGTTGGACGCCCTACACAGTGGATCTGGCGCTGGGTACCTCTTCAAGATTACAGTGCAACAAGGATGCTGATCATCAACAGTATATAGTTAGCGGGTACGCCGGCCTACCTACAGACAAAGACATTCGACCGCATTTGCTCAGCTGCAGCTTATTCTGGACAAGCAAGGATTCGACCTTGGAGCCGGTGACCCTGGAAGGATCGGCAACAGTACACAATACCAACCCGGGCCAAACTTTTACCTGCCCGGAAAATCAGGTCCTCGTAGGTATCGATTTTCTATTCAAGAAAGATGACGATAAAGTTGCGGCCAGTTATAGCTGCCAGGTAATCTCTGCCAAACTTGAGCATACAAAGGTCATGTCTGGAGGCCAAAAAGGTGAGACGAGCGTTGACACCTCGCAGCCCAGCGGCGAAATGGGTAATAGTTACCTGTATTGCGGCGTGGGCTCGGTCGCGGTTGGGGGGCGCTTTGACACATGGAAAAATACGGCTCAGCTCGTCTGTGCATCCCTTGCTGCCGAAGGCCAGACAATAGAAACTGGCGCGATATTGAGGCATTTCGGCAACGAGTCTTACGCTGGCCTTGGCGAATGCGCAGCATCCCTGTCCGATTCGGCAATCGTTGCGAGATCGCATGTGGACGACGAGAACGGCCCTACTACTTATTTGTGCGCCCGTTACTATCAGAATGAATCTCGTATGGTACTAACTGGCAGCGCAAGTCATCACTCTATCGAAGATGAGTCCGAGGCAGGAACGTTCAACTGCCCAAGCGCCGCAGTGATGGTGGGACGAAGCCACGAGGATGACGAAAATGGATCGACAGACTATTGGTGCCAGAGTCTTGGGAACAAATGGGGGGAAACTGCCAAACTCCAGAATATCAAGGAAAGCCCTTCGAAGGTGGAGCATCGTGCCATGTTTGATTGCTCACCTGGTGTAATGACCGGGCGCTATCACCTTCTAGACGAAAACGGCAGTTCCTCGGTGTATTGCGGCGAATTGTATTGATAAGCGCAGACTCATCACTAGGGAGCGAATCAATGAACATCCTACGGAACCGTGCATGGATAATACTGCTGCTCGCCAGCTTGGGCCATCCACTGCTCAATGCGGCGCCTGCCTCGGAACCCGGTGGCAGTGTAAGTTTGTACGAAAGTGATAACTCTGCCCACCCTTTTGGCATGGGAGACCAATGGGGCCGGCCGATGGAGTATAATCTTTGGGCGTACAAATCGCCTATTGGGCCAAGCAAGGCGAAATACATATCTTTCCTGAACGTGCCCTCGGCCACGCGCATTTTCCTAAGCAGCGATGCAACCTGCGCGCGCAATCAGGAAGTGGACTTCTGGATGGAGCTGGTCGCTACTCGCGAAGCTTCTTACCCTAATAACGAAGAAGGCCACCCGATGCCGATTTCTGACTTGGCGGGCACAGGCGAAAATGAGTCGCTCGGCGGTATACAGGTCACTGAAAAACATATCAAGCTGCCTAATGGTCACGAGAATATCGCCTGCGTGCGGTTAACGACTTCCAGGCGGCCTGGGCAGGTACTACCTTCAGTTCCATTGGCATTCCATGATCGTCTGATAAAGGTCCCGCCATTAGGCTATCAAGCTTGCGAAGGAGTTACCCCAGTATTGCGAGGCCGTGATATAGATCATTTGCAGCAGCACGAGCTGGCCGAAATAATGTGCGGAACCAATGAAAGAGCTCACTTAGGGGAGCCCATTCAAAGCGCTAAGCTTCCTTGGCGCAACACCCCACACTTATGCCCGTTAAATATGGTGATAACTGGGATACATATATATTCCGAAATACCGACCTACTTTACGTCAGCCCGCTTGACTTGCGCGGCCTTGCTTGACAAAAAGGATCGGGAGCTTTGGCTACAGCCTGACGATACCTTCCACATGGTTGGCATGGACCGGCAGCATAGCTTTGAATGCCCGGATTCAAAAGTAGTCATAGGTATACGGACCGACGCGAACCGTCAAATAGGATATCGCTGCGCAACCGTGCTGGCTTATCCTGACTCGGATCCCACGTCACTCGCCAGTACCGGGAAGAAGGCCGACACCGGTAAAATAACTTTTTTCAATACTAACTACGGGGAGGAGCATAAGACATACGTCTACAGCTTTCCAGATTACGGTATCACCCGCCAGTTCGAGTTGCGTAACTACTTGTACGGCTTCCCTTTCTATGACGGCGACGAAGAAAAGCTAAAAATCGAACGCTTCAGCATAGAAAACATGGCTCCCGCCACTACCATCACCTTCGCTTCGGACCCCATGTGCGCCGACACGGGGGACTTTTCCGCCACATTGCGAAGCATACGGGCGAACGCGGGAACACCTCAGATGAACGTGGCCGACCTGTTCAAGGCAAGCGTTGGCACGCCGGTGGAAAACGGGCTGGAGCTGACCGCTAAAAAAGGCGTAGTTGGGGGCAACCCGGTGCGGTGCGTGCGGGTAATGACATCGCGCAGGCCAGGCCAGGTCCTGCCAGTACCTTTCAATCTCGCGGTTGCCGGTGGTTGGCATACGTTCGACGAAAATGATCACAGCTTCACTTGCCCTACCGGGGTACTTTCAGGGCGGGGGCACGAGAAGGACGAAAACGGGCCCACCCGATACCAGTGCTCCACCGCCGACGGGTTGGCGCTTACCCCCACACAAACCTACGGGGGCATCGAGGAACATAGCAGCACCTGGTTCGTGTGCCCTGTGAACCAGGCATTGGTGGGGCGGGATCATCAGGGGGATGAAAAGGGTAACACGACCTATCACTGCGCAGGCGCTACATTCAACGGCCTGCCTGTGACTATTACTCCGAATGAGCAATGGAATTACGTGGTCGAGGATCATCACGAGTTCCGTTGCGCCAACGGTGAAGCGCTTATCGGCCGCTGGCACCAAGGTGATACCGAGAGCCGCAACGTTGCGCAAGAACATTCCGCCTATCGCTGCGGCAAGGTATTGCATGCCGCTAACACAGGGAGCAATCCATGAGCGCTTCGACCCAGGTGCAATCCAACGCTTCGAACTTTGGCGATTTCCTCAGCGGGGGCGTTGACCCACGCACCGGCCATTTTACGCTGAACATCCAATTGCCGATGTTCACCGCCAATGACCAGGTCGGCCCTTCATTTCCCCTCATGTTGAGCTACAACTTGCTCAACAAAGAAAACCAGGGCTTCGGCAAAGGCTGGAGCCTGAGCACCACACGCTACAACCCGCAGAACAATCGGGTGCTTAGCCTGCAAACGGGGGAAACGTTTCGAGTGGATGAGCGCAGCGTAGACGGCAGGCCTGCGCGTATCGACGAACAAAAAGTCCCCAGCTTTCACTTCCATGCGCCCGACCTGAACAATGGGCCCTACCAAGTGGTTCATCGGGCCGGCCAAGTGGAGCAGCTGACGCAATTCAGGGCGAATGAAACAGCTGTCGCGGTGCCGACACGCATCATCGGCCCCTTGGGGCATGGCGTGACGCTGGAGTATTTCAACGACACCACCACGCCCGACCTGCGGCTTTCCAAAGTGATGGATGACGACGGCAACGTATTGCTCAGCGTTGAGTACCTTCCAGACCGTGCCGTAGTGCGGCTAGCGCCTGAGGGCAGCAACCACTACCTTGTACGCCTAGACTTCATATTCACCGCCGAGCGCCTTACACGGATCGAAGTAGCTGGCGTCGAAAATGCGATCTGGACGCTGACCTATAAGGCCGTAAGGGGCTACGACTGCATCGAGGAAGCGCGCTCGCCGCAGGGCGTGATCGAGCGCATGCAATACGCGGACGGCGGCCACGCCTTTCCCGGCCAACCATTCCTGCCGGCGCTACCCCGGGTTACCTCGCACCAGCTGTACCCAGGCGCCGACATGCCCCCCATTGAAACCACCTGGGTATATTCAATAAGTAACTACCTGGGGTACGGCGGCACGGCGCGGCCCTGGCAGAACGATGGCAGCGACCAATTATATGAAGTCACTGACGCGGGCTTTCGCTACCACACCGAGGAATGCCTGCTAGCGGCTGGGGAGGGCAAATCCCGCGAGGTACTGCGGCAAACCCGGCGGACCTACAACCGCTTCCACCAGCTCGTGGAGGAGCGCAAGGAACAAAAGGGCCACGTGTTGACGGAAACGGTCGCCTATTACACCGATGACACCAAGGCCTTCCGCGACCAGCCCCCTTATTTTCAGATGCCGCGCATTCGTCAGGTGCGCTGGGAGCAGCCAGGCGGGGTACGCAGCGAGAAAACAGAACACCGTTACGACACGCATGGCAACCTGATCTGGCAGCGCGGCGAAGATGGCCAAGTGGATGAATACGATTACTACCCACCCGAGGGCGACGGCGATCACTGCCCGCCTGAGCCGAACGGTTTCTCGAACCTGATCAGATGCAAACGCACCTTGCCCAGCGAAGGAAAGCCCGGAACGGCCCCGGTACGCCAGACCCGGTATCGCTACGCCCGCCTGCAACCTTTGGGCGGCGCCGACCTGCCCGGGCTGAACGTACTGAAGGAAGCAAGCGTAGAGCTGCTCGGCGGTGATATTCCACAGACGCTCTCTCAGGAGATCACGGAGTATTACGATGCGCCAGGTGATCGCATGTTGCATGGCCGCGTGGCTCGCCAGCGCTCGATAATCAACGGCTACACAGCTACCACCACCTTCGAATACAGCGTTACTGGCCAGAGCCTGCGCGACCGGATGATTACCACCCGCATCCGTAACTTTGGCCATGATGACCGTTCGGGCGAGCCTCCCCAACCGGGCCAGGAGACGCTTTTCAGCGAGCGGACAATCCATTGTCTGACCGGCACTGTGCGAATGACGCGCGACAACGAAGGCGTGGTGCAGCGTACGGCATACGACTCGCTGAACCGCGTGATAGAAGAAACCCTGGAGGGCAATGCCCCTGCGACGCGCCGCTACCGCTATACCTTCGCTGGGGTAGCCAGCACCGGCCGAGGCAACGAAACGATCAGCGTCGACGTCAACGGCGTGGAAGTTACCGCCGTCGCGGATGGGCTAGGCCGCACGGTGGCAACGTTCTGTAGCCTCAATGGCGGCCAGCGGGGCGACCCGTTGTCACGGGCGGCCTACAATGTGCTGGGACAGCGCGTGGAGCAGGCGGAGTACGACGATTACGAAGGCGCGCCTACTGAGTTGATCACCCGTTTCACTTACGATGACTGGGGCAACCCCAGCCGCGCCACCGGCCCTGATGGCGTAGTGACTGTTACCCAGGCGTCCATAACCCCGCTGGCGCCTGCGGCCACGACACTGCTGCGCTGGCAGGAGCACCCCAGCCAGCCTGGCGAGCGCCTTGGGGAAACATTCACGCAGTACAATACTTTCGGCAAAGTCGACTTCGAGGAGCGCCGGCTCGCCGAAGGTGAAACTCATCAGGCGGCTGACCGTACAGAATATGTTTACGATGGCCTGGGCCGCTGCATTCGACAGACGCAACACCTCCGGGAACTGGGCCCAGGAAAGGTGGGTGCCCAACGCAGCATGCTCACCACGGCGTTCGCCTACGACGATTGGGATCGCGTGATCAAAACCACACGCCCCGACCTGAGCGAGGTCCATACCGAGTTTGCGCCGTTTAGCACGGAAGCGATCGTCACCGGCATTAAAGTCGCCAGAGGCGCCAAAGCGGTAAAGGCCGGCACGCAGCGCTACGACCGCTTCGGCCGCCTGGTGGAACGCGGCCACGGCACCTTGGCCGAACAGATGGAGTATTCGGAAGGCTCTCTGCTGGTCGCGGCCCGGCGCTTGGCAAGCGGGGAGCGGCTGCTTTACGAATATGAGCCCGCGCTGACCGGTACACCGACCAAGGTACGCGGCGCAGGCCAGGATCAAACCTTCGGGTATGACCCGCTCACAGGCCAGGTAACAAGCGGCACGGCCGCTGAAGCCTCCACCGAATTTGTTTACAACCGCTTGGGTGAGGTGGAACGAACCATCCTCAAGCTAAACAATCAACCTGATCACATCACCACCTTCAGCCGGTCCCGCCAGGGCCGCCGGTTGGCACGCACCGACAGCAGCGCCGCAGCCAGCCTGCACAGCTACGACGCGTGCGGGCGCCTGAGAAAGACCACCCAGGGCTTGGTCGATACCTTGCATGAGTACAACGGCTTGGGCCTGTTGGTTGAAGTGACCACCGTGCGCCCTGGTGGATCTTCCAGTTCCAGGCGTGAATACGACAGCCTCGGGCGAGAGATCAAGCGGCGAGTGAACCTTACCGGGATGGATGAACTGGTGGTTCACCAAGCATGGAGCGATGACGACCTGCTGGTTCGCAGGTGGTTCGAAAGCGGCGGCAAGCGGTGCCTGGACGAAACCTTCGAATACGACGCATTGGGCCGGCTCAGTTATTGCCAATACGACGGTGAAGCGGCTTGGCTACCTACCGACCGTTATGGGCAGCGGATCGCTTCGGAACTGGTGGGCTTCGATGAGCTGGGCAATATGCAATGGGTCACCACTACCCTCGCCGGCGACCTTGGGGAAGTACACGCAAATCATGCCTATCACCCTGAGAATCTCTCACAGCTGATCGCCATCAACTACGACACAAAAAATGCAAACTACCCGGCGCGTGAGACTTTCGCCTACGACACGCAAGGCTGCATGACGAACGATGCGAAAGGGCGGATACTCACCTATGACGGCAGGGGGCGGTTGGCATCGGTTGCACCGTCGAGCGGCGCCACGACACGCCGGTACCATTACGACCCCCATGATGAGCTGATAGCCACGACTGAAGCAGGTGGCCAGCAGACGCGCTATTTCCATGACGGTTCCAGCTTGAACCACAGCGCGTCGGCCGCGGCCACCGTGCAGTACCTTCGCAGCGGGGATGGCCATGTAGTGGCAGAACACAACCCGTCGTTACCCGCCGACGGCAGCCTTTTGGTAACCGACGCCAACGGCCATGTACGGGCCAGCCTACAGGGCGGTACGGTAGCCGCAAGCGGATACGATGCGTGGGGCAATGCCAACGCGCCGTTGAGCAGCACCCTGGGCTATAACGGCGAACGGCATGACGACGAACTGGACGGCTACCTGCTCGGCGCCGGGTACCGCGTATACCTGCCCCGCTTGCGGCGCTTCAACGCCCCCGACTCGGCCAGCCCTTTCGACGGTGGCGGGTTGAACCCCTACGCGTACGCCGGTGGCAACCCGATCGTGTTCCACGACCCCACTGGCCATTTCACCAGCCACGTGGCCGGGCCACGACGGCTGCCGCCTGCGCAATCAGTGCCCGAAATCAGCACGTGGCAGCGGTGGATGCCGGTAGTGTTCGGCGTGGTGAGCACCGTGGTATTTACCGCGATCTTCCCGCCGGCCGGCGCCGCCGCCTGGGCATTGATGTTGGTGCCCAACATCGCCTCTATCGGTTACAGTGTGCTGGTCGCGGCGCAGGTGCTGAAGGAAAATGCGATGTTCTATATGGCGTTCGTCGCCGTGGACGTGGCTGGCGCTACCCTGGCGAGCGGGATAGGGAAAGCGACAACGGCGGCATCGGCTGATTCGCGATGGATTGCATCGCCCCTTGACGAAATTTCCGACGATCTTTTCAGTAGCCCTATGCAGTCCGCACGCTCATCAGTGGCGAATTCAATCGGAGGGGGTAGCCGAAACGCTGCTAATGACTCCGACACATTAATCGATGGCGCGACAATTGCAGACACGACGCTCACTTCGAACGGCACCAAAAGCAGGAGCAACAGCACAGGCAGTAGGGGCAGCACAAGCAGTAAGGGCAGCACAAGCAGACCTCCCACTACGCACCCACAATCATCCCAGGGAACCCTGAGCGCTGCTGGGACAAGTGAGGCCGGAATAGGTCGTAGTTCTCGTACTTCGCGAGCTATTCAAAACACAGCCTCGAGCTCCTCCGGCACGCTATGGGCTGGATTCAAATCCAGTAAGCTTGGTACCTTACTTCGTAATCATAAGTACCAAGTTAATATACCGAATAGGCCCGTGACGACCGAGAGCCACCTCAACAGAGACGGTGTCCCGTGGGTAAACTCGTTTTATGCACTCAAAGTCGATAGGAATCCTTTGGGTGTACGAGGGACACTGAGCAACGCAATGGGATATTGACTTATAAGACTTTACCCACTACCCCGCGCCTCACGCTCCCTCTAAAGTGCGGCCCGCGCCTGCCCCCATCAGGCGCCGTCCCACTTCAAGGAGCTTTTATGAAACGTATTTCCGTCGCTCTGGCCCTCCTGGCCGCGAGCACTGCCGCAATAGCCAACACCGGTACCATTCAATTCAAGGGAAAGATTACCGACGCAACCTGCGCGATCGAAGTGGTCGATCCCATTTCCGGCGCCGTCAACTCGATGATCCAGTTGGGCAACTACAGCAAGGACTATTTCACCGGCGCAAACCAGCGCACGCCGGCCCGCGCTTTCCAGTTGCTTATCAAGGATGGCGCCAAGTGTGGCTTTACCGCGGGCGATAAAGTGACCGTGACCTACACCGGCCTGGATGGCGTGTCGGGCAACTACTACGGCATAAAAGGCGGCAATGGTTCGGCGGGCGGCATCGCCGTGGCACTGAAAGACAAGGCCGACGACGTAAAACCCGACACGCCGTCGACGGAGTACGTGGTCAACGAAACCGGAGAAACCCGCCTCAGCTTCTCCGCGGCTCTGGTGTCCACGGCGGCCGCGGTCACCGCCGGTGCCGTGGATTCGGACATACAGTTCGTCGTCAACCTGCCTTGACCTCTCCGGCTCGGCGCCCTCGCCGGGCCGCTCCCTGCCGGAGTTTCCCATGTTCATGCCTTTTACTCGGGGCCGCTGTCGGCGCGCCCTGGCGCCGGCGTTGGCCCTGCTTCTGGGGTGCGCTACCAGCCCCAGCCACGGCGCATTGACCATTGGGGCCACGCGCGTGGTGTTCGATGGCGCCCAACGCAACACCACTGTGATGGTTCGCAACCCTTCAAGCCAGGTATACGCCGCGCAAGTGTGGATCAACACCGAGGCGGACGACACCACTACACCCGTGCCCTTCATGCCCTCCCCTGGCCTGTTCCGGCTGGACCCGGACAAAGAACAGCTTGTGCGCATCAACGGCTTGCCCAATAACCTGCCCCAAGACCGCGAATCGCTGTTCTACTTCAACCTGCAGGAGATTCCCCAGGCCAGGCCCGACGGCGAGAAGGGCAACGTACTGACCATCGCCCTGCGCACACGCATCAAGGTGTTCTATCGCCCGGACGCCATCAAGGGCGAGCCACACAAACGGTTGGGCGAGCTGACCTGGCACTGGGATACCAAGGCCCGCCAACTGGTGGTGAATAACCCCACCCCGTACCACTACACCTTCAAACGCCTCGAAGCCGGCGAACCCCAACGCCAGCGAATCGAGCCTGGCATGGTCGCCCCGTTTTCCCAGCAGCGTTTCAGCCTCGCTCAAGGCCAAGGGCAGCCCAGCCATGTGCGTTTCAGCGCCATCAACGATTACGGCGGTATCAGCGACCTCCTGAATGTCGTCGTCCAGCCACTTCCTTGAGCGCCGGAGTTGTACGTGATCATTTCTTCAGAAAGGCGCCCAGGCCCTCCCACGCGCCGACGGCAAGCGCTTGCCCTGACGGTTCCAGGCCTGCTGGCCGCGACTCTTGAGGCCAGCGCCGACCCTCTACGTTTCAATGCAGGCTTTTTGTACCCCGGCACCGTCGCCACCTCTGCCCTCGCGGCCCTTGAGCAGGGCAATCCCCTGGCCCCGGGGCGGCACACGGTGCGGGTGTTGCTCAACCGTCAAGATATCGGGCAGCAGGTATTGCCTTTCGAACCCGATGCCAAGGGTGAGGTACGCCCCTGCCTGTCCGCTGATTGGCTTGAAAGGCTCGGCCTTCGGCGGGGGGCGGTGGAAGACCCCAGCCAGCTCGATGTCCAATGCGTAGACCTGGCCAAGGCCGTGCCTGCCGCGGTCGCCACGCTCGACGCCAGGGACATGACGCTGACACTGTCGCTCCCACAAGCGGTGTTGCAGCGCGCGCCCAACGGTTATGTAAACCCCTCCCGCTGGGACGAAGGCATCACCGCGGGCTTTCTGAGCTATCAGGTATCCGCTCAACGCGGTCACGGCCGCGCCGGCCGGCGCAACGATGAAGACGTGTTGCTCAATGGCGGCGTGAACATTGGCGGTTGGCGGCTGCGCGCTGGCTTCAACCTGCGTAACGACGAAAGCGGGCGTGAATGGCTGCGCAATTACACCTATGGCCAACACGATGTTCCCGGCCTCAACGCCAATATTACCCTTGGGGAAACCAACACCGGCGGCGACGTGTTCACCTCGGTGCCAGTGCTCGGCGCCGTGCTCGCCAGCGACCTGGGCATGTTGCCAGACAGCCAGCAAAGCTATGCGCCGATCATTCACGGCGTTGCCCTCGGCCGGGCGAAGGTAGAGGTGCGCCAGAACGGTTATACGCTGTACAGCAGTTACGTCAGCGCGGGGCCGTTCACGCTCGACGACCTGGCGGTTTCGGGTAACGGTGAGCTGGAAGTGATCGTGACCGAGGCGGACGGCCAAGTGCGTCGGTTCACGCAGCCCTACGCCACGCTCGGCAACCTGTTGCGCGAGGGTACCTGGCGCTACGAAGCATCCATTGGCCGCTACAACCCCTCCTACAGTACCCTGCCCCAGCCACTGCTGGCCCAAGCCAGCGTTGGTCGCGGCCTGGCATGGAACACCACGGCCTACGGTGGGGTGCGCCATGCGGACATTTATCAGGCCGGCACCCTGGGGGCGGCTCGCGACTTTGGCCGATGGGGGGCGTTGTCCGCGGATGTGACCCTCTCCCGAACCGAAGGTATTGCAGGCCAACGGCTACAAGGCCAAAGCTACGCGCTGCGCTATGGCAAAGCGTTTGCCACGCGCACCTACCTGCGCTTCGCCGGTTATCGATACTCCACCGAGGATTACCGCGATTTCAGCGAAGCGGTATACGAGCAAAGCCGTCAGGGCTTTTACATCGGCAACCGGCGCAGCCGCTTCGAAGCGTCTCTGAACCAGCCACTGGGCCGTAGCACCTCTACCTCGCTCACCGTTTCGCAGGAAGACTATTGGGGCAACCGGCCCAGCCGTCGGCAGTTCCAGTTCAGCGTCAGTACGTCCCATCGCTCGATTCAGTACAGCGCCTATGCCACTCAGGCCCTGACCGATTACGGCAAGGAGCGCTACGACGACCGCCAGATTGGCCTGGCCGTATCGATCCCGCTTGATCTGGGCAGTTGGTCCTCCGTTGGCCTCGATGCCACCCGCAGCCAGCGCCAGTGGTCGCAGCGGGCAACCTTCAACAGCCAGGACCAGGCGCGGGGCTTGAACTACAGCGCGTCCGTGACACGCTCCGGGGACACGAGTACCAGCGCGGCGGCCAGCATGGGATATCAGGGGGCGGCAGGCAGCTACAGCCTGGGTTACAGCGAAAGCGGAAGCTACCGAAGCCTTTCCGCCAATGCCGCCGGCTCGTTGGTGGTGCATGGCGACGGCGTGGTGCTGGGGCCCATGACGGGCGAAACCATGGCCTTGGTACATGTGCCGGGCATCGAAGGCGTAGGGCTGCAGAACAGCGGGCGCCACCTCACCAACGCCGACGGGTACAGCCTGGTGCCCTACCTGCGCCCGTACCGGGTAAACACGGTCACCCTGGATACGCAACAACTAGGCCCGGAGGTGGAAATCGACAATGGCGCTCAGCAGGTCGTGCCCCGCCGTGGCGCGATCGTTCGCGCGGCCTTCCAGGCACGCAAGGTGAACCGCCTGATCCTGCAAGTGCTGGACGAGGCCGGCGCCCCACTTCCCTTCGGCACCCAGGCCACCGCAGAAAACGGTGACGTGCTGGGCATGGTCGGCCAAGGCGGTCAGCTGCTATTGGCAACCTCGCTTGAACCACAGACCTTGAACTTGAGCAGGGAAAACGCCGAAGCGCCCTGTGAGCTCACTCTAACGCCTGAGAATTGGCCCGAGCGTGATGGCTTTCGCCAGCAACGCGTAACGTGCAATCCCATTGTCCGGCAATCCCCCTCAGGGCTGGAAAACGATGATCAATGACACCCGCTTGTTTGTTCTAGGCGCTGTACTGGCCACAGCCACCTCCGTCAGCCACGCCCAACCACCCGCCAAAGAGGCAAGCGACCATGGTTGCCGATGGGATACAGGCATTGGACCGATGGAGTTCGTGCGCGATTTCGGTAGCGCCTTCGTGGCACGCGATGCGCCCCTGGGTGCGGTGATCGGCCAAGCTCGCGTGAATGGGTTCGACAACCAGGGCAAGGCCCAAGTGTCCTGCGTGAACGATGGGACGACGCCCTCACCCGTCACCTTCGAAACCCACGCTGTCGCGGCGCTGGCCCCGCCACCGCCAGTCAGCGGACCGCCGTACCTGGCGGACCGGTTGCTCACTACCAATGTGCCGGGCGTGGCCGCGCAGATCGAGTACACCACCCCCTTCGACGGCCCTGCATGGGGCAGTAGTTTCACCCCGGTGGATGGCTTACCGCCCATTCCGCCATTTTTTTCGAACATGCACCGGGTAAGCATTGCGTTCCCTACCCCGTATTCGGGCGGCTACAGCTTCCTGACCCTGGTAAAGACCGGTCCGATTCCCCCCGGGGCTCACCAGGTGCTGCCCCAGGTATTGTTCACGGGCTCGTTCTCTGAGGTAGGCATGGCGCTGACCTACGCCATCACAGGCATGGTAATTCAGGCCCAATGTGACGTGGGCGCCAGTACCCCTGCCTATGTGGAACTGGGCGAGTGGAACCGCAGCCACTTCACCGCCCCCGGCGCCACCACCACCGAGGTGCCGTTCGCCCTGGAGCTGGAGAACTGCGCGGATGATCCAGATAACGGCGCCACTGACATCTATGTGCAATTCGACCCGCAGCGCGGCTCCCAGCCGGTGGACGCAGTCAATGGCGTGTTCTCCCTAACCTCAACTTCCACCGCCAAAGGCGTAGGCATACAAATACTGAAGGGAGATGGCAGCCCGATGGCGCTGAACAATATCGTGCAGATGCACCGCGTGCCGGGAAGCGGTTCCACGCAACTGCCGTTTCAGGTGCGGTTCTATCAGACCGACGCGCCAGAGGCCGTGGTCGCGGGCAATGCGGAGGGCTTTCTAGGGTTCACGATCAGTTATCTGTAGCGCGGGAGGGTCCGGCCGAAAGGTCGGGCCTGATGCTGCAAGGAAGGAGAAACGAGGGGGGTGCCGCGAGATAGGTGGCCACCCCACCAGCCACACCCCGGCACACAATGTTCCCGCTGTGGCTGCTCCCTTCCGGGCCTGACCAGGTTAACGGGTAATCGTTGCGGGGGGACCGATGGGGTCGCCATAACGCACGCTTGCCGGGTTGCCCGGTAAGCGGGGGCCATTGTACCGATGTGGGGCGCAGATACAACCGCCGGTGTAAAAAAAGCCGAAAACTCAAGCCGTTGGCGCTTCGTCTACTTGCAGCACATCGTCCGCGCGCCCGCCAGCATCCTGTATTACCAGGTGGATGAAATGCAGCTTGGCAATCACCGCCGGCGGCAACACGAAGGGGTAGAAATCCGGCTGGCCCATCGCGCGGGACAGCTCGTTGAGCATGCCCGCCAGTTCTATCCAGTTGTTCACGAAGGCCAGAAACGCCGCACCGCTTTCGTGGGTGGGGTCGTATAGGGTTTGCAGCGGGAAACGCGGGTAGGTCAGCTCCATGCGCCGGGCGCTCATGCCAAAGCCCAGTGCCGTGTCTACCGCATCCATCATGTGCAGGTAGTGGGCCCAGGTTTCGGCCCAGTCCTCCCACGGGTGCATGGTGGCGTAGCTGCTCACGTGGCGCTCTTCCCAGCCAGCGGGCGGGCCCTGCTCATAGTGGCGGCTCAGCGCCTGGCCATAATCGGCCTGCTCGTCGCCGAATACCCCGCGGAATTTCTCCAGCCACGGCGTATCGGCGACCAACCGGTCCCAATAGTAATGGCCCACTTCATGGCGGAAGTGCCCCAACAGCGTGCGATAGGGCTCATGCATCTGCTGGCGCACCTGCTCGCGGTGGGCGTCGTCCGCTTCGCTGATATCCAGGGTGATCAAACCATTGGCATGGCCGGTGGTGGGCGCGGTGCCGTCTACCGCCGTACCCACGAAATCGAAGCACAGGCCACGGGCTTCGTCCTCGGTCTTTGGAATCACCTTCAAGCCGAGGTTGATCAGCTGCGCCACCAAGCGCCGCTTGGCCGCCTCCACCTTGCGCCAATGCTCGTGGTTTTCAGGAATGGACAGGTCCGGAATGGTGCGATTGAGCCGGCAAGCCGCGCACAAGGGTTCATTGTCGCTGACCGGCACCAGCCAGTTGCAGGCCGCGGGGGTATCCAGGTTGGCGCAGCGGCGTACCAGGCCTGCTTCGGGCGCGGCGTCCAGGCGCCAGGTACCCGGTTCGTCACCTTCACTGAGCGAGGAAACGACATTGGCGCCTGGCAAGTAACCCAACGCGTGCTCACAGGCCAGGCACAGGCTGTTGTTGAAGAAGATCGACTGCCCGCACTGGCAATCCCATACGCTGCTGTGGCGCGTGCCATGGTCGGCGGGGGTGGCGATGCGGGAGGAAAGGTGTTCGAAATAACGGTACATGGCGCGCGCTTCCAGTGGGCTACGCCAGAGTGGATACGAAACCGCGGGCAGGGTTCCGCTGGGGTTCCCGTCGGTTGCCCCGCCCCCTGCCCGCTTCGCTGTGCTAGCCCGCCAGGAAAGCCAGCAGCTGAGCTTCGTCCATCACCGCAACGCCCAACTGCTGCGCCTTGGCCAGTTTGCTCCCCGCCCCTGGCCCCGCCACTACGGTGTGGGTCTTGGCGGAAACGGAGCCCGCGACCTTGGCGCCCAGGGCTTCGAGTTTTTCCTTGGCTTGCTCGCGGCTCATGCTTTCCAGGGTGCCGGTGAGCACCCAGGTTTGCCCCGCCAGCGGCAGGCCTTCCACGGTGCGTTTGGCGCTGCTCCAGTGCATGCCGAATTCGCGTAGTTGTGCTTCCACCGCCAGCGCCGCCTGACGCCGCTCGGGGTCGGCGAAATAGGCGCGCAGGGCTTCGGCGGCGCGCTCGTTCACGGTTTGCCGCAGGTCCAGCCAATCCGAGTCGGCCAGAGCCTGCAACGAGCCGAAGCGCTCGGCCAACTTTTGCGCCGCGCCAGGGCCCACGTAGGGAATTTCCAGCTTGGCCACCAAACCGTCGAACGTCGTGGCCGCGGCGTATTCGGCGTGCAGCTCGCCTTCGTCCTGGAGCACCACACCCCGCTCCAGCAATTGGGCAATTACGGTGCGGTTGTGTTCTTCCTCGAAGAAATGGCCGATTTCGTAGGCCACTTCGTTGCCGATGTCCGGCAGGTAGGTGAGCACCAGAGGCAAGGCCGCCATGATCCGCTGGAGGCTGCCCAGCGAGCGAGCCAGCACCTTGGCGGTCTCTTCGCCCACATCGGGGATGCCCAGGGCGAAGATAAACCGCGCCAAAGTCGGCTTTCGGCTGGCGTCGATGGCGGCGATCAGGTTGCGGCTGGAAATTTCAGCGAAGCCTTCCAGCCCCAGTACCTGTTCCTGGGTGAGCTGGTAGAGGTCGGCGGGCGAGCGCACCAGGCCGGTGTCCACCAGTTGCTCGACGATCTTGTCACCCAGGCCGTCGATGTCCATGGCCCGCCGGGAGACAAAATGAATGATCGCCTGCTTGAGCTGCGCGGCGCAGGCCAGGCGGCCGACACAGCGGTACACCGCGCCCTCGGTGACCACCTGCTTGCCCTTGCTGCGCTTGATCAGCTGGGTGCGCTCCACCTCAGACCCACACACCGGGCAGTGGGTAGGCACGGCAACCGGTTGCGCATCGGCCGGGCGGCGTTCCAGCACCACCTGCATCACCTGCGGGATCACGTCACCCGCGCGGCGGATGATCACCGTGTCGCCAATCATCACGCCCAATCGGGCAACTTCATCCATGTTATGCAAGGTGGCGTTGGCCACGGTCACGCCAGCCACTTTCACCGGCTTGAGGCGGGCCACCGGCGTGACGGCACCGGTGCGCCCCACCTGGAACTCTACGCCCAGCAGTTCGGTGAGCTCTTCCATGGCCGGGAATTTATGAGCGATGGCCCAGCGAGGTTCACGGGAGCGAAAGCCCAGCTCCCGCTGCGCGGCGATGCTGTTGACCTTGAACACCACGCCGTCGATTTCGTAGGCCAGGCCGTTACGCCGCTCGCCGATGCTGTGGTAGTAGGCCAGGCACTCTTGCGGCCCGCTAGCCAGCTTCAGCTCATGGCTGATCGGTAGCCCCCACTGTTGCAGCTGCTTGAGGTTGCCGATGTGGGTGTCGGCGATGTCGTGGCTCACCTGGCCGATGCCATAGCAGCAGAATTCCAGCGGGCGGCTGGCGGTGATGCGCGAATCCAGCTGGCGCAGGCTGCCGGCGGCGGCGTTTCGCGGGTTGGCGAAGGTCTTGCTGCCCGCCTCGGCCTGGGCGGCGTTCAGCCGCTCGAAACCGGCCTTGCTCATGTACACCTCGCCGCGCACTTCGAGCGTGGCGGGCCAGCCGCTGCCTTTGAGCTTGAGCGGGATATTGCGCACGGTGCGTACGTTGGCGCTGATGTCTTCACCCGTGGTGCCATCGCCACGGGTAGCGCCTCGCTGCAGCTGCCCGTCCACGTACAACAGGCTGACCGCCAGCCCGTCCAGCTTCGGCTCGCAGCTGTACTCGATCACCTGCCCCTTGCCCGCGTCCAGGCCCTCGACCACGCGCCGATCGAAATCGAACAGGTCCGTTTCAGCGAAGGCGTTGCCCAGGCTAAGCATGGGGATCTCATGGCGGACCTGGCTGAAAGCCGTTTGCGCGCTGCCGCCTACGCGCTGGGTAGGCGAATCCGCCGTGATCAGCGTGGGGTTATCGGCCTCCAGTGCCTGCAACTCCCGGAACAGCCGGTCGTACTCGGCGTCGGGAACGCTCGGCTCGTCCAGCACGTAGTAGCGGTAGTTGTGCTCGTCCAGTTCGGCGCGCAGTTCAAGGATACGAGTCTGGGCTGTGGTCATCGGCAAAAGGTCCGGCCTGCGCGAGCGATGCAGGCTCGCTCGCGGTTAAACGAAGGGGTAAAAACCAAAAAAGCCAGCCCGCCGCGGGGCGAGTCTGGCTTTTCAACCATAGCGCGGGTCAGCGCTTCTGGGTGAGGGCGCGGCGCTCGAACTCCACGATACGCTGACGGTAGTGCTCGATGGTTTGTGCGGTAAGCACGCTGCGCTGGTCATCCTTGAGCTCGCCGTCCAATTCGTGGGCCAGCTTGCGTGCCGCGGCCACCATCACCTCAAAGGCAGGCTTGGGATGGCGCGGGCCCGGCAGGCCCATGAAGAAGCTCACGGCGCGGGTGGTGAAGTGGTCGATGTCGTCCAGGTCGAACACGCCTGGCTTTACCGCGTTGGCCATGGAGAACAACACCTCGCCATTGCCAGCCATGCTTTCGTGGCGGTGGAAGATGTCCATGTCACCGAAGCGCAGGCCGCTTTCGAGAATGTTCTGCAACAGCGCCGGCCCCTTGAAGCCGTTGGGGTCGCGGGAGATCACGTTGATCACCAGCACTTCTTCCACCGGCGTCGGCTCCTCGGTAAAGCCGTCGGTATCATCCAGGCCGAAGTCTTCACGGCCGTTGATCCGTGGTTCGTCCACCGCCAGTTCGGTTACCCGTGGCGCTTCCTGTGGCTTGCGCCGGCGGGATTCGCGGCTGGGCGCGGTCATCGACGGCAGGTCGGTTTCGTCCAGTTGGGGTTCCTGATGGGTATCGAGCACTCGGGGCGGGCCGAGCACTTCGGTGGGGCCTTCTTCATCGGGCAGATTGGAAAAACTGCGATCCAGCCTGAACTTCAGCTTGCCTTTACCGCCGCGCATGCGGCGCCAGCCATCGAAGAGAATGCCGGCAATGACGATGATGCCGATGACGATCAGCCACTCGCGCAGACCGATTTCCATGAAGTCCTGTGCCTCGAAAAAGATGTCAAAAATGAAATAGGGTAAAAAACCCTTTAAAACGTAGCCCCAAGCCTATGTTCTGGTTGGTCTTTTTGCCACGCGTACAAAAATAAGAACAATAAACTATCACGACCAAAGGTAACTTTACACCGTCCGCGTCATGTGTTTTAAGCCCAACGCTCCCCGCTTGCCTCAGGCGTCGACCATGGCCAGCGCCTCCTCCACATCCACCGCTACCAGCCTTGAGCAGCCCGGTTCATGCATGGTTACGCCCATCAGCTGGTCCGCCATCTCCATGGCGATCTTGTTGTGGGTGATGTAAATGAACTGCACGGTCTGGGACATTTCCTTCACCAGGCGGGCATAACGTCCTACGTTGGCATCGTCCAGCGGCGCATCCACTTCATCAAGCATGCAGAACGGCGCCGGGTTGAGCTGGAAGATCGAAAACACCAGAGCCAGGGCCGTCAGCGCTTTCTCCCCACCGGACAGCAGGTGAATGGTGCTGTTCTTCTTCCCGGGCGGTCGAGCCATGATTGTGACCCCAGTATCGAGTAAATCTTCGCCGGTCAGTTCCAAATAAGCGCTACCGCCGCCAAATACCTTTGGAAACAACGCCTGCAAACCGTTATTGATCTGGTCGAAGGTATCCTTGAAGCGGTTGCGAGTTTCCCGGTCGATCTTGCCAATCACACTTTCCAGCGTGGCAAGGGCTTCCACCAGGTCGGCGTCCTGAGCATCGAGGTATCGCTTGCGCTCGGACTGTTGCCGGTACTCCTCGATGGCGGCCAGGTTGATCGCGCCCAAGCGGTTGATGCGGGCGTCCAGCAGTTGCAGTGCCTCTTCGGCGGCGGCCTCGGTGGCATCGGCGGCAAGGGTTTGCAGTACGCCATGCAAATCGTAGCCGTCGGCGTGCAGCTGCTCCTGCAAGGCCTTGCGGCGCACGCTCAGGCCTTGCCATTCCAGGCGGTGCTGTTCCATTTGCCCACGTAGCAGCTGGGATTGTTGCTCGGCCTGGGTGCGGCGCTTTTCCGCGTCGCGCAGTTCACGGTCGGCGTCATCCAGGGCCGCACGGGCGGTGCGCATGTCTTCGTCCGCGGCCAGCCGTTGTTCCAGCAAGCCCTCCAGGGTGAGACGGAATTCTTCCAGCGGCGCTTCGCCTTCTTCCAGGTTCAGGCTCAGCTGCTCCTGCCGCTCCACCAGCCTGGCTGATTGCAGTTCGAGCCGCTCCAGGGCCTGGCGCGTGGAGTTGTGCTGGGCGCGCAGGGAGCCCAGCCGAAGCGCCATCTGGTGGGCGCTGTCCTTGTGCTGACGCGCTTCGTGGCGTACCTGATCGAGGCGTTCGCGCAGGCTTTCCCGCGCCGCCGCCAGGGCGTCGCGCTGGCCGGTATCTTCGGCCATGGCGTCCAGTGCTTCTTGCAGCAGCAACCGGCATTCGCCAATGGCTTCGGTTTCCATGGCGCGCTGCTCGGCAAGCTCGGTGGTTTCTTCATCCAGCCGGCGGCGGCGCAAGGCCAGTTGCTCGGCCCGGGCCTGGCTGGCGGAGCGCCGCGCCTTGAGCTCGCCCAGCTGCCGGGCTTCGTCTTGTAGCCTGCGACGCACCTGCTCCCGCGCATGCTCGGCGCCCTGTTGCGCCTGCCGCGCCTCGCTCAACCGATGCTCCAGCTCGGCCTGCACCGCTTCGGCTGCTTCACGGGTGGCCTGCAAGGTTTCGAGCTCGTGGGCGCGTGCCAACACCCCGCCTTGAGCGTCGTTGCCCCGCCTTACCCGTAAAAAATGCCGGCCCACCCAGTAACCGTCGCGGGTGGCCAGGCTTTCGCCGGGCGCCAGGCTTTCGCGCAGCGCGAGGGCGGCGTCCAAGGTATCGACAGGCCGTACCTGGCCCAGCCAGGCTGACAAGTCCACCGGCGCGTGCACCTTTTCCAGCAGGCTGCCGGCCAAAGCCGGAGCTGGCACCGCCTGCGCCAGCCGCAGCTCGCCGCCGTCGAACGCGGGCAAGCCATCGCAGGCCAAGTCATCGAGCAAGACGGCCTGCAAGTCGGCGCCCAGCACCGCTTCCACGGCCTGCTCCCACCCTGCCTCCACACGCAACCCCTCAGCCAGGCGCGGTTGCGTTTGCAGGCCTTGGTCCCGCAGCCAGTCGCTCACGCCGCCTGCGGGGTTCAGCGCCGCCTGTTGCAGCGCTTCGAGCGAGGCCAGGCGGCCACCCAGGCGCTGCAACTCACCCTGCCCCGCCTGTTGCTGCTGGCCGAGCGCGTGCAGTTCTTC
>Ga0265797_10003472_pt1 | contig 25107 bp, 19 predicted proteins | sample P2T30metagenome_FD_192433 | JGI IMG/M metagenome (GOLD analysis project Ga0265797, IMG submission 192433) | Plant litter microbial communities from East Loma Ridge, Irvine, California - P2 T30 | ecosystem: Environmental > Terrestrial > Plant litter > Unclassified | place: USA: California... | reverse complement strand
GCCGTCAGAGCGCCGGCCAAGCCAGCTCCAACGATGACATAGTCGTACGTCGCATTAATGCCAGGGTTTCCGAAGGAGTTACCAAGTAAACGCCCAGGAGCGTAGAATTGCTGTAGTAAGCTTGGACTGTCAAGGTCGGCTGAGACCAAAGAGGCCAAGAGACTGACTGTCGTTGCAGATACGCGCATCTCGTCGGGATGTGATGCTCAACGAGGTACCTCGAACGCAGCGAAAGCATATATCGCCATCCATCTTATATACTGTAGAACCGTACTTCACTAGGTATGACACAGTCCCATGATCTGCAGACACCTTAAGCGAGTACAAGTCGGCGATGCTATAGCCTTATGCATTGTCGCAATGATGGCTTGCAGAAGATCTGTAAGGGCAAGTTGCCGTTCGCGATTGAAAGCATCCTCGTTGGATGTTCTGACAGCCACTAAAAGGATTGACGTGTGACGGCTCCGTCCCGAAGGCTTTTTTAGCGGCGATCAGTGCATGCCGAGCCTACTTGGGGTAAGAGGATGGTGCTTGCGCTGCAGGATGAGTGATGGCGAGTAAGCTGCGATCGACTGTGCCACTCGCATACATCGGATCGATCGAAGGATTTGTCCAGGCAAGGGTGCCATCATTCTGGCGCGCGCGTCAGGACCGCTTCCTGACGGCTTGGTCGCCGTTCGCTATCGCGGCGTTCGCTTATTCAACACGTGATTAGGACCATCAGGTGTCGCGATATTTCGGGAGACTCCCGACTTAGCGTTCTGTCACGTGCATGCTATTCCTATCAAAGTAGGAGCTTTACTTAACATAGCAGCTTTCGTTATAATGGAAAATGCCAAGACTCTCTCGAAATATTGCGACACCTGATGGGACGCGTCTCGAAGTTACGCAGGGCACAAGCCTGTCAGCCCGTCGGGAATGTCATTTTGCCGTCCCGAGTATTAACTCGTCCAGCTCGGCCTTTCTTGAACAGAAAATACGCTGCAACCGCCAAGTAACCTGCTGTTTGTAGTGTCAGTGGTTGGCGGGGCGGATCGGCCATGTACCGGTAGCCGTTCGAGGCACATGACCGTCCGGCACGGTAACGCCGACACCAAGAAGCTACGAGATTATAAGAAGCACCGAATCAGCAATTGTGGCCGAATTCATTTCATGATTTGACATCAACACTGCCAAAATGTCTGTCCAAGATCATGCCCCTTCATCGCAGAGAGCTGTGCCCCATATGAATCGTCTCTCTGGCAAACACGTCCTCGTATTCGGCGGATCTTCTGGCATTGGGTTTGCAATTGCCAGCATGGCACTGTCAAACGGAGCTACTGTTGTCATCTCTGGATCCCAGCAAGCAAAGATCGAAGACAAGGTCCATCTTCTTCGATCCCTATATCCATCTCTTCCTTCAGAAAACGTCATTGGCTACGCGATCGACTTGAAAGATTCCGAAAACCTCGATTCAAATCTAGGAACGATGTTTGAGACAGTTACATCGAACGGCAGCAAAAAGTTGGATCATATCGCATTCACGGCAGGAGACCACCATTCGATGCCCAAGCTCTCAGACATCACCCTTGACCAAGTCATGCTTGGTTCCAAAATCCGACTTATCGCGCCCTTGTTCATCGCTAAACTCATCAGCACCGGAGCGTACATGCATCTTACGTCAAATTCATCCTTCACGCTCACGGGAGGAATCGGAACTACAAAGCCTCTGCCTGGATGGCTAATTCCGGCAGTCTGGGGAGCATCTGCAGAAGGATTATCGCGTGGGCTTGCAGTCGATCTTGCGCCGCTTCGGGTGAACATTGTCAAACCTGGCGCAATCGAGACAGAAATGCTGCAAGGATTGTTAGCCCCGATGCCGATAGAGGCAAAGGAAGGCATGAAGAAACAACTTAATCTACTAGGTGCTTTTGGTCAGCCAGAGGACATTGCTGAAGCGTATGGCTGGATTATGAAGGATCGCTTTGTGACAGGCACTGAAATAGCTGTAGATGGTGGACAGATGCTTTTAAGCAAATAGCTAGAAATAGCATCTATTTTATTATTGTTAGGACTTTGCTCTACTCTATATACAAAGCTTCCTCCCTCTTATACAGAACAGTTACATATATCTCTCTTCGTGTTCTACAAATGGGAGATCTTTCCCGTGCGGCCGTCTTAAGAAGCCGATTTCCCTGCTACACCATTGGAGTACAAGTCTTTGTCGAAGACGACTTCGGAACGTCGTAGGTATCAAATGGCATTTAATTTGGGCAAAGACACTGGATGAACACGCCAAAAGGGCGACATTAGGACGCATAGGCACGATCTGTGAACATTGCAGGACACATAAGACATTGTGGCAAGCTATACAGCCCTGGAGGTGTCAGCTGATCAATGTCTCTGAATTTGACTCGATACCAAAGTGAAAGCAATCATCATAGCTCACAAAAAACCCAGATCTAGGCTCCAACTTCGTGTGAACATCCACTAAACCGACCAATTCTGAACTCACGAACGCCTCTATCAACTCAATAGCACAGCCCGCTTGTCACGAGTGCATTCCACCCCGTCCATTATTTCCTGAATTTCGCCACAAACACACCATCGAACAACATGAACAATGTATCCAACCCTCCACCCTCCGCCCCAGCGCAAAAGCGACGGAAAATGTCACTCTTCGACACTTTCCGCGGGCGAAACGGGGGAAGTTCCACCTCCTTCATAACCACCTCCAACACCGGCATAATGGACACAACGCACGGCTCTGAAACCGACGAAGAAGACAACGAGGACGAGGCGCAAGAGTATCTCAACAAGATGACCGACCACACAAATCGAAAAGTCGAAACCGTATTCGGCAAAGGCGTCGAAGTGTGGAAATCGTTCAACGGCACTATCTACGCCGATGTAACTGACAAGGTCAAGAGGAAACAGCGAGACGAAGAGGTGTGGGGTAAGAAGAGGAAGCGTGGTGGCGCGGACGGGCAGGGGAAAGTGTTGGAACAGCGATCTGATTCCCTGCGGAACTCGACGTCTTCTTCTAGTTATACCTCTACTGCTGCTTCTACGCCAACACGAGACCTACCGCAGAGTACATACTCCGACAGTACGATTTCATACCCTTCACTGCCAACAAGATACGACACCTCACTTCCATCTACACCTACAGCGTCGCAATGGGAGAACTTCCCGGTGCGGCCGTCTCAAGAAGCGGATTTCCCTGCTGCACCCCTTGAGTACAAGTCTCTTTCGAAGACTATTGCACAGCCTGGAGGTACGATTACAAGTATGCCTGGCAGCTTCAATCGGCCCATCAAGCCGTTACCAGCACGTATACACCGGATGGAGGGGGTGCAGACGACGGACACTACGTCCGCATCACCGCAGTCAGATCGATCAAACTTACAGCTACAGTCCGTCACTCCCCCGCCCTCTACGCCAACAAGCTTCCTTGGCACCATGCTATGCGGAGCTCGCAGGGTGATATCAGGGTCTTTTGGTAGTTTCGAAAGTACACAGGCGGACCGATTTGATGAGCGGACGTATAGGCTGTTACCAGGAAGCTTCTGTGAGGCTGGCGAGAAGCAGAATGTCGATGATGGAGAAGAAGATCGAGATGCGAAGCATGACAAAGTGGAAGGAAGACCTTGGCTGAGGAAAGGGTAGGCGGGTCGATGTCTAGTCTCATAGGCAAGACGGGAAAGGTTCAAGAGTGGCTGGCTCCAAGTGTTTGTGTTACAGGCCTAGTGTTGTCATTGCACAGCAGCAAGGTACATAGTCAAATGGTTTGAAGAGACATACGATAGGCACCGGAAAGCAAGTCAAATTCCACAATCATCATCCTGTCTTCATTCATATTCCTACACAATCAATAGCTGGGGTATAATAAACAACGTCGTACAAAAACTCGCGGACGATCCTACTCGTCGTCGTCGTATCCATCTCCTACAGCGGCCCATCCGCACTGCCACCTCCTTCCCTCGCTCTCACCACCCATGCGGAGGTCTCTAGCTTGACTCCCTTCTTTCCAACGTCGGACGCGGAAGTCGTCGCTCACGCTGATCAAGCTGCCGTTACGCGCCCATGATACGCTTGTGACTTCTGCGTCGTGTCCTCGTATGAGAGCTGTGCCATGTTCGTATATGGGGATGGTGTCTGGGCAGCGGCTGTTTGTCGATGTGCGGGAAAGCGTGGGTCGTGCGGATTTCGCGGCAATGCTAGTCATATCAGGGAGATCGTCTGCGTCGTCTCCGTGTCTTGTTTCGCGTTTGAGGAAGTTTTCGTCGGTGGGGAACAACACGGGGCAGCCGTCTGTGCTGCCTACTGCGAGCATCTCGGTGCGGTCTTCGCACGCTTTGCGTAAGGATGCCTTGACGTAGAAGGACCCGGCGTGGAAGTTCTGGTGTCGGAAACCGTAGATGGGTCCTAGGCCTTCTTGGCCTACACCGCAGTATTTCTGTTTTGAGGAGGAGGTTGTGGAGAGCTCTGGTGCTACGCCGAGGATGAGGTGGCTTGTGGAGTAGGCGTAGACGGTGTTGTCTTTGCTGAGGGCGTATAGTCGTGATGCATCGCCGCTAAGAGTCAAAGAGTTAATGGCAAAGTGTCGGTGGCGGTTGTGGGATTCGGGATGGCGGGTGGTTGCGATGGGGATGGCAGGCCCTCGCAGGGAGTATCGGCCTCTGATGTCCCAGAGCTTAACGCATGTCGATGCGTCTGACGCGGTCAGGAGTAGGTGTTCGCGGCCTGCGGGCATGAACGAAAGCGCTGTCACTGAAATGTCGTTCCGTCGGCTGATGTTTTCGGTTTTGCTGTTGGAGAGTGATCGGGTGGCCGACGATGTGGATGTCGGGAGACTGATGTCCGCGTGCGCTGAGGCCAACGTGCGTACAACACTGGCATACGGTGCATCGGAGCCCCAGGCTGAGTGTATTGAGCCTTGGTTGCCCTTGCATCGGAGATCCCAAATCTGTACTGCACCGTCTCGACTTGACGTCGCTACCATCTTGTCGTCGCCGGGCTGGAAGCGGACTTGCTTTACTGACGACTTGTGTTTCGCCAGCACAGCAAGAGTTTGCTGGGTGCGAACATCGACAATCTGTGCAGTCTGATCTCCCGAACCGGCGGCGAGGTGTAGGTCGTCCGAGGAGAACTGCACGTCCATGATGGCGTTGGAGTGGGCTTTCCATGACACATGGGGCTTGGAGAAGTCACCTTCGGAGTCTTGTAGGTGGATGTATCCGTCTTCATCGCCTATAGCGAGCATAGAGTTGGCTAGGGGTTGTCAGTATCGTGATGACGTAGGGTAATGAGTGAATGACATACTGTTGCAACTGGCCGTACAGAAGGGCGGCGCGCCCTGCGACAACTGATGTAGGTCGTCTGCGCCACTGTAGAAATTGGCTGCCTGGTCTTGCCATGAGGCGCCATGGTCTCGTCGAAACCCTCTTCCTACGCCCAGTATCCCACCGAACGACCGCTGCAGTGTTCTCGACGGCCGACCCAGTGTTGTTAACCTTCGGATAGGCGCAGGGTGTATGGCAGGCTCCTCATCATCCAAGTCGAGCCCGTCTTCAAGTACATCGATTTCTGGTGGAGTGACGTAACGCGATCGCTTCGACGGTGACGACTGGGCTGGTGAGCTAGCGGGCGACAGGTAGGGTATCTTCCGCTTCCGCGCGCTGCTCTGGGGGGTTCGCATTGGGTTCTCGATGTCGACGAAGTTGACTGTCTTGCGTGGGGTGCTCCGCGTCTCCCGGCTGCGATTGAGAGCAGATCGTGTGATGTCTTGTAGTTGGCGACCCGACCTCGTGAGGGTGGTGCGTGATGAGACATCTTTGGAGTTTCGCGGGGTGAAGAAGCGTGTAAAGCGCTTGGGCGTGATAGGCGGTGGCCGTTTGGGTTTGCGAGAGCAAACAGTCGCGGAGGACGGTGGAGGTGGTGATGAAAAGAGCTCCGGCGTGGGCTCTTGGAGCAGCAGACTTCGAGGGGCGCATGGAGAAGACATGTTCCTTTTTAGCAGTACACATACACAAGCAACACCAATAAACGATCAAGCGAAGACACGCGAGCAATTGAAGATGCCGATAGGAATAGAAGACGAATGCCCATAAATGACGGCGAGGTTGGAGAGGAAGGCGCACGGCCAAAGCACGTCGCGAAGAGCTGGCGCGACCGACGTGCTGCACTATGCCGTTCTGGGCGTTAATGGACATGGCCTTCCCTCGAGATATCCTCCCATTTGCCGTACAACATAGCTAAATGTTCCGGAATTGCAGCACAAAACACCGCAGATGCAAGTATCATTTCATTTTGTGGTCTAACATTTTCTACAACTCGTGAAAGCTGTCGCATCGAGAAGTTGCTCTCTTTCGCGCGCGTTGCCCTGCCACTCTAGCTCACGTGCCAGCCGCGGCTTCCCTGCCGTCGGGGGTCGGAGAATCTGCGCGCATGGACCCACCAAAAAAGTCGAAGAGCATATGCGACTCTCGAACTCTTGGCGCAAACCTGAGTACCACCACCCTCTCCACAACCGGAGAACTTGCGCATCATGGGCGCAATCAAACGAAAAGCAGAGCAAGGCGCCGCGCCATCGAAAAAGGCAAAGGGCGCATCCACCGACCGATCAGCGAAGCGACGGAAATCTGATGCCGAGCAGCCATCACCGGCCAAGTCGAAGCCTGAGAGCGCTGCACCCAAGCCCAGTGTCTTCAAAGATGAGGAGAAGTCGTTCCCCAGAGGAGGTGCCAGCGTCTTGACGCCGCTTGAGCACAAGCAGATTTCGATCAAGGCGAACCAGGATGTTCTTTTCGAGCAGTCTGGCGAAAAGCGACCCAGCGGCGGCGACGATGGATTCAGTGACATGGGATCCGAGGACGAGGAGAGATCCGCCGCAAAGTCCAAGAAGAAGCCGCTGCTCAAGAAGAGCAAGAAGTCGCACGACAGTGGAGAGAAGGACGACACCGTGAGGGCAGAGGGTCTGAGCTACAAGGTACGCCAGTCTCTGCGCAGTGCGAGTTTCATGCTAACGATCGCAGAAATTGTCGCCTGGAACCATCATTCTCGGCCAAATCACAGACATATCTCACCAAGACATCGTCCTCGCGCTCCCGAACAACCTGGTTGGTTACGTCCCGCTCACCGCCGTGTCCGACAAGCTCAACGAGAGGCTAGAGAAACTCCTCAAGGAGGAGGAGGCGGACAAGCAAGAAGGAAGCGACGATGAAGACTTTGAAGATGTGCACCTAGAGGATATGTTCTCGGTAGGACAGTATGTCCGCGCATGCATCACAGCGACAAGCGACGCCAGTGCAAGAGCACGAAAGAGGCTGGAGCTGTCCGTCGATCCCAAGCTGGTCAACAAGGGCCTCAGCAAGCGCAAGATACCCGTAAACAGCATGGTGCAGGCTTCCGTAGTCAGCAATGAGGACCACGGCTTGGTCATGGACCTCGGCCTCGACGATAGCAGCCTGAAGGGATTCCTGCCAAAGGGCGAACTAGGTCCTAAGGTGCAACATGCCAAGGTACAAGAAGGCGCCGTCTTCATGTGCTTGGTTACCGGCCTTAACTCGGATGGGCGCATTGTCAAGCTCTCCGCAGACCACACCAAAGCAGGCAACTTGACCAAGGGCAACACGCTGACTGAAGCACCCACTGTCGATATTTTCCTACCAGGAACCGCCGTCGATGTACTTGTTACCGACACTACATCCAGCACGCTGACCGGCAAGATCCTCGGTCTCATAGACGCGACTGCCGACGCATACCATTCTGGAGCGACTGAGAAGGCTGCCGATATCTCCACCAAGCACAAGATCGGCTCCAAAGTCAAGGCCCGCGTTCTGTTCACATGTCCAGACTCCGAGCCCAGGAAAGTCGGTGTATCATTGCTAGACCATGTGGTTAGTCTGTCCGCCCGCATGTCTGGCAAACCCAAGGAGCGCAAGCCTCCGATCGACCTCCTCCCCATATCCACCATCGTTGACAGCGCGAAAGTTATCAAAGTAGCGCCAAGCCACGGTGCTTTCTTCGATCTCGGCATCAAAGACGTCGTCGGTTTTGCGCACGTTTCGAGACTTTCTGACGACAAGGTCGACGTTCTCTCCGAAGAGGCCGGCGCATACAAGCTTGACTCAAAGCACAAAGCACGGATTGTAGGCTACAATGCTTTGGACGGACTCTTCCAACTTTCGCTCGAGCAGAAGATCCTTGATCAGCCCTTCCTTCGCATTGAGGATATCAAGGCTGGTGAAGTTGTCAAGGGTAAGGTGCACAAGCTCATTGCTGACAAGAAGGGAGCTACCGCCGTTCTTGTTCACCTTGCCGAGGGCATCACCGGTTTAGTTCCAGAGATGCATCTGGCCGACGTCCGTCTACAACATCCGGAACGCAAGTTTAGGGAAGGTCTCCCTGTCACAGCCCGTGTGCTTTACACGGAACCCGCCAGACATCAGATCCAACTCACCCTAAAGAAGTCTCTCGTCAACTCAGATGTTAAGCCATGGACAAACTACTCCATGCTCTCCAAGGGTGCTACTGGCCCTGGTATCTTGGTCAGCGTTCGCAAGAATGGTGCCACAGTACGCTTCTACGGCGACGTCAAGGCATGGCTCCCAGCTGCGGAGATGAGCGAAGCATACATCGAGGATGCCACGCGACACTTCTCGGCCGGTCAGGTCGTCAACGTCCGTATTGTCTCTGTAGACGCAAAGGAGAACCAGCTCTTGGTATCCTGCAAGGATCCCGCTGCCGTTGATATCAACAAAGAGGCTGCTTTCAACGCACTGAACCCTGGTGGCATCGTCAAGGGAACTGTCATCGAGAAGTCCGATGAAACCGCTACTCTGGACATTGGCCATGGTGTCAAGGCTACCCTCCGCATAGGTCACCTGACCGACGGATCGGAGAAGAAGGACATTTCGACCATGAAGAAGATTCGGGTAGGTGGAACTCTCGAGGACCTTGTGGTCTTGACAAAGCATGGCAAGTCTAGGACAGCAACAGTCTCGAACAAGCCTAGTCTTCGAAAGGACGCTCAGGCTTCAAAGCTGGCAATCAGCATTGAAGATCTCCAAGCTGGCGAGACAGTACATGGCTTTGTGCGCGGCATTCTTCCCGACAAGATCTTCATCGAGCTTGGCAACGGCATAAGTGGTGTTTTGTTCAAGTCGCAATTACCGGAAGACATGCTTTCAGCGCCAAACTTTGGTCTTCGTAAGGATCAGTCTGTCACTGCTCGTGTCACACATGTGGACGCTGGGAAAGGATTCTTTTGGCTGTCGATGAAGAGTGAATCTGATCCAGAAGCGGCCAACGTCGTTGATGCTCCAGCTTCGAAAGGGGAGGCCTTAGTAGAACCTGTCGACCCCAAGATCACATCTACCGACGACATCAAATTCGGCGCCCTAGCAACAGTCCGCATTCGATCGGTCAAAGACACACAGCTCAACGTTGAGCTTGCGGCAAATGTTCCAGGACGTATTTCGGTTTCAGAATTGTTCGATGGTTGGGATAGCATCCCAGACAAGAAGCACCCAACAGCACATTTCAAGATGAACGACAAGATCCAGGCCAGAGTTCTCGGAAGGCACGATGCCCGCAACTTCCGTTTCCTCCCCATCACTTCCCGATCAAACAACAAAACGCCCACTTTCGAGATGACCGCAAACACCGATAAAGTCAAGACTGAAGCCGACGTGTTGAGCCTTGACAAAATCACCCCCGGATCATCTCATGTCGCCTTCATCAACAACATTGCCGAGCGTTACGTCTGGGTGAACATTTCCGCCAACGTTCGTGGTCGCATTGATTACTTTGATCTGACTGACGACCTGGAGAAGCTTTCGGACGTTGCAGAGAATTTTCCCGTTGGCTCTGCTCTCAAGGTTCGCGTCAAGGCGGTCGACGTTGCAGCCGGAAAGTTGGATCTAACAGCTGCGACCAATGTGACTGGCAAGTCATTGACCCTTCAAGACTTGAAGGTAGGTCACATCTTGCCTGCACGTGTCACAAAGCTACACGACACATCTATCGTCGTCCAGATCAACGACAACATTGCTGCACCCATATTCCAAGAGCAGTTGGCAGACGACTACGACAAGGCCAAGCCTAGCGAGTTCAAAGTCGGCGACGTCTTGCGCGTGTGTGTAATCGACATAGACCTTCCTAACAAGAAGCTGGGATTGTCTATTCGGCCTTCTAGGGTATTGAGCTCTTCGCTACCGATCAAAGACCCCGAGATCAAGGACAGGGATCAGCTCAAAGTGCATCAGGTTGTCCGTGGATTCATCAAGCACGTCGCCAACAATGGTATCTACGTCCGTCTAGGGCCGCATGTCGAAGCCTACGTTCGTGTCAGCCACCTCTCAGACGAGTACATCAAGGATTGGAAGTCTGCTTTCCATGTCGACCAACTCGTCACTGGCAAAGTCATCTCGAACAAGCCAGACCAACGCAATCCACAGCTGAGCTTGAAGGCCTCTCACGTCCAAGGAACCTACACCGAGCCGGTCGAGTTCAGCGATCTGAAGGCTGGTCAGGTTGTTGCTGCTAAGGTCCGGCATGTAGAAGACTTTGGTGTCTTCCTGGTGGTTGACGACTCGAACAACGTCAGCGGTCTTTGCCACATCTCTCAGTTAGCCGACACTACTGTCGACAAGGACAAGGTCAAGGAAATGTACAAGAAAGATGACGCCGTGAAAGCCAAGGTTTTGAAGGTCGATCCAAAGACCCGAAAGATCAGCTTCAGCTTGAAATACTCTGAAGTCAAGGGTGACGACGAAGACGAGGATGAAGACATGGAGGATGCCTCGGATGTTGAGGCCTTAGAAGGAAGTGACTCAGATGGCGGTATCGAGCTCGATGACGTAGACATGAGGAGCGTCAAGAGTGCTGATAGCGACGATGATATCGAGCTTGCAGACGCAGGAGTCTCAGACGACGAGTCTGACGATGATGCGCCAAAAGCGGCAACACAGGGACTTAGCACTTCTGGCTTCGACTGGACAGGTGCTACTCTTGACTTCGATGAGCAAAAGGGTGCCGCAGAACCTGATTCCGACGACGAGGCCCCTAAGAAAAAGAAGAAGAGTAAGAAGGCTACCATCAAAGAGGACCGCACTGGTGATCTCGATGCCTATGGACCGCAATCCGTTGCCGACTACGAGCGCTTGCTCCTGGGACAGCCCAACAGCGCAGAAATGTGGGTTCGATACATGGTTTTCCAACGCGAACTCAACGAGATCGAGAAGGCACGCCAGGTCGCCCGTCGCGCACTGGCGACCATCAACCCCAGGGAAGAGAAAGAGAAGCTTGACGTGTGGACCGCTCTTCTCCATCTTGAGAACGACTTCGCTAGCGACGATGCTATGGACACAGTCTTCAAAGAGGCGTGCCAGAACAACGATGCCCGCGAAGTGCATGAGCGCATGATCAAGATCTACATTTCATCAGGCAAGATCGACGTAAGTACCGCTATATCCCCATATCCTTGCGAAGTTTGCTAATACCAGAACAGAAAGCGGACAACCTCTACCAATCCATGATGAAGAACAAGTCGTTCACACCCGACCCTCAATTCTGGCTCTCATATGCAGCCTTCCTGATGGACGTCGTACAGCCACCTTCCCCCACACGAGCTCGCGCTCTCCTTCAACGCGCCACCCAATCCGTTGCATCAACGCAACACCGCTACCTGACACAAAAGTTCGCCGCTCTCGAGTTCAAGAGCCCCAACGGCGATGCCGAACGCGGCCGCACCATCTTTGAGGGCCTTGTCGACACCTTCTCCAAGAAAGGCGATGTCTGGGATATGTACCTCATGTTGGAGCAGAGCCATGGCAGCGCAGAGAACGTCCGGGATCTGTTCGAGCGTATGACCAAGGTCGGAAAGGCCTCGAGGATACGGAGTGTGTTCAAGAAGTGGGCTGAGTGGGAGAGCAGTGTGGGGAATAAGAAGGGTGTAGAGAAGGTTAAGGCACTTGAGGAGCAGTGGAGGGAGAAAAAGGCGGAGAAGGGTGATGATGCGTAGGTGCGCAGATGAGAGGGAAAAACTCGCATTGCATCGATGGGTGTTTCTGGCGCAGTCTGACAAAAAGTCTGTAGCATTACGTTGGACGATATAATCTATTTCTTCGTTGATATTCATTTAGTCGTGCCATGTCGCGGTGCTCCTCGCAGAGTGCAGTTCTTCGTTTCCACGGCTGCCCAACCGATCCAATGTGGTTAGCGTCTTGGTCAGCACGATAATGCGTTGCCTCACTTTGGATCTTTCCAAGGTTCAATTACAATTTCAACTTTGCTCCAAATGGCACGACAACGATGGAACGAGATCCAGAAGTTCTCTTCAAGGTATTCTACTGCTGTTTTGTGCCAAGGTCACTACTGATGCTATATAGTGCTGTCGGGCCGATTGTGCTCCAGCGAAACTAGAGCTAGTTCGCAGCCCCACATGTGCACCATGGACGCGCCACGGTCGCGACATCCAGACCTGTACACTCCCTTGCCGACAGCGACATCGATCCGCGTCATCGAGCTTCACCCAGTACAGAACGACGACGCACCTATCACATGCACGCTCCACCTGACTGATCTTGAGCACAATACCCCGAAGTTCCACGCGTTGTCTTACACTTGGGGCGACCCACTGTATCGGTACTGGTTCGAGGAAGGGAAGTCCACAACATGGGTGCAGGAAGTGATCATCATCTGCAATGGACTGCGCGTCAATGTTACGGCCAACTTGGAGTGCGCGCTCAGGGCTATCTGCAAGGTGAGCGTAAAGTGTCAGGAAGTCGAATGCCAGGGGCAATACCTCTGGATTGTTCGTAACCCCCCGTGCGAAGCAAATATGGTATCCTGACTAACTGTAGATGTTGATCGCTAGGACAAATTATGTATCAATCAAGACGATATCCAGGAGCTAAACACGCAGGTTGGCTTGATGGCTCAGATCTACAGCAAAGCTTCATTGGTCATATCGTGGCTGGGCCCCGCGGATGAGGATAGTGAGCAAGCTATACCACTCATGCGGCGCCTCAACAAACTGCAATGTTTTGACGATATGCAAGAGGATCAGCAATGCTCAACATACACAGACTTCATGGAGAAGGCGTTGGAACAAGACGACAAAGCAAAAGTTAGCTCGATCTCTGCCGAAAAATCTGAAAACTTGACTCGTTTTCTCGCAAGGAAGTATTTCTTTCGCTGCTGGGTACTCCAGGAAGTCATGCTTGCTCGACACATCCGTATGTTGTGCGGTACGGACATCTTGGACTTTTCAGAACTTCAAAGAGTCGCGCTACTGGTTGCATGGATCAAGAAGCATCGATTTCACGAAAAAGTTGGGCAAGCACTGATTCTCCCCATTAAGAACAACCGTCACCACGACCATGAAAAGGCCATTCTGGAGCTATTCCACAATCGGTGGCGATTGCTAAACCCGCCTACAACGCAAGAGAAGACATTGCCTTTTACTTTTCAGCAAATCCTGACTTTGGCCCGCATGACCGGGTGCGAAAATCCCAAAGACAAGGTCTTTGCATTGTTAGGCATAGTACCTCGCGGGGCTTTTGGGCTAACTGCCGATTACAGTAAGAGCCCAGAGCAGGTCTATGTCGAAGCGCTGCGTTGTCTCATTGATGAGACGAAGAACCTCAACTGCCTGAGTTGGGTTACCGACCTATCTGTACGAAAGTTTCCAGGGTTTCCAACTTGGGTCGGAGAGTTTGAAGACAAGGCCTATCAATCAGAGCTCGCCTCCGCAAGCGTGGGCTACAATGCCACTTCGGGGTCGAGATTGGACGCCTTGACGATTGTGCCTACGGATGACCGCGTGCTCGGAGCTCGTGGGTTCAAAATTGACTGTATTGTGGAGCTTGCCGGATCATGGGCATGGCACGGAAAGCGCTTGCAATTCGATCCTCGGTGGAGCGCGCTTACACTAAACCTTCCGAAATTTTATCGGTCTACAGGACAAACACGATGCGAAGCATTAACCACCACACTGGTCGCCAACGATATTGGTCATTTGCCTCTTGACCACCAACCCGACATGGACCGTCTCAAACACGTGGTGAAGCGACTAACGTGCGCTTCGGTCGTCCGCTGTCTCCATCGCTTGCTCTACTACCCTAATAATGAAGAGACGACAACGGGTTACGAAAGTATAGCTTCTCCAATCCTCCGCGACATAGACATGCTCTCCGAAGGCGATAATTCTGGCTTCGCGATATCTCGGGCTGATGTCCGACATACGGAGCAGCAAAGCTGCACTTGCGGGGCGAACCTGACACAAATGGACACCAGCCGCACATATCCGCGCCGTCCTCCATTCAATTTCAAATGTCCTTACATTGCCGATTTTCATCGCCCAGATTCCTCTCTGTCTTCCATCAGCGATCGCATAGCCCGCCTCGGGCCCACAGCTAGCGAGGCAGAAATTGAGCGTGACTGGCAAGACCACAAATTCGGGGGTGCAATCAATAGAAATGGTCAATTTCGGCGCTTGGCTAGGACCAAAAATGGCTTCTTGGGTCTGGTGCCGACTAGCTGTGAACGCGAAGACACAGTATGGCTATTGCAGGGTGCCAATGTTCCTTATGTGTTACGGGAGTCAAAGCGGCACACTGCCGATGAAGAGATAGGAAGGGCATGGGAGGTGGTGGGCGATGCATATATACATGGGGCTATGCAGGGAGAGGTGTGGAAAGATGTCAAAGATCAGCTTGTGGATATCGAGCTGGTGTGACCATTTCGAATGCGCTATACGACTACACGCCAACGCCTTACGACACGCCGAAACACATCCTTTATTTCCCACCAACGGAAACCGAAGGCCGGCTCAGGAACCCCGGAAGTCGTTGATATTTCCTGGATTCATCAGCGCAACAACCACCCATGGCACAAGAATCACTTACCGTAATGGGTTGAGCCTGCATTACCCGTACCGATGGTCTGACTGCCGTAGTTGGCCAAGGCACCTCGATCGTTGTTACCAACGTGGGTGACATCGCCTCTCTGCATGCTAGGGTCGCTCTCATCTCTGCGCTGCTCCTTCGTCAACTCGATCATTCGCCGCAGCTCCGCCAGTACATTCTTGTATGTCTGGTCCTCTCTTTTCGAGAATTTCGTCATCTCCACATGATTCGCATCCACAACGATACGCTCATACCCCGGCGGAGCGGCCGAGTAATCTGGAACAATGATACCGAATCCGGACAAAGGGACGCTCTCGCAGAAGCAGCATACTTCTATGGCACTTTTTGTTCCTACATGCTTAGCAAGAAGTTGATGGAAGCGTCGATCGGTGTCTTGCAGCTGCGCATTCTGGCTTTGAAGCTCCTCGACCATCGAAGAGTTGACTGAGTGGAAGATGCGGACGATCTTGGTGAGGAACGAGGCAACATTAGCCAACTCTGAGCCACAATGAGGTGTACCCATGAAGATGATGTCGCGCGTATCATCTACCAAAGAAGCGATATTGTCGACATTGGAGTCTTGCGAATTGAGAAGGGCTTTCTTAGCTACTATACCCCCCATGCTATGAGCGACGAAAAGGATCGGGCGATCAAGGACACCAACTCGAAGGCTTGCTAGCTCTGAGCAGAGTTTCTCCGCGTGCTGCGTTGGGTTTGCAATCGATACGACATTCAACGGCTTGATCGTTGCTGCGGCATAGCCCCATGTGATGATGCGCGCGTCGGGAAGGTCGACAGGAAGTAGATCACGTGGCCAGAAGCACGGATTTTGTTTGTCATCCGCCGCACGCTCTGTCCAGGTTCCTGTTCGATCTCCACCAAGACCATGGATAAGGATGATACTGCTAGAGATTAGCAGGTTTTCCAGCAGTAGCGACGCCTTCAGTACCTACTCCACTGCAGCCTTATCGGGGTCGCTCAGTACCAGTGGCCCGTAGGCCTTGGCTGCTTCGGTTGGCATACTGTATCGTCAGAGCCTGCTCGAGTGAACATCAGTGTCACTCACCTTGTCTCTGTTGCTGACGATAACACCAATGCTTGCTCAGTGGGTGCTGGCGCCGCCGAAATGTCTCGCTCACCGTCGCGGAGATCTACACGGCTTGTAGCTGATTTGCGTTTCGAGAAGAACTTGCGCATTGTCTCGCCTTCCATTATCGGGGAATCTGGACAAGTATGAATCCTAGACTGGCAGCAATCAACGGATCACCACAAATACGACAGCTGGCGCATCGGTCGCTTGATGGTTTTGCAAACTCAGGCTGATGTCGCAAGCACGATTGCCGATATTCCGTGATCAGACGGGAGCATACTTTGCTATGGTCACACAACGGACGCCTGCAGCTTTCGGTCTGTTTTGGGTTATGGCCTGGGAACAGCAAACTCATGCTCTCGTAACATATCTCTTGGGCCCGCCCTTCATCCCCTAAGGTCATAGAGAGGAAGATATGGCCAACCAGATAGGGATTCATCGTACCCAATAGCTTCCGTTGGTAATAATACGAAGGGCTCGACTTTTGATCAAGGAATTGTTCATGCTGAGGGAAATCTTCACTCCGGAAATTTCAACATAGCAGGCGGGATCCTTGAAGCCGCTAACATTCCCTTAAGTCGTCTCACCGATCATTATGCATGACACATAGCATGTTGTATGGACAGTAGTGCCATTTTCTTCTCTCCCGAAAACATAGTACATTACCATTCCCTATATCCACATCGTGTACACTTTCCAAGAATTCTACATGCCGCATATTAGCACTGACGATTGAAACAGTGACCCATTTACTCACCCAAGTCCATGTTCGTAACAATTGTGTGGGGCTACTTGGGGAGGCTCAGTTTGTATGCGCTGGGGCGGGGCGAATGGCTGCTCGTATGGATTGTCGTATGTTAAGCTACGTTGTGGTAGGCGAGTGTGAGCTTGTTGGGGTGGCTCTGGACTACTGTGCGTTGGTGGCGACGACTGGAAACCTGCCTCCGGTGAGGCGTTCAGTGCAGGCGGCGGCCCGTAATTACTGTTATGATGATAGCTTTGGTTGCTCTGGTACGAACTCCCGTCTGCATTCAAGGGCGCGAAGGAGGCCTGACCTTGTGGGGGTGAGGATGGCTGCTGAGGATTGCTATAGCCTTGCTGTTGGCTTTCATAACCCTGCTGCGGTGACCCATACTGCTGTTGTGTACCAAGGCTCTGTGTTGGGGCCTGTGGTGATTGATGGTAGCCTGGATATGGAAGGGCTGGCGTAGGGTTTGCGTAATAGCCCTGTGCTGACATCGGCGGTTGAGGTTGCCAGCCACCGTAATAAGACGAGTTCTGCCCTTCACCAGGTCGAACAGGAGCAAAAGCTCGGTCGGGTGGATCTTCTGGTTCCGCTTGTGGGGCGTATCTACTATCATGCCTCTGGTCGGCATGCCGAAATGCCTGGACAGCTTCGAGTTTGGCCTTGCTAGACTTCCACGGGTTCATGACTTGTTATTGGCCCACGGAGCGGGCCGTGTGAACGGGCTATGTGATTGAGACCAGCTGAGCTTATCAGGGCGATCAATAAAGTCTGAGTCGATGCGATCGTGATAATTTCCGGTCAGGTAAATCGTGACGAAGTGTTTCAAGCAGGGCTGAGCGATGCTGGAGGAGGACTCTTATCTGCCCCGCGAGGCAGCAAGTCAGATGCATATTAAATTAAGAGGTCGCTTCCAGTGAGGCTCTGGAGAGTGAGCTTTCCCGGTGCTGGAGACATGTGGCGCAGAGACGGCACGCGCGAACCAGTGGCGTCGCGTTCCGGTCAAGCGTAAGACGAGTGACATGAACAGTGTATGCACGCGCTGCGTATTTCATGCGGTCTCCTCTTCAGCTTTCCGTTTGCGGCTGTGCATATTTTGACTTAGGTGGCGGCCAATGAGAAGTGTAGTATGTAACATGGCACTGCCTGGACGGGCGGGGTGTGCAGCTCAGCCCGGCCTTGTGTCACCGTCATCAAACAAATAAGTAATGTGTTGGCCCGGGCAGTCGATAACAGCGACAGACGGGCATCATGGCAAATATATTTCGCACTCGCGATCCTATACTGCCAGGTCCTGGTGCACACATACCCACTACGTTTACTCAGGTTCCTATGCAGAACCTCGCTCCAGCGGCAAGTACCCTTAGTAACGCATCGGTAACCGATAAGGAAAAGTTCGTGAAAGCCTGGAAGTATGAGGGCTACAAAGAGTTTGGAAAGTGGATGGCTTCAGACGACGACTTTTTTGTGTTTCGGCGCTTTGAGAGTCTAAATGCGACAACAATAGCGTACTTGCAGTACCGGATCTCGGAGCTCGAACGAACATTGGAAGAGATTCATGAGGCGAATGAGCAGGACGAAAAGGGGAAAAACTCCAGCTTCAAATGGGATGAGAAATATCAACAGGACCGCTTCCAAATCATGAACGAACTCTCGTGTCTACTCCTACATTACAGTAAGTACCGAAGGGTTCTACAACGCGACAATACTAACCGCGACAGATCAATTTATCGACGCATTCTCCAAGATACGTAAACGCCCACGAGCAGAATCCCGTCAAGTGGACTATGCCGAAAACTGGCTGAAGCGTGGTGCCATCACCGCGTCAGAAACACGTTTCGTCAAACACAAGAGCGATTTGATATCGATCAATGAAAGAGTTCGTCCACCACTAGGCCGCTGGCTAGAGGCGTGTCGTTCCCTACACACATGGCGAATCTTCAAGGCGAAGTTTGTAGAGGACCTGCATGTCCAATCGGACGCTACATCCTACTCTAGCGACCATGCCTTCGAGAGCTTCACCACACTCAGCATAATAGCCTTAGGACTTTCTATGCTACTTGCGCCTTTATGGTGGATGCAGAATGTTCCTAACAACAACGATCGGCTGGGGATTATTACGGGGTTCGTGATCCTCTTCACTTTACTAGGGACAGGCGCGACCATCAATAGGCCTTTCGAGGTGGTGGCAGCGACTGCGGCGTACGCGGCGGTGCTTATGGTGTTTATGCAGATTGGGGGTAAATAGCAGTGCTAGAAAGGTGTCAAGTATCTCGTTATGCGGATGTTGTGGGCTGGTGTTGGGAGTCGGGTGCGTAGTCGAAAGCGAACCTTGGAGGCAGGCCCAGCCCCGCTGAAACATGACTAAGCAGCGAGATTGCCTCGTTTCCACATCAGCCACTTGGACCTTCATCTCCCACCTCATCGCGCAAAGTCAACCTTGTTTTCAAAGCAACCAGACAGTAGGGTGTTGGCGACTCGCAAGCCTTCTGCTGTTGCTTTCCACCTCGCTCGACCCTGGAGCAATGTGGATGGAAACTGCCAATGGAAAGATGGTTTGAAGCCACCATCTGTTCTTCTGGCGTCACCGGGCATGATGCTCACCTCCCGACCAACAAAAGTCCGTGGTACGAAGTCATCGGTTCGCGTTAGCATCTCCGAGCTGCAGTTTCGAAGCGAGGAAGTCCGTGGGCCGGTCCTGCATCGCATCGCATTTAGCCTATAGTCTCTGGGTGGCGGTAGCTGATCTGAGTGGTAAGATAATACAATGGACTATTTTACGACTGGTGCTTGGATACAGACGAATACTGCCTGGACGACCATGTTGATGTACAGAAGAGATGCAGATGAGATAGTATCTTGATGATCGGTCTCGATCCGCATCATGGCCTCCCTACTACAGTTCATCTACGCCTGCACCACCTCCTGCAGGCCATCGTTCGCGCTTAGCCCATCTCACCAACACCGCTTCCGTACGGCTCACCAAGGAACCTAGCGCTTCCGCTACCATGCGGCCCCTTCGGAAAGCCTAGACCTTGTCAGCGGCACGGGACGTCCAGCCTCGCAGGATCGCTTACTAGGGTAGCAGACCAGGTTCACACGAGAAAAGAAACATATCATCGACTCGATCGCTGGTGTCAGACAAACGAACGTCAGAACTTCTGCTTGGAAATGCAGGTTGGTCACATCACTTGCATGTCAGCTTCACTCGGGATGCGCCACATCCAGTGACCGGTCGGGTTATGCTTACGGACGATCGAGCAACACATCGGATCGAGAGCTCACGGCCTTTTCTTAGCAATGAGAACATCAAATTCCACAACATCAGCGTCTGTCACCTCATCAGCGTACTCAGGCGTTGCTCACAAAGTACCTCGCTGCGAAGACTGTAATGGCATCAAGGAATACAAGGTCCACATATCCGACTATGCGGTGCAGCAGGATCATGCAGACGATGCATGCCCTTTCATCCTCCTCAACCTTGGCAGCTCCCATCTGCATACTGTTGTATTACCTCCAACAGGTACCAGTCGACCCGACGATCCGTTCGACTCATCGCGGCCTTAATCCGGATGCTGTTACGTGTTCGCAATTGGTGTTGCGCTTTCTGAGTGAGCTGAGCAGTAGCATGTACCTATAGGTCACACAACTATTGCACAGTAAGATGCGCTAAGAACGATATGGCCTACCCACGAGGGTGAATCAGCCTTCTAGAAGAGAAGGAGGAACAAGTTTGGCTCACCACCAACACGATTGACTACTGGCGGTGAGGCGAAAGTGTGCATCCCAAGCTCTCAACAGCATCGCGAAAGCATCAGCCTAGTCGCATAGGTGTTGAAAATAACGCCTCTTTTGGCCTGGAGCCATACCTCCCAAAATCCTATCCAGTGGACGACCAATGATCTCTCGCAGGGTCGGATGTGGGAGCTTGATGCACCATGATACCTGCGCCGTAGGCCGACATCGCCAGACGTCAGCCCTCGTATCTATTCACACCAACATCTTCAAGAGATCCATAGGCCATGCAAACTTCGTTGAGACGTCCGTGCGAAGAGGCATCCTTCGTGTCAGCAGAGGTAGGCTAACGAAACTTTGTGAACAGCTAGGCATACCTTGCCCAGGAAATGAGCCTCACGACAAAGTATAAATAATACAGCGTCTACCCATCAAATAGTCTCCATCACAACAGTATCATTAACACCTTCAACTACACTTCACTCAACCAAACCAATCCCACACACCCTTCAAAATGCAGTTCACAACCACCATCGCCCTCCTCATCGCTGCCGTCAGCATCAACGCCGCCCCAACGGAGATGAGCAAGCGCCTCGACACCATTCCCCTCAAGTTCTACTCCGGCCCAGGCTGCAACACCGGCATCGCCGTCACGACCGCTTACATCCCCGCCGATGGCAGCTGCTTCCCTACCTCGCCCATCTTCAGCGGAAACACAGACTCCGCGTTGATCCTCCCTACCGACTTGCCGGCGCTGCCTGCTGGTTGCACTCGTGAGTTACCTGAAATGAAGCAATTGGTTTCGGGATGATGAGAGCTAATCTGATTGTGTTAGTCGTTGCCTACTCTGACAACACTTGCTCGAGCGTCAACAGCATCGTCTACGACGTCACTGGTCGTTGCGGTACTTTCGGTCCTAACAAGCCCATCTTCTCCGCGAGGGCTGTTGGTACCTGCCAGTAAATTCTTGCTCAAACTTGAGGATGATATGGCATGCGTTTTTGCGAGAATGGTTTAGTGCTCTCTGGTCGATATTCGGATTTCTTGAGTCAGCGGCGCCGGGTCCAACACTCCGATGCCCGTTGACGAGAGAGAGGTGATGTGGTGTAACACGGTTGGCGATGAACTCTTCTCGTCACTCTTTAGCTAGATTCTTCGTATTGGATGGGGACACCCCCTCTTACTACTACACTTTTGTCATAACCAACGTTGCCCAACCTTATATACAATCGTGTGAATCTCTTTCCCATTACCAAACATTACAAAAGCTCTACAATCTATAACATGTCTAATCCTGCTTCCTGGAACTCCTCTTAACAAGCGTCTCATCCGAACTCGCAGCATCTTTCGTACTAACGACATGGAATGAGAAGTCCAACTCGCCCACCAGTCCCTTAACAGCCTTCAACAACCGTTCAATATCCATATGTATGCACCTCGTACTTATGCTCATGACTGCGAACGCGGCGTATCCTGGCTCGGCGATGTGTCTCAAGCTCAAGATCTCAGGGTCTACCATTTCTAGTTTCCGGCTGAGCTGCCCACCTGGTGGGGCGTGTAGATAAGGAGGCAAGGGCTGTGCATTTGTGACGCTGGAAGAGAGCATTGCGAGTAATGAGGTAATCTCATGTGAAGTTACTTTTGCGGAGAGGATGACGCGGCGGAAGTCGTTGAACCATTGCGCGGAGTGGTGGTCGGGGAAGGCGGCTTCTTCTGTTTCGGGGGATGTGGGGTCGGCGGATTGGTGGTTAAGGGAGGGGTGGGTGAAGGCTTGGGAGGCGTAGCCTAGGAGGGCCGTGTAGTTCACGATGCTGATGTGTGTTGTTAGTCATGCTCAAGCCATTACAGTGCTGCATTGTTGGGGGTAATACGTACTTCTCGACGTAACCAATGATTTTCTCATACTCTTCTTTGGGAAACTTGCCTCCAAGTGGGAACTCCCACTTGACGAATCCGGCATGCATCTTCAGTCCTTGCAGGGTGAGCATCTGTTTGGCGAAGACCTTATTCCGAGCCTTGACGAGCTGATAGCCTGGACTCTCTTTGTCAGTCTCTTCGTCGCCGCCTAGCTCACCGCGGATGCGGCCCATGACCTGTTCGTGCATGATGCTATACATATTTGCGGAAAGGTATAGCGCGCCACCAAGTTTTTGTCGGAGCGCAGAGTGCTCGGTGATGGGGTAAGGAAAGATAGTCCAGAAGAAGGCGACAGCTAGACCACCCACTACGGTGGCAAGACGGTAGGGGCCAAGTGTGTAGATCGGGTATGCAGGCTGACCTGTTGTCGCTGTCGCGGCTTGTTCTCCGATCTTGCGAACTTGTAGTTCATAACCGACGATCATAGTAGCAGTGACCACACTGATCATTCCAACGATGACGAGATCCATGCGTTTTAATGGGATGTAGAAGCCGATTGCGACGAAGAACCAAAGGAAAACCAGGATGCCCGCAGTTTGTTGCCCAGGAATGTACCAAATGAGCCAGGCTACTATCATTGCGACGGCGGTACCTGCGATCCTGAGTATGAACTGGAAAATTGATTGACCAGCTGTCGGAGTCATAGAGATGGCCACCATGATCAACGCCCAGACCAAGCGCTGCTCGACGAAAAATTGTTGCGTTGGACGAAGGAAAGCGACAACGGCTATACTCATCGTCGCACACGCAGCACGGAAACCAAAAGCCGACTCGTCACTCCGCAGGAAACGTGAGATGCCACGTACACCATTGCCAAACTTCTGCCACGCGTTTGTAGGCGGTAGATGCTCGGGGTCTTTCTTCTCCTGGTACGCTTCACCCATATAAACTGTCGTGTTGCTCCTGTCGAAACCTGCAACTGTTGTCTCGTCGTCGGAGGTGGAGTCCTGGCTCGCGAAGATACTCTTCGCCCATTTCTTGAAACGCCGTCCACCAGGCCAGATGAACTTGCTTTTCAAAGTCGCTTGATCGCGCTCGTCTGCGAATTTGACGAATTCGATCACGGACCGGCTTATGGAGTTGAGCAGGAACATGACGTAGAGCACCATGAAGAGCTGTCGTTGGTCCCGATTTCGTGTGGTGATGCTCGGCATGAGCTTCAGGGTTTCCTCGTCAAGTGCTGATGGAGACGAGAAGTAATCATCGCGAAGCTTGATACCCTTGGTTTCGACCCAATGGCGCAAAGTAGGTTCCTTCCTGCTGAAGAAGGCGTCGGCTTGCTTCTGCATGTATTCTGCGAAGCCCGGTTCTCCTGGTTTGATAGCGTCACCCTTCGCCTCAGCGTCGTCCTGGTTCTGGCCCTTCTTCTTTTTCGGCGGCTTGGCCAGCTGCAACTTGAACATAACGTGTGCAAGTCCATCATCGAGAGCCTGGAAGATGTTGTTGAACGGCTCATGAACAAATTGAAACATGTTGTTCCATTCCTGAACGGTTTGCCTTCTGATCTCCTCGTCATGTTCGTCTTCTTGTCCATCCCAGTGGTTGATTTCAGCCGCCCGCTCGAAAAGATCCATCACGGAGCCGAGACCCAAAATTGGAAGCATGATTGCCCGCAGATTCTTGAACATGCCCTCGAGGTCGTCTGGCGTCAGTTTTCCATAAGCGATCTCTCTTTTTGCAAACGGTAGGTCCGCGGTAAGCTTGCCGTGCAACGCCTGCAGTGAACCAGTCATCTTCTTGATGGCCGCTACTTCCGGCCTGGGTTTCGCCTTCTTCTTCCCATCTCCGTCCTCAGGCACGTACTTTTCGCCGAACATGTCGCTTGTTTCCAGGCTGTGGATGTAGTTCTTGTGTGCGCCCAGAGTCCCTCGCAACAAGCCAATGTATCCCGCTGCTTCCTTCATCACCACCTTACGCGATGTGACAGGAACGATGAATAGGGCCACTCCGGTTGCGATCGCGAAACCAGTCAAGAATGCCACTAGAAGTCTTTTGATGAAGGACTCGCATTGTGGTACTGTTTGAAACAAGAAGCCATTAGTCGCTGCAACATTAACCTGAATTGCGTAAATTATCGCTGGAAATGCCAGTTGCGGAAACTTCGCTTTCATAGCATTGATGACATAAATTTGGAAGAAAAGCCACACTCCAAGGACTGCCGACTGCGAAGAGTTGTAACGTTGTGGTGGTGCTCCAGGTACAGTCGTATGTTGTCGGGCTTTGACTCCCGACCAAACCATGAGCATGGCGAGAGCCGAACCAATACAAGTCGCCAATATGTTCATCGTCATCGTCTGAATAAACTTTGCGCGCGGCATGATACAGAATCCCAGGATACTGATGATAGCCGTGAGGTAGCCCAACGTAGTGAAGTATTGCGCAACAGGCGTCGCCTGATACATCGCAAGGCAAATTGTCGGTGGCAGTGCCGCCTTGCCCATCATCATGAGCGTACCCGGATCCAGACCGAGTTTAGTCCACGCTGCTTTGAGTTTTGACGGCTTCTTCTCTTTTTTCTCTCCATCTGTTCTGTCCTCCGTGAGTGTCGCATCTTGGTGGTAATCGTTCGACTGCCCCTGCTCGCCGCGTGGTGATTCCCCTGCTGTGTTCGTGGAATCCACCTCTTCCTTATCCGCAACATTCCGGCCCGTCGCGGTAGACGCCATTGTGGCGCTGTGAGTTCAATCGACTACCCAGGTAGATGAGCAGGTAGCGAGAGATGAATC
>Ga0265797_10003470_pt1 | contig 25130 bp, 38 predicted proteins | sample P2T30metagenome_FD_192433 | JGI IMG/M metagenome (GOLD analysis project Ga0265797, IMG submission 192433) | Plant litter microbial communities from East Loma Ridge, Irvine, California - P2 T30 | ecosystem: Environmental > Terrestrial > Plant litter > Unclassified | place: USA: California... | reverse complement strand
CAAGACAACATGGGACTGGATGGTGAAATGTCGAGAATCATTGCCGGTGTAAACGGGACTTGCTACTTCCTGACTGCGTAAGTCTCATGGCTTTGATGATGTCTACGATCTTCATTGATCCCTACAGAGCCATCGCCATCTTTGTGATTGAGCGTCTTGGACGAAGAAATTTGCTGTTGTGGACAGCCGTCCTTATGGGTGTCACCATGGCCATTTTGGCTGGACTTTACGATCTGGTCTACGCTGGTAACAAAGTCGCACAAGTCTTTTCGGTTCTTATGCTGTTCCTCTTCAACTCCTGGTTCTCGGTCGGATGGCTCGGTCTCACATGGTTGTACCCTGCCGAGATTACTCCTCTACGTATTCGAGCGGTAAGTACCGATACTCTCAGACAGGCTCTACTGATGATTAGCCCGCCAATGGACTGTCTACAGCGTCGAATTGGCTGTTCAACTTCTTTGTCGTATGTAGCGATGTGTCGGCACCTCAGTACATGCTGACCTGCAGGTTATGGTCACCGGACCGATGTTTGCCAACATCAGATGGGGGACATATGTCTTTTTCGCTGCCTTGAACATCTTTTTGATATGGCCGGTTGTATACTTCTACTTCCCAGAAACCAAAGGCAAATCTCTTGAAGAGGCAAGTGAAGACATGTTAAGCGGTACGGTGATAATCTGACTACTCAGCTCGACGTCATGTTTGCATACGCCCATTACAACCATAAAAACCCCGTCAAACTGTCTTTAACCAACGAAGCGCCTGCACCTGGTACCCGTGACGCCGAGGCAGCCCTCGGCGATGCCAACATGGGCACTGGTATCGGCCAGTCCGACAAGGCCACTGTTGTTCAGCAAGGGTGATCGATCGGAAGTGACGAAGGGAGCACGCTTTGGCCAATATTGTGCTCAATGCATTTTGTGAATGTTGCACCCTGACTCCACAATGTAGAGTCATCCTTAAGTCCCGCTGACGGGCGAAGTGTGTCTCTGGGGCACATTTCATGTTCCGACGCCGGGCACACAGCGGGCCATAACCGTCTGTATAGTCCTCTGTGTAGCGATATGATATTTCATCTAGGTACGTATCAGTCGGATCCATGAGTCTCCCGCACGGAAGCAGCTCTGCCACTCACCGTTGATCGAGGTAGGAACCGCTGGACGAGGGGAACCGACTCGACCACTGTGCTCAGTCGTAAGTCTCAGCTGCTGAGGCCATGTTGGGATACAACTTGCGGGGCCAATGGATACCATGATCTCACCATCTCCCCTCTCTGATACTCGGGAAAGTCAGAGGGGTACATGAAGCTCAAGGCAAAGCGCGGCATGCCAGGTGGACTCGCAAGGCGCACGTCAACCAATGGCGGTCTCCGTTGTGAAGCGGGTATACGGTCCGGAGACGGCAATCTCGTGGCGCTTATCGGATATGACCTACTCGAACACATAGGGCTTCAGGTTGCGCTAATTCGCGGGATTCAACCATGACCAAGCATAACCTGCATGGTCACAACGATACCAAGCCTCTGTCGGCTACGACCTACATTCAAGACAAGCTACTTGGCATACAAACCTGCACATCCGATCTTCCGTCCGGATGTAGCTCTCAGGGCATCCATATATCATCACGACCGCTTGGATTTAGGATCTTTACCTTCTATTCGATGTCAACGGCACCTTCATACTCCCGCTGGCAAAGTCAGTCGAGCGTTGTATCCTCTGCCCTTTGAGCTTCATTGACGATACAGATAACACTCATGGGCAATGGTGGAAAGACGCGGGACTCCGTTCGATGATGACCAGCCTCTCGGTCGTTTATGCAGCGTCCTTCACGTTTGGTGTGGGTGTCTTCTTCATGTGAAAGAGTGAACTGATCCCAAGTATGACGGAACTTTACTCGCGTCCCTCATCATCCTTCCGCAGTGGTCTGCCTACTTTGGCAACCCGACTGGTAACACCATGGGCTTGATAGCGGCATCGTTCTACTTCCGTGAGTGTTAGTGAGGTGTCATGCTTAAGACACAGCGAAGATTGTTGCCCCTGCTGTTGCGTCCTACTGCAGTGATCGATTCGGTCGTCGACCTTCCCTCTTCGTTGGTGCTTGCTTCGCGATTGCCGGCTCGCTCGTCACTTGTTTTGCGAATACTCGCAACATGTTTATTGGCGGACGGGTCATTTTGGGTTGGGGAGCGGGTATGCAGGAGGCTATTGCACCATATGTTCTGCAAGAGCTAGCCCACCCAGTACGTGAATTTGATAAGTGACCGGAACAATTAACCTATTGACCATCAGAGGATGCGATCAGCCATCGGCTCCTCCCTGCTTTCTTCGTATTTCATCGGAACCATATGTGCTGGATGGTTTGGCTTCGCCGTGCTAGGTTGGGACTCTGACTGGTCGTGGCGACTGCTCAACCTCCTACAGGCGACAGGATCAGTCTGGATGGTGGTCTTGATTCTGCTTGGAAAGATGGTCGAGTCGCCTCGTTGGCTCGTTAAAGTGGGACGCGTGAAGGACGCACATGCAGTGTTGGCCAAACTGCATGCAAATGGAAAGATGGATGACGAACTCGTCGTCAACGAGCTTAATGAGATGAAAGAGGTGCAATCGGCGGCGGAACAGGCGTCACAAGTTGGACTCGGAGCTTTTTGGGCTACAACAGGCGCCAAGAAACGGCTTTTTGTCGTCGTCGTTGCCGCTGCTGGGACACAACTGTCAGGTAGTGTTCTGATATCAGCATACCTAGGGTGAGTGATCGGCAAGTCTAGATGCTGACGTCGCAGACCTATCCTGGACAACGTCGGAATCACGGACTCGGCTGCTCAAGTCGCCTTATTGGCAGGCCTCAACATGTACGGCTTCGTCGTGCTGATGTTTGTCGCGACTTCCGTAGTCGAAAGGTAAGCATGGTATGAAGATCTACATTGATTATAGATACGGCCGTCGACCGGTATGGATGTGGAGTATTGGATTGCAGACTGTTTGTTTCATCATTTTTACTGCACTATCCGTGAGTCACTAGCCCAACGAGGTTCATAGCCTCATTGTATAGGGAGGCTACGAAGCAACCCAGAACGCTGCTATCGGAGTCGCGACCATCCCCTTTATCTATCTATACTTTGGATTCTACGTTGCCTGCTGGTCCACCGTTGCTCCGATGTGTATGTTCCTCTCAGTGACACGACACCCGGACTGAAGCTTGACAGATGCTTCGGAGATTCTTCCTACCATGCTCCGATCCAAAGGCATCGCCATTTATTCCACAGTGCAGTCCGTGACCGTGACCTACAACCAATATGTCAATCCTATCGCCATTGAAGCCATCGGTCAGTTTTGACTCGCAATTCGCGTACCACTTCTGACATCAGCTTGGAGATACTATTTTCTTTTTGTGGCCCTGCAAATTTTCTTCTTTGTATATGCCTGGTTTGGCTTCAAGGAGACCAAAGGCTTTACGATGGAAGAGGTCGGATATGTGTTTGATGGGCCAAATGTCGTGGAGGAGATCAGGCGAAACGCGGGTCGACGTGTCGAAAGAGGTGGCGAAAAGACTGGCGAGATGGAACATGACGAGGGCGTGGCCCATATGGGGCCTGCAGTCAATAGGATTGTTGCCTGAAAGATTTTGCTCGAAGGGCGTCAGATACCCCTGTATGCGCTATCATGACCCGGATCAGGGCCTTTGCATCTGTTTAGCGCCTCTTCAGCCTAGCTGCTCTAGACTTGTCTGCATATGATCACCACAAGAGCTGAGGACTCCTCAAACCCCTCCAGGTCCAACTACCTTCCAGATGGAACGGTTTGCTCAAGACGATATCCCCGACGAAGTGCCGATCCTGATTCCGTAATCACCCCTTTCGACGACCCAGCAGACACGTCGCACATCATAGTATGAGAACACCTTATGCTTCCATGTCAGTGAGGGCAGCCCTGATGTTGATTGTTTGACAATTCAGTTAGTGCCTTTCTTCGTTCTTTCTTTCATTCTTTCTTGGCGCCATGATATTCCCTTTCTTTCCCTCTTTCTTTCCCTCTTTCTTTCATTTTTTCTTTCATTCTTTCTTTCATTCTTTCTTTCATTCTTTCTTTCATTTTTTTTTTCTTTCTTTCTTACTTGAGAGTCCAGCCTTGCAAAATCGTAGCGCCGGCGCTATGATTTTCCGCTATGATTATCCCTTTGCCGGCGCTATGATTTTCTCTTTCTTCCTTTCTTACTTGGGAACGCGCGGCTGGATTCCAAGTCATGCATTCTTTCTTTCTTTCCTTCTTTCAGGAATGATTGTCATCATGTTGCTGACGTCTCTCTCTCGAAACAGACCCCTCTTACGAAAGCAGGCCCCGGCATTTCTAGGTCGAGAGATGCCATGATCGCATCAGCAGACGAGTATGTCCCCGACAGTCCCTCATGATCAAGCCTTCATGAAAGCCAAATCCCTTCCGAGGTACGTCGCGAAGTAGCCAAGGGTGTAGCCAAGGGTCTTGGCTACATGTAGCCCATTCACTCGGTTGTAGCTGGTCATTTAGAGAGCTCAGCGAATTCCTCACGAGATTGTCGAGAGTACACACGAACGCAGCCGGATTGCCCCGACACTGGAGTCCGAGTGGCTCCAGGTAGATCTCGTGAAGAGCTCGCAGATCGATGACCGAGCTGTTGCTCCGCCGGTGATGTTCTTGCTCATTCGCCACGAAATCTGCCAGATCAGTCGCTATTGCGTCAGAAGTCGTGCGGTGCCTTACGCTTGGGTGCTACACTATCAGGCCGCTTTTTTAGGTAGCACACTTACTCGTCATGACCTTCTGTGATTGCACACCATCCACCCATGCCCCCGCCATCAAGCCGGCCAGGGTCGGATCGGAGATCAGTGGTCTTACCTATTTTGACCGAACATGTCGTACCTTCACTGAAACTCTCAAAGCCTCTACTAGCACAAGGGTGTCGCTGTATATTCGTAGTGGGCCCGAGCAGGCAGTGCACTCCTCTTGCACGGCACTCCTTGCCCAGAGCTTCGCCGATCTGTCTACCTAGCTCCACATCAAAAGAAGCTGCAAGACCCGTACCACAAGGAAAACATGCCGAAGCAGCTCCATATGTGCCTGAATATCAGTGCTTCAACTGGGGACTGGCTAGGGTACTCACATGTTGTTCCCCGCACTCCATTGGGACCATCAGATATCTACCCGTACAGCAAACGAGACGACCTTCCCAGTGTCAGGAATACGCACCCTCACTCGTGGGATTCCCAGCCGACGGATAGGAACTGTATGCCACATGTCATCTCCACTCAACAACTGGATCTTCTCCTCGCTGCTTAGTTGCAGCAGAAGCGCGTCTGGGTCGAGCAGCTCGTTCGCGACCGCATCACCCGCCGCCACTTGGTCTAGTCCGGGTTGGATTGATCTCAAGACCGGACAGTGTGTGGACTTTTCAGAGTTGGCTGGCATCGCAGTGCATTTGTGTGTACGCGAGGTTCTGACAATAGGACGTAATTAGACATCGAACTGATGGAGAAACGGCATGAACAAAGAAGGCCGAGCCGCAGTCATCAAACGGACAAAGGAGAGCGTTGACTCCTCCGACTTGCCTTCCTTTCTTTACGTCTTCCTTCGTTCATTCCTTTATTCTTCCACCTTTTTGTCACACAGACCAACTTACCCTTGCGGTGCCAGCCACATTCCATGATGTCGCCTGTATCCAACATAAAGTGGGAGGCCCTGTAAGAAATACCCGCGGCGGGTTGAAGGTTGATGAGCATATTCGCGCCAGTTGTATAAGAGTTGAATGGTAGCCATGTTGCCGCTTCTTTGTGATCATGATACCGCAAGTCGCCGACGGATGAGATTAAGGGGTCATTAATTCCGCTGATACATTTTTACAATTTTTCCAACAACGGGGATTGCCCCTTCTGCCATACCATTGACCAATCTTCTTGACCGTCGACTACAAGGGTAAAGTTGACTCTTGCATGACTATGCGTGACATCAAAGTCAAACACGCCGAATCGACTCATACCTTCCCACTCTGTGTGAATGGGCACATCAGAGGGCAAGTGCGCTTGATATTCCCGCTTCCAAGGCTGGTGGAAGAAAGAGAGCGGTGAGGTGGAAAATTCGATGACAGCATGATTTGAGGGGAATCTGGAGCCGAGTGGTGGTGGCAGCAATGTTGTGGCTTAAATTCAGTACTACCCTACTGGCGCACTCACCATGCTCGTGCCGGTCTCCGGAAATAATCATTCCTCCACCTCGATCCCACAAAAGCGACAGTATCGCTTCTCGCTCGGTCAAATAGCCCTGTTATCAGCCGAGTTCCGACGCGGTCGCTTACTGCCCAGCTGTCAAATTCGTCTCCACCTTTAGACCAATTACGTGTGAAGGGGACTCCGCTCACAACTACCAGTAGCCTTTCCTCTTTATCCCCCTCCTCGGCAGCCCACGTTCGCAGATGGTGCATTTGTCGAGCACCAAGCATAGTTCTGTCTCCCCAGCCGGCTGTCGAATTTTCGCGAGTTCTTGCTGGCTGCGGCGACCGGTACGATCGATTGTCGAGCACGAAAAATGATACTCGACCGAGGTTAAATGTGAAATACGAACGCTCTGTTTTGTCGATTCCGGCGGGGTTGGCTATCATCTGGTAGTGATGAAACGGTATCATCGCCTCCCCGTACAGATCGTCGTCCTGCCTGGACGGCGCATAGTCGTTAACTATCTCATGATCGTCAAACATGTGAAGCCAAGGGAGATCGCGTAAGCCTTGAGTCCATGATGGGGACGAGTATATCTGACGGTAAAGTTTGGTGTAGTATTCGGTAGTATAAAGGTCCAGCTGCGCCGGCAGATCGGAGTCTTTTGATTAGCCGACACATTGAGTCGGGACTCACATATGAAGTCTCCCAGGAAAAGCATCATCTCGGGATCTTTCATCGATGTAGAAAGATATGAGTCGACATGCTCAAGACCCTGGATCCGGAGAGCATGATTGAATGGGTTGTATGGCCAATTTGGTTTCATGCAGCTGGAGCTCAGGATCGAGAATCTTTCCATCTCCTCCAGCACCCTCGACGTTGCTAGAGAGCCAGCACATCCATTCGACGCCGTGTAAGTGTACTGCTCTCGAGGGGCCAAACCTGAAACCTCAAAAATCACCGTATGATCCGAACCACCTTCCGATGACACCTCCCGGCAGTTCTTGCTTGAATCACAGACCGACAACGACGTCGAGGCTGAATTCGGATTCCGACATATCAACTTCGCTGTGGTGGACGTTGTCTCTCCAGTCCTACAAAATACTAGATCGTGGACCTCACACAAGTAATGGGCCCTATAGACGAAGTCTAAGCCGCCAAGAACACATAGCAGATTGATAGCCAGATTCAACAGTGAGATCGGCTTTGTCGAGGAGTCATAGATACCGGTTGCCAAACTCCGTAAGATCGCGAATCTGCTTGCCGGGGATCCTGGAGATCGCGCGAGGTACCAGGTCGATCCGACGTACAACGCAGCAGCTGTACCGATGTTCGAAAAGTAGCGAGAGCCAAAGGGCAGCTAATGCGTCAGCGTAGCTTGTCTTCGTAGACTTACAAGGCGGAGAAAGACGTAGCTATACCAGCGTAAAGCCCAATTGGAACATATCGCGACCAGAGAGGCGACAAATGGAAACGTTGGACGCAGCTTCATCTGGGATCGCATTGGCTCTATTGAGTGTACGTCTCACGACTGCCACACACTTGTCGCCCGACATATCGCTCGAGAAATTGATTGAGTGTATGGTGGGTCCTCGGTACGAACGTGTTTACGCATTACGAATATGCTTGATATCGGGCCGGAGTATTCCGAACATCCTTATTGGCGTCGCCGGAATCCGCTGCTTTCTCAAACATGAACGATACACGTTCCAAGAGCCGCCCAATAGACTTGAACACGTTCGTCAGAGACATAAACTATGACTGTGGACACGGACAGTCAAGCAACTGTGGTGGGCTGAGTGGGCTGGGCGAAATTCCTTACAGGAGCTGCACCCCAGTCTATAAAGGAGACGATGGTGACTACTGCGCCTCTCCTCGCCCTATCGACAGACGGAAAAGATGGCCAATCCCGCGATATCTGAGCCTGTTCCGATCGACGACAAGGCTCTCGACTACGACGAAGCAATTGCTACTCCTCTGCCCTCTGTGCCGCTTGACGATATCGAAGTGAAGTCGAGAGGTCGTGCCGCGCAGCTACTCTCGGTCCTCGTCTCTGGTGTAGCCCTGTTCAGTGATGGCTACAACATCCAGGTCACTGGTATGTTCAGGTCTTTCATACCGGCGCCAGAAGCTGACATTCTCAAGCCTACACAAATACGGTGCTTACAAAACTTTACCCTGTTCAGATGACGACTCAAATGAAGACTCGCTTGACCAACTCGTTGCTCATCGGCGATATCTTTGGCATGTTGTTCTTCGGCATCGCCGCAGACAGAATCGGAAGAAGGTGGGGAATTATTGGATGCACGGTGCTACTTGTAGGCGGGGTAGTGCTTGCGACTGCGGCACATGGCAAGACTGTAGATGGCATGCTGTGGATGATGGTTGTGAGCTCACATATCCTCGAACTCAACATTGCTCATTCCAGATTGGTCGAGGTGTAGCGGGCGTAGGAGCTGGAGGCGAATATGCAGTCTGTACGACATCGTCGATCGAAGCCGCCGAGGAGGCTCCGTCGTGAGTGCGATTTCTAGGCGGTGGACTGACCCACAGATTACAAAAGAAGCGAGGTCTACTTGTCGCCTGGTCCACCAATGTGGCTATTATTAGTGGATTCGTCGCTAGTGCCTTGACGGTACTGGTAGTCCTCGCGGCTTATGGTGGGCCTAGTGATGGTGTATGGAGGATTGGCTTCGGCGTTGGTATCGTCGTGAGTCTTCGTACAATGTCGATCGTTGATCGCAGCTCCCTCTCGCCGTCTTCGCATTCCGACTGCGCATGATGAACTCGAAGCTTTATGAAAAGCATGCGGTCAAAGGTCGAAGATTCCCTTACCGCCTGGCCTTGAAGAGGTATTGGAAGCCGCTGTTGGGGTAAGTCCGATCTTTCCGGGATCTTGCTGAGTATGCAGGTGCTCTGGAGTTTGGTTCCTCTACAACATGGTCGTCTATCCTTTCAACCTATTGGCACCGACACTTGTCGCTGGCTTCGCCGACAATCAAACACTCTTACAATCCAACGGTTGGTCGGCTCTGGTCAACTCCTTTGCTTTGCCCGGCGCAATTTTTGGAAGTGAGTCCTGCGTCATCGTTCTGGGAGCCTTGCGATATTGACAACCAGGTTTGTTGATTGATCGTCTGGGACCCAGGCAGACATACGCATTCGGGCTTATTGTAGTAGCGTGTATCGGTTTTACCATCGGCGGTAAGTCATGGTTCTTCGCGATGATTGATCTCTAGGAGCCATGATTCCACTTCGAACAGGCGGTACAGGGGCATTCGCGGGATTTGTGATCTTGTTCGGGTTCTTCCAGTGCTTTCTGTCGGTCGGTCCAGGAAACAACAACTTTGTCATCTCGTCTGAGTCGTTTCCTACGCCTATCCGAGGTCATGCACTCGGCTTCGCGGCCGCCATGGGCAAGACGGGTGCTGCCGTCGGCACTCAAATCTTCCCACTTATCCGGGACCGGTACGCCTCGCCCATCCACGGTCAGCGAGCTATCTTTCTGGTTGGCTCGGGCATCTGCGTACTGGGTGCAATTTGGGTAATGGCGCTTGTGCCCAATCGTCGGGCACAACTCGAGGATGAGGATGTCCTTTTCCGGGAGTACCTAGATGCAAATGGCTGGTAAGTAAAAGCAGCTTGAGGACTCCCATGCGGTAGCTGATGCGTCTCAGGGATCTTTCCCCTATGTCGCGGAGTGGAGACGACGCCAAAGTAAAGAACGAGTCTATCAGCGCTCAGGGTTAGCTCAGTCAGCGCATATGTTGGACTTTGCAGAATCTAGTTGGTCCTTCTCTCTTTCGGTCGTCCCTTTTGTTGGTCTCTACTATTGGACAGTCCAGTCGCGCAGCTCCTATCTTGCCTTCTGGTTCCTTCATATCCGTCTAGCCTCGTTTTCCGTAGACCTATCGTATTGTCATGACCCCAATCTTAATCCCTTATCACTGGACCCTGAGTCCTGTGGACCGTATATATAGTTTGGATAGTACAAGACTATCTTCACAAATGTATCTCTTGTTGCATGGGGTATAACCTCTTGCTACCTATTCAGAGTCCACCAATCACCCGTCAGGACAGGTATGGGGTGCCAGCCAGCTGATGCATAGCATGATGTTGCCTGTATCCGACACAAAATGGAGGGCTGAACGGGGGATTGGCGGTGGATTAGACGAGAGTTGAAAATAGTCATTTGGTTTGCTTCTTTGTGATGCTAACGCCGCACGTTGTCAGTTCGGACAGCAATCACCCCAGTGAATCTCGTGTCACAGCTCCCCGCTGCCGTCATCCCGCAGGGATCACTGCCGATTGAAGCCCAGAGAGGTACCTGATCTGCACCTGAGACATATGCGTGTTGTGACGGCTGCCACTCTCGGTGACTTGGTTCGACTCCGGATAGCTGTCGCATATGACAATCACATGACCCGCCGAGACACCGTGATTCCGAGGCCATTCTCCTCAAAAAGATTAATGGGCTGACATGTGCCACAACGGGAAATCTCGGTGATCGGGTCCCGCATTTTCCGATCAATACCACGTCTGTACCCAGATTCGCACTCTCTGTCACGTCTCGACATCCGATAGACACTCGAAAAGTCTAAGATGCAGTTCACCAAGGCTTGCGCCAAATGCCGGCAGCAAAAGACAGCGTGCCGAGCTGGAACTTCTGGTGGATATCCATGTCATCGTTGTGAGGAAACAGGGTGAGTCGCCCTCTGTCTCGAGAGTGCAGGACTCATGTCAGAATTGAATGCATCCTCGTGGAAAAGAATCGCAACCCCGCAGGACCTACACTGGCCGAGTGAGCTGCTGATCCTCCAATGAGCTAGACCTGACGAAGGAAAAGTCGCTTGAACCGCCAGGAAGTCCTGACTCAAACTCTTCGCGCCGAACTGGACCACCTTCGCAATCTTGTCGAAAACAATGCGGCATACACGACAAGCAGAACCGAGCATCGACAACTCACAACAGCAAAGCTGCAGCCGCTGGGCACACATAGTCCCTCTCACTATCCTTTAAGCGCCCATGCGACCGGTTCCAACTCGACACCGCAAGATAATCAACGGGCCTCTGATGCAGATCGTCTGCGACACGACGTCCGAGTATCGGCGATTGAGGAGTTGGAGCAAGGTCATATACCCACAAACACGCTTGGAGACGGCGCTCGGATGCTGGGAATGCTTAGTTCTGCCAGGGATACGCCTACAAGTGCACGTAAACGAAAGCATGGCGGAGAGATGGAAGACGCCAAGATCGCTTACGCTGTGTAAGTGTATTTCGGCACCGGGATATGTCTGCTAATAATGTAGCTTTGCGGTGCGGTGTATGCCTACTATATACTTCTTTGACCCTGCTGAACCGAATCTGTCGGCCGATCTGATTCTACATCGCTCTCCCTTGTTGTTCTGGGCCGCTGTCGCTGTCGGTTCTCGCGAAACTCCCGAGCTCGAGGACACGTACCGGACTTCTAAATTGAGAGTTCTCGAGCTGTTTCGCCAGACTCTAGGTGGCAGTGCAATCTCGTATTGGGATCTATGTGGAGCCGTAGTCTACCACAAGTGGCTGAGTCCCATTCGGCCAATCGGTACGCACCAGTCGTGTTCATCGATCATAAGCTAACTTTCAAAAGGGCACATAGTAGACCTGGCGTATGAGCTAGGCATACATCGTACTTTCGACAGTATTCGTGATCTCACTGCACCCTCGATCGACGAGGTGATGCGCATACGTTTATGGCTCACGGTCACCATCCAGGACTTCTAGCAAGTCTGCGAATCTGCCCGGCTTGATCTGTCTGCTAACTCTGCAGCTATAGCATCGCTAGCGGCTGTCCTCCCCATTATAGCGATCGGCATCGTGCTGCTGAGCAGGCCAACTGGCTAGTCAGCCTGCCAAAACCGCTTCCCGGTGATCACCGATTAGCCGCGACATTTGAGTATGAGGAATTGTCACGTAAGTCGGAATGCCTGGTAACGCTGAACGTCGTAGATTCGCTCGAGGATTCCGTTTTGAGAAGAGGCATACATCCAAGAGACTGGGAGGCTGAGGTGGCTCGGCGCTTGGAAGCGATAGACAGGTGGTGCGAGAAATGGATTCACTGCGCAGGTAAGCAGACCCTCTTTTGGCGCAAGACTTTCCACTGATTATATCGCAGGAAAGCAAAATGTCGGGGGATCCGCGACATTTTCGATGCACAGTAGTGTCATGGTCAATTACCACCAAGCCAAGCTCGCTGTCAACACCGTGTTTCTCCAGGGTGTGCGCACGGCTCAGGACGTGACCCCTTTACAGCTCAAGCACATCTACCAGGCTGGTGAGTCGGTCAATCAGCGTCTCCTCTCGTCGACCACTTTTCCATCTCGTCCACCTCTTGCACGCCCTCCTCGCTGGCTCTTCTCTAATCCCGATGAAAGGGCTAATGGTACCAGTCGCTTCAGGGCGAGATCAATGCAGGTTGTGTGATATAGATTTTCAACCGCCGGTAATCCAATACGTACCTGAGTCAGTGGTCTTGGCCTGATCCCCTGCGCTCGCGGCTGACGCCCAGGTCAACAATTTTTGCCTTCATCAGCTCGGCAGTGTTTTTGATGAAAGTAATCCGTCTATTACCTTCGATCAATGACCGCGACACAATGCTGAACGAGATCTCGCAAGTAATCGATGTCCTGGAAACACTTCGAGATCGCCGTCAGGGGGCATTTCTCCGCGAGATGCTCGACCATCTACAGATGCGGCTTCGCGACCATCCTGTCTCTCGTATATCGTACACCCCCGCGGCATCGGGTCTCAACGACGCGGACAGCTTGGCTCACATGTGGGCCAATCCTGCCCCTCAAATGGAGACCGAGATATCGCTCGACCCCAACGCACTTTGGTCTCTTATCATGGACGACTCTTCCATCCAAGAACCGGAGCTGCACGGCTATTCAATCGACCCGTTTGACTGGTCTGTTCACCTGAATTCGTTGTAAATTGTCACCCGAGGAGCTCTACCTTGGTCATCATACTGGTCGACAGTTCCGCTTCTTGTCTGTCCTGTTCGGCTTTTCTCAGCATACGGTAGTACATGTACATATTGTCTGTCTATGTGACGAACCCGTCCCGCGATGCTTTCTAGCAGTCGCACGATCTGGCATCCCGCCACACCTTGACATCTAAACTCTCATCCGCCTCCACCCGCCCGGGCCAACCTATCGGCTTCCCTTTTCTCGTCAGAAATATCAAGGTCGTCAAGGTGATACAACTGGGGCTTTGTCGTCTGCTTCCTAAGCAGATACTTCTTGTATCATCAGCTCGCCTCATTTTCAAACACAAGAAATGTTGAACGAACCTTGACCCACCATCCCGACAGCTTGAACTGATGCGAGGCATGCACAGCGGTTGGGACCGAGAATACCTGGTCCAGCTCCTCAAGAGTATACTAAACATTAGCTTTGCGCATCAATGAATTTGTGATCGATCGTGATCGTGACTTGCCCCTTTTGTCTCCGGAAGGAAAAACAGGACTAGAACCCAGAGCACCGCACACCATCCGGCATACCACCCTACCAAGATCAGACCGGTGATCACATTGAGACTTACCAAAGGCTCCTGTGGGTGTGAACGCCCGCAAGAGAGCTGGAAAAGTGAGAGATACGATAAAGTTGAATGTCCACAGCGTCTAAACAAATCAGTAAAACGCGCCTCTGAGATGGATTTCAATCACGTACAGCAGTGGCCAGACTCATACCCAACTCTCTGATGTAGAGTGGATAGACTTCGGCACTATAGGTGAATGGTACCGGTCCCTCTCCCGGCGAATAGAAGAGGCAGTATACGTAAATGCCCAACGCAATGAGCCCGACTCTGACGTTCTTGTCGCTTTCGGGAATCAGAAAACACAATCCAGTAAACAAAAGGCTGAGCGACATGAAAGGGAACGAGAACAGCAAAAGCGGTCTCCTCCCAAATTTGTCGATAGTCAAGAGGCCCGGGATGGCACCCAAAAAGTTGAGCATACCGAATCCCCACGAAGCCAACAAGGCATTGATGTTCGAAAAGCCGGCGGAGGTGAAGATTGTTGCTGTGTAGTAGACGATGGCATTCACGCCGCAGAATTGCTGTCCAAACATCACTGACCATAAGTATGTTTTGATGACTGCGAATACATACCGATAGTTGATCCCAACATAGCACGGCGATTACGTGGAATTGTAAATATCTCGATGAACCTATTTCGACCTCGAATGATGGAAGCTTCTTCTTCGAGAAGGACAAAGATGTAATACAAGTCTCGTGCGGCAGTGATTTCGTGTCCTCGTAGTCGGAGCATCGAATGATATGCTTCAGAGTATCGGCCCTTTGACATGAGCCACCGTGGCGATTCGGGCAGGAATGGCATCTGCGCCATTACGATTAGTGCCGGAAAGCCTGCCGAACCAAGCATCAAACGCCAGTTGAGACCGGTGATGCCTGGCTTGTCTGGAACGGAGTAAAACGCGAGGTCAGCCACATAACCAAGCATCTAGCACATCAGATGATATCTTGGTACGGTACCCTAGCAGCTCAAGCGAATAACTCACGATTCCGAAAGCTGTCCATATCTGCCTACATCTATCAGCTCGCTCAGATCTCTGGGATGTCTTACTTACCATTGCATGACCATGGAGCCTCGACTAGGATATTAGCGAATAAAACACAGCTCAGAATGCTTACATCTTGGCCGGCAGACACTCTGCCGCGAAGACGGGAACTGTTGCAGACTTCGGACCAATACCAATTCCCAAGAAAAATCGGGAAATGAATAGATGCCACCAGGTGTTGGTGAGCGCGCCCCAGATGCACGTAAGGAACGAGAAAGCAGCAGTGACGAAGATAGTCCACCGTCTGCAAAACATCAGTGACATGCTCCTGACATTTTAAACCAGACATACCGGCCCAGCCACCGATTCAAGGGATCCGTAAGCCAACAGCCAAATACTCCAGCGCACAAGTAGGGAGCTCCGTTGACAAGCCCTTCCAGCCAGCTGTCACGCTGTCGCCCTGAGATCGTCGCGTTGATTCCAAACTGCTCAGGATAGAATAGCTAGACTAATTAACCAAACTACCTCACGCGAGTTCGTCAGACTCACCTGGGCTCCAGAAATGACGCTTTCGTCCATTCCCTGTACGGCAGCAGCAACGGAACAAGCGATCACCAAGTGATACAACACTTTGGGCTGTCGGTATGGGTGACTCAGCTCATCTCTGAGTATCTGTCTGTCCTCCTCGGTCAGGATGGAAAGCTGCTCGAACTTGGTAGGCCTCTTCGCTAGCATGCCACCCTTTCGAAAAACCTCGACAGGGAGACCATTGGCTTCGGCGAATGCGGCGGCATTGGTCATGCATTCTTCGTCGGTCAGATCCCCAAGGGGATTGGCGAGTCGCGCATTCGTATTGGAAATCAGGTCGACCTTGTGAGAGTGTTGGGGTTTAAGAGGTCGCCCGCTATTCGAACCGTGTTCTTCATCGTTAATAGTACCGTCTTCCGACATGCCCCTAGCGGACTCTCTATGCGCTGTGCCTTCCTTCGGTGCAGAGACATTCCCGGTCTCGCTATGCGACGTGATCGGTTTATCACCCGTCATGGCGCTGGTGAGGGGGAAGCGTGATTTGTTCCGCCAAGCATGGCCTTTGGCAGAGTTTGTGACGTTCTCCTGCGACATGGTGAATGTTCGAGGAGATGCGATCCAGGTCTCGCAATATATACCCACTAGCTCTTGACCTGAGGCTCCCGCTGGGCATCATCAGTGACGTCAAGCGACAAAGAAGGAGCCTAGAAGGATAATAGGGGATGTTCCAAGGGGATTCATGAATGTGATCTATAAATAGCAAAATATGGCTGATGTCAGACTACCGGCACGGCCCGGCATGGCGACAGACTACAGATGCTTCTCAGCTTCCCCCGAATCAATCACTCCAGACCCGACATCATCAGAAGTGGAGGTCGAGCCAAGACTATCGGTCATGCTGTACATCTTGGTCGCTTCTCCTTGGAGGTACAGGCGGCATTCGACCCGTGACTTGTCGACATCCACCATCCAAAGGATCCCCACTGCGAACACACCGAGGCCGAGCAGGAATGTGAACGGCATGTTGGTGTTGCCCGAACGATCGATGATGGCCGATGACACGAACGGCCCAATAAACGAAGAGGTTTTGCCAATAATCGAGAACAGTGCAAAGAAGAGAAACTGTAGTATTGAGTGCCATACATAGAAAGGACTTACTTCTTTTCAATGCGGAACGACCTCGGAGATCATCGCTTGCTATATAAATCAGCGGTGGTGCGATGGGTCACTAGTCCCACATACCGATATCGCGTACCAAGGACAGACAAAGACCCCGTAGAATGCCTGGTATGCCCAAAATTCCCATACATTGTGAAAGCCGAAGGATGTCTGGGTGATCCCAATGCAACCCCATGCCGCAAGCATGATGATAAAGAATGCGTTCTGCAGGTTAGCCGCAGGATAGTAACTGAACGGGACAGTCATACCACAAGCAACATCGTCTTTGTACGTATGACCCATCGTTTCTGGATGAGCCAAAAGACTCCCACACTGTATGTCAACGAATACCCCATGTCATCCTTAATAGACACACCCGATCGCTTGGGCACCAATACCGTCAATGAGAAGGCTGACCAAGTTAAGCGCACAGTCTCTACAGCCGATTCGATGCTCACAAATTCAAGGTCTTGGTGTCGAAAGCCGCAGCTTCGTTTTGTAAGGTGGCAATGACCGTTACCAATGTATTGAGGCAGTCGCCAAGGAAGAAGTAGGCTGCCTGTCCCAATGAGAATCTGCCCTTTCATATCGGAACGACTGACAAGGTATATGAACGTTTGCTTGAGTCGAAGGCACAAGGCGAAAGCGTGGTAAATCTGCTTGAATCTGGCTAATCAACGCCGGCGAATGGATGGATTTACGATCTATCAACTTACCCAACTGTGAGGTACGAAGTGCGAGGAGGAAGCTGGTTCCCAGGTCTATATTGCTCGAAGTAGAGCCATGGCGCGGCGCAGATTACTATACATCAGCCACTAATCACGACGACGAAACGTAAAGATGCCTACTCCAGATTCCAGCACTGTAGGCACAAACAATGCTGAGGGCTCGAGTGTTACTACCGGGTTCATCAGTGACGATGCCTTCCAGGATGCCGGCCAATATCGCCAGGACCACGAGCTCTCCGACCGAGCAGACAAAGAAGGAGACATTCGCCAAACGACTACGCGTCAACATGCCAAGCGTGTCGTGTGTCTTTTGACTACGGGTGTCAGCATATCGTAACCTCTACAAGCAGGTGCTTACTCTATCTCTCTGCTCTCTAATTTTTCCTCACTACGTTTAACCTCGGGCAAGTCTCGAGCGAGTCCCGGGAATGCGGCGGTCCAGACTGCAGCCTTTAGCTGACAATCACAGCAAAGATTTTCTTACGTACAAGTTAGAGCCCCTTGGTAGCTGATCAAACCGAGTATGTATATGGCGGTACCTACTTGCCATCTACGATTAGCTTAGGTTAACCTTGCTCCCCCCCGGACTCACTTGTCTGGCGTCTCTACGCCCAGCCAAGCAAAGCTGACCGCCCAACCGAGGACCGTAAATGCGGTAGTGATGTGGGGACGCCATACTCCATAATCGGCGAATGAGCCAACAATGAGGAATATGACAGCTTGAATTGCAAAAGATAAACCATTAGTAATCAAGACGATCGAGTTTACTGCGGGAGCTCAGTATGATACACCGGTACGAGTCAGACAAGAGGTACTTACCCGATCTTTCCGAGCCAAATGCTACCAAATTGCAGCCTGTCGATCAGAAGATCCTAGTGAAGTAGACCGAACGTACTGCCGGAACCACATGGTGTCGCCCGTCCAGCAAAAGCTGGATCCCAGCCAGCCAGGTACAGGAGATTCTGCCAAGCCGAGATGGCAAAGTTGAAAGGACCTAGACCGGAATTACCGATATAGTAAACGTACCATGACTACGAGTAAGCGCAATGAGACTTCCAACTCACCCAAAGCTCGACTCTTGTCGTTGTTTTTCGCTCGCCCGTTATGGGCAGTGGCGAAGCAAACAAGTCGACATCCGATATGATACTCGGCTCCTGGTCATGCTTCGGTACTGTTGGCGACGTCGATATTTCCTGCTCATCGTTGACCTTCATGTTGGATGGAGAACAGTTCACCAACGTCTTTTTACGATCTGCCGGGAGTCACGGCGATCAAAATTTATCTAAATATAGATAGTTGCCGTGTGCCTAACTTCTCGAGGCCACACGCCGCATTCGCCTTTTCAGAACAATACGACGACTGTTAATCGCGAGCCCGAGTGCTCGACAGTAATATACGACCATCCGCATCGCGCTACATGCATGGACAGGTCCTTGTTGACTAAAGATAGCTACACTCGTGTGCGATATTTCTTCAGCACCCGATCCCCAAGAACCGGAATGAGCTCATTTCACTAGCCCCATGAGCCTGTACACCTTTTCTGCTTTGGCAAATTTCACTTTGTTGAAAAGACTGCGAACTCAAGTCGATTACCCGCAAAGTCGCGAGCGAAAAAGCGAGTCGGATATTCGGCCCCCTTATCAGTCAGTCAAGAGGCGTCGAGGATGCAATTAGATGATTCGCCTACCTTGCTCCCGGAATTGGCTTGACCAGGCTCATCGCATTCTAGTGCTGAAGAGGGAAGTCCACTTTTGTGATGTTCCCATATCCGTTGTTGTAATTCCAACAAGGCATCCGTGGATTCAAGAGTAAAGCATGGATGCCGGCTGGATGATGGATATGGCGCATGTGTGCCCCGCTCAGGAGCTACATGTATCTATGAGATCAGCGGAGACTATTGAAGCCGTACTTGCTGTGGACCATCACCGATGCGGAACCTAGGCTTCAGCGACACTTGCGAGGACGGAACTTACCAGAGAAGGCTATCACGTTGTAGCTCGGGGACCGGATCGGACGCAAACCCAAGAACGTCACCATAGAACTCTGTGGCCAGACCCAGTGTGCCCGTCGGCACCGGAAGATTGATGTGCTGCAGTTGGGTCGGTGTATACGCGGGCATGGTAGGTTGATGGCACGGTCTCGCACACCAGCTCAATTCTACCGTTGCGGGGCGTTTCACGCGGTGGTCACCGCTATACCCGGGCCGCCCGGGCCGCGCTTGCCTTCTTCCTTGCCAACCCGCCTTTTTCCTTCCTTGCAAATCCAAGCGCGCGGTGTCGGGCCGGACGCTTAGCTAATGTATGGCATCAATTGGCCTGGTGTCTTGCAACAATGATGAGGGCTCACTCATCGAACAATACGTTTTTGAGAGATAATCGTGGCAGGCTGGACAAGCGGTCGACACATATATATAGAGGCAGGACGACCGGCGTCCGACAAACACACTGCTGGCGTACCATGCGAATCATTCCTTTTGCCTTGCCTGTCCCCCTCGCTGATTGTGATAACTACATACGAGTACGAGAGGTTTCAAATGTCCTTGCGGTGGGCCCAGCGACGTCTGCTTGCCGCGGCTGGGTCGGATGACAGAAGACGGGATTACGATAAGCGCCCTGGTTCGCTGATCACGTGAGGAATCCATTAATCAGCTGCCTCCACCGTAGACGTCATCGGCTATATACCCTTCTACCTGTAACAACAATCTCAGCCATTTCTGTCAATTTCCCATACGACATCTTAACGCATGTCGCCTCCTCAGAATCCCACAATCTTCTTGCTTGGTGCTACAGGCTATGTTGGTGGCTGCTACCTCAATCAGCTGCTCAGTGGATCGTCGACGCCGAAGAAGATCACGGTCCTGTCCAGGAGTGCAGCCAAGTTCGACCTCGTCAAGGGTCTGTCCACCGCCGAAACCTTAGTCGAGCCGCTCTCTGGCTCATTTGACGACCATGATCTCATCACGCAGACGGCATACGAGCATGATATCACAATCGAGGCCGGGGACTCTGATAACCCTGGATTGGTCGATGCGCTTCTGCGTGGGATGAAGAAGCGGAAGGAGGAGGGGAATGATACCACCTTCATTCATGTGTCCGGCACAGGGACACTTGCCGATGATGCCCGAGGTGAATACAAAAGTGACATCGTGAGTCTCAGCTGGCAACTAAGTCATCAATGTCACTGAGTATCAGGTGTACACCGATAGCACTCCGAAGCCGCCTCATTTGGTAAGCCTGAACGATCTCACCGAATCCGCTTTCCACCGCAAGATCGATCTGTCCATCTACGAGGCCGATGAACAGGGCTGGTGCGAGAGCTATTTGATTTTCCCGGGGACTATCTGGGGTGCCGGAACTGGTGGGGTGTACGATGTGGGACTCAGCGGGAAACATTCCAAGCAGATCCCTCAGCAAGTCGAGTCAAGCATGGATAGGAAGAGGGCTGGCATGGTTGGTAAAGGTGATTTCACTCTTGCACAGTATTCTTTTCCGAGTTGACGACATCAGGTCTCAATGTCTGGGCTCACGTGCATATCGAGGATCTCGCCAGCCACTTTGACTTGATCTATGCGACTGCCCTGAAGTCGGGTCCTCATGGATACGCCGGGAACTATCTAGCCGTAGCTGGAGAATACCAACTTCTCGCAGCGACCAACCACATCGCCAAGACGATGCACAAGAACGGCTGGACTGACTTTTCCGAGCCCGACAGTTTCACCGACGACGAGTTGACCAAATACTACGGAGCCATCGAAAAAATCGGAGGAACGAAATACTATAGCGGGACAAACAGTCGAGGAGTCAGCGCTAACGCAGAAGGACTGGGATGGAAGCCTAAACATCACGATGTATCCCGTTTCTACGCAGACTACGTGGTATCGGAGACCGAGCGAATCGGTGGAGACTTTAAGGCCGGGAAGTAGAGAGCAACACAATGCATGATATGTCTTTAAATTACCTTCTTCGCTCGGTAAAGGGAAGCGTAAAAGTTGACGCGATCTATAGCCTTCCCTCCCTCTCTTATGTCTACTGCTTCGACGATGAAACCGGCTAGCTCGAACCGCTGAACATACCAAGGACGTTTCCCAGCACTACGCCACACGACATGCCCGCCAATAGCCAAGACGCGCTTCATTTCCAAAATCTCGTAGTCGAGCTCTGATTTCAGGTTCTCCAAAGCGGCTTCAGGCGTCTCGTCGCCAACACTCTTGGTAATTTTGGGCCTGGGCAATGGTCGAGAAGCAGGTACCGGATCAAACCCTGACATATTAGCGATCTATCCTGGAAATCAGTCCCGACGTACAGTCCATCGAATCCATGACGATGATCTTTGTCAGGGAGGCTTCAGGCAAGCCACGAAGTACACTGGGCAGTCAGTGGTGGTCGACAGATCTGCGATGTACTTACTTTAATATAGTGTCGGTGTGAAGCTTGAATGTGTCGGTTCGTCCAGTAGACTTGAGAGCCTGGAATCCTTCTGGCTTCAGGTAGGAGGGACATGACGACCTAGAGTAGCGTCCATTGAGGCATAGGTAGTAAAAGTAGTTGTCGTCCTGCCGATGTCAGCAGGATATCCAGCTACAGCTTTGGTGGGTTGGTCTTAGATATGGCTCTACTGCTTGAGTCGCGAAGCCGAACTCACTTTGAGCGTCGTCAAACTGGCGATGGGATCAAATGTAGCCTTCACGAAATCTTCGACCGTCCCGTCATTGAGGAAGCAGTTCATCTGGTTCTGAGGGACTCCAAGTGCATGCCAGTTAAAGATACTGGTTGTTAAGTAGCTCATCTTTCAAGGCAGACAGGGACTCACGGATTACCTAGGAATCCTTTCATAAGAAACCGATTTAGAAGAACAGGTCGTAGCTTGTTTCGCCATATCGCCTCCTGCTCGGCCACCGACGTCGCTCGACAGAGTCTCTTAACGCTACCCGTGACTGCAGCAAGCGTAAAGGCTACTTGACTGACTCGTAACGCCCATCCCGAGTACCCTCGATAGTAAAAGTTACGACTAAATTGATTCGAATGAGTCATCCAGTATGCGTAGGCATGTCTAGAGATCAACATACACATGCAAGTTTAAGTGTACGACTCACGACGAAAGAAAAGGCGAAAGCTTCGTTGTCAAAAGCTTCTCGAAGTCTGGATGTCGGCCTTCGCCGAAAATCAGCCAGAAGTCGGCGTATTCCAGTGCTTGGATTGCCGCCAACTTTAATTCAAGTATGTTTCCTTGGCAGGGATTCATGTCGACAGCGTGTATGGCCTTGCACCGAGCGGCAAGAGCGTAGTGCAAAACGTTATCGCCAGCACTTGTGATAGCAAGCACACTATCCTCGGAATTGATGTCAAGTCTTTCCACATCCACCTTGGGGTCTTCCCATACCTATCGGTAAGTCGGGGTCTCGGTGACATCATACAAGCTCACCCATCCATAGATATGCGTCCTAAATTGTTCGTGGACTTCTGACTCTAGATACGGCACACGCCAATTCTGCCAAGATTCAGTTTCAACCTCTCGCCCTGAGAGCAGCTCTAACCTTTCGTAATTGGTAATGGAAGGGGCTCAGAGGCGCACCCATATCGACAATAGTCTGTTGCAAGCCTTTGCCATCAAGCATACTCGGTCCCAGAGTAAAGAATTCCGGAAGATCAGCAGTCGCCGATGGAGACGGAATTTTCGTGAACGGAGAAGCTGGAGTCAATAGGCCTCCTTGATTGATCCCGACATTGCTCCCAGCTTCTTCGTGGAATGACTTTGTATTGATGGATACGTCCCGACGACGAGAACATCCTAGAAAGACGTAATAGGGTATCGAGATGACGTATGTATTGAGAAAGTTGTTCCGGCCATTTAGGGTTTTAATGGTCCCCATCTTGTATTCCAGGTAGTCTACACCGTCAGCTGGTCCTAGATATTTCAACATACCTCTTCGTGACGTATGTAGATGGACATTGTCCATTTCGAACCAGGCTTCCCAGAACCATTTCGCGAAAAACGACATTCTCTTGCTTTGTGTGCCGATAGCCTAACCTCAGCATGACCGTCGGTCAATGGTGGTGGACGAGAGATAGTGGAGCAAGTGATCCTAAAAGAATGGGGATAGGACATACGCGTTCTTTGCCATCTTGAGATCGGGAGGTGTAGAAGTCGACGACACCCAGTAGACCGGACTGCTGATCAAGGACTTGGTCGCATCGGTCCAACAGTTGATAAAAGGTAGGGATCTGATTCCGTCAATACAGCTCCTCAATCGAGAGTGACATACCATCGATAGGGAATAACTCATAGTGATGGCACACAGCGATCCCCGAGGATCAAGCTGACCCGACTCCCACTCAGGAAGTATAAATCGACTTGCGTCTTGACAAAGAAACTCCACATGTGTCCAGCCTTTCCGGCGACACCGTTCTCGAGCAACATCGAGTAAAGGCTGGCAGAGGTCCACTACGTAAATCTTGTCGAAATATGTGAGCGGGAGATAATCGTCCCTACGCATCAGAGGACATATAACGTATGGACTAACATTTTCTCCACGTTCCATCCAGTACCTCCTCCAATGTCAACCCAGATCCGAGGCTTCCGAGAGTCACCGGCAGTCTTTGGCAAAACCTTCAGATGCGCGGCCAGCAGCTGCAGCATCGTTTCCCTTCCCTTTAACAAGTGTCTCCTAGTCTTGTCGTAAACGTGGGCTTGTCCGGCGTAAAATGCATTCAGTCGTCCTTGGTGATCACCGGAGCTCCCACGAAGAAATGGCTTGAGAAAACAGTTCCATGCAAACACAAGCGGGGTCCATATCCACCCGTCTGCGACGAAGTATAGCACTGTGATTGCCAAAAAGAGTAGCGAGAACTTGAGGACTGTCGATGGTAAGACAAGCCATGTTATTAGTAGTTGATGCAGGGGCCTGGTAGTCAGCGCAAAGCTCAGATGGCCAACATCGACACAGGCGGAGACTGACCCAAACATTGCCGAGAGACAGCCTGCCGATGCCACCAATGATGCCTTCGTTGATCTTGGTGACATGTTGAGGAATGCTAATGATCTGCAGACGATCGTCGAATGATACATTGGTCTCCCTTAGCTGGCTGTAATCAGCTCCGCGTTTCGTAAAGGGGGAAGGATACAACGCACGTTTGCATGATAAACGTGGGATTAAATCGATTTGCACGTTCCGCTACGCGGCAATACCTTAGTACCGAGGTTTAAACCTCAAGTACTGGATTCACTTTTCCCTAGGGGTGGCTCTAGCGTGAGCGATGCATGAAGGCGACTGCTTGAAAAGAAGGTACCTGAATTCTCCATCCAACCCATCCTACCCAATTTCCTGGGCGTCCATCCCAAAGTCCCAGCTGCTCGGATGTTAGCCTTACTATTGTCCATCCGGCTCTCATCCATGCCTCCAAAAAGTACAGCACCTATACAGACATAAGCTGGCTCCAACATTTAACATCGATTCAGGGGGTTTGCGAGATCAGGAGAGTCACTCACCACGTCCGAGCTTCTAAGCTCCACGATGACTAGAGCAACCGTTCTCGATCCAAGAGAGCAGTACCTGTTCAAAGTGCTGATGAGAGGTAATGCGAGCGCCTCGTTGAAGACGCAGTCGACCGCCAAGATCAGATCATAGTTCATGCTAAAACCACTGTCAGTCCGGCTATCCCTCGACGTGTCGAACCAGTCTATCTCCTCCATTGACACCCCGCATCCTGGTTCAGCCGTCACATCGATCGCATTGAGCTTGAGATTTCGAGAGCACAGTCGCAGGTTGATCATCAGGTCGGACGCGGTGTACGACTTGCAAAGCGGGGATAGCAATATGGCGAGAAGCCCGGTACCGCAGCCCAGCTCTAATACTGATGCCCGAGCGAGTAGAGATGCGTCGAAGAGAGGAGGGCAGAGTGACGGCGGGAAGTGGTGCTGTTGCAGTACGTGTCGCCCAAAGTACATGCTAACCGTGAGTTTGGCACAGTCGATGGCGAA
>Ga0265797_10003469_pt1 | contig 25132 bp, 22 predicted proteins | sample P2T30metagenome_FD_192433 | JGI IMG/M metagenome (GOLD analysis project Ga0265797, IMG submission 192433) | Plant litter microbial communities from East Loma Ridge, Irvine, California - P2 T30 | ecosystem: Environmental > Terrestrial > Plant litter > Unclassified | place: USA: California... | reverse complement strand
TTGCTTTTAGATTGATGACAGGTGATAACCGTCTCCTCTTTGACAAACTGGTGAGCGTGGGGAACATAACCGACCCGATTGGACCATGGTGTATCTGTCTGGTACTGCTATCTCAGTGGTCTTTTCCGAGAAAGAACTGCACATGCTGATTGTCCGTCAAAGAGCTACACATTTACCCGTTGGCCGCAAGACCTGAGCCGCAGCATCTCAAATCCTGTAGTATGAAACGTCATCCTAGTGACACAAGGGTTATACTGGTCCTGATGTATAAGTCTTCTTGCTACTATTGCATTATCAGTACGAATGAGGGCTCTACAAAAACATTGTAGAGGCATGTTGCGAGGAGAAATCTTCACTACAGCAGGTTCCAATCACTAAAAAGACTCAGTATTCGATAACAGTAGTACTACTGCGTTCAACCTAGCGTTTTCATAACGTCATATAGTCCATAATAGGCAGGTACTACCCTGCTTCCTGCCGTCTGTTCGATATCCTCACTTTGAAACCCCACGACCCAAAACACCTCCAAGTTCTCCTCTAAGAATGCTGGATATGTACAGCAACACCGCCCTGGGGAATATACGCAGTTCCAGAAACAGTGTTGTCACCGCGTGTGCAGCGGTCCATGATAATACCGCCTGAACGCGCAATATCGTTGCTAAACCCCAAGTCAGCACACTCCATCTAATGCAATATCCAGTTAGGGAACTTACCAGTTCACGCTTGTAGGAGCATTAGTACCTCCCCTTACGGTAACGATATGGGCACTTCCAATGCTACACTGCACGGCACCTCCTATACTGCTAACATCGCAGTTCTGACCCGCCTTGCCGCGTCCAGCCAAATCGTTGATACAAGACACTGCGTCGCCAACGGATGGAGGGGACGAAGTAAGCTGTTGGCAGTTTGCAAATTCCTGACGCTTGGTAAGGTCCTCGGGGTCCTCGGCACCAGCCTCGAAGGCTGCAAGAGCTTCTTCGGCAGAAAGGGCTGTGGATGGATCGGCAATCAGGCTGTCGACCCAGTCTACCCAGGAGAAGGAAGACTTGATGTATGGGGATGTGTCGGTAGGAGGGGAGTCGGGGGATGGCATAGCGGCGCCCAAAGCGGCGAGGGAGAGGGTAGCGAGGATGGTAGTGGCCTTCATGGTGTGCGATTGGGTATTACAAGAGGACGGGTATTATAGGACGTGACGATGGTTGTAGTAGTCTGAGTAGTGTGGTGCCAGATGGAGGTGGCTTTCATCTGGTATTTATATCGTTCCAACTTCCATGTCCCCACAGAATACTACATAGCACCATCAGGCATCCAAGGCTAACCTTCACTCAGTTGCAAATACCTCACCGCTCTGGCACAATCGTAAGATCGGGACAATACGAAGGAATACGGCGAGCAGCTACAAGAGTAACGGCATGTAGTTCTTCTCGCGAAAGGCACCACGCGGCCAATGAAAACAGATGTCTTTTCACTGGAGAGGGACCACAGCCACGGGTAATACCACATTAGGCTTCCCACTCAGGTACCGCGGACAATTGTACGCTGGCAGCTCACATTACTCCCCCCACAGTACCTATAAGGCCACCCGTATGCAGGGGAGGAAAGACTGCAAGTGGAGACGACGGAAGCCACCCGCCCGCCTTCTAGCTTTTTCAAGACGACCACCTCGGAAGACACGGATGCTGCCTTGAAATATGGGGCCAGAAGAAAAGATGTGTGAGCCTTGATATATGTGCCAAGATCAGTCTGCGAAGAGGCATGTTTGATCAACTGGCAGCCTGATTGAGGCTGTACACGGCAGCTCGTGGGGATAGTAGAGGATAGGCCTTGACACGATGGGGTCCGCACAAAAGCCTTGGGAAAAGTGGAGACGCTAGCACCAATTATATCTGAGGCGTCCTACATGTTTTAAAGAAGACCAGCGTCACGTATTTAGGTGCGAGTACCATCACTAGCGCTACGACGTTGGTCAGTAGTATGTTTCGTAAGAGCAGGAGCTGTCAACACGCATCACCAATGTAGAGCCATCTCAACAAACGTAATTCTTTGGCTGCAGGCAGCGACAAGTCTATTAACCTAAAGAGATGAAGCCAAGGCCATATATGCTCGTGTGCTGATGCCAAACAACAAGCAAAGCACATCGTATACATTACTTCTATATGCATATATGCTTTCCATAGTGGTAGAAACGCCAGTATAGATTGTGGTCGATGCCCAAACTCCGCGTATAATGCGTCGATGATACGGATCCAGAAGGTGAAAAAGTGGGTATATAGAAATACAACGGTGTTGAAGTGAAGCGCAAAAACAGTGGTGCGATCAAACAAATTCGTGCTATTGTGGTGTCGTCATGGTCCTTGAGAGATTAGAGCGTTGTGGCATCGCATCTTTCCGTAGCTGACGAACGACTGCTTCGAGCTTCCGTCGTTCTTCTTGTTCCGCCTGTATATCGTTAGTATACCGTAGTACAATGATATGGCGTTACTCACTCTCAATGCCTTTAGGCCCTCCGCTGTTCGATCCCGCATCATCTTCCTGAAGTCTTCTCTCAACATGCGAATGCTAGTCGCACCCATGTCAAGCTGAGCAGCAGCGCCATTCGGCATGCCTGGGCTCCTGACTCCAAGCCACTTGACCTTCTCGTCACTGAGCTCGCGCTCCAGGGCTTCCTTGTCGTCGCGGAGCTTGTCGATCTGCCCTTCGAGGACTTCACGGTCCTTCTCGTTCTGAATAGCATCACGAGTGAGGGCTTCGTACTCAGCAGCCATGCCTTTGAGCTCGGCCTTGAGATTGCGCTCAGATTGGCGGGCCTCAGCTTCGGACTGAGAGGCAACGTCTTGGACCTTGCGAAGCGCTTCCAGTTCACCGAGGAGCGCCTGGTTCTGCTCGGCGAGCTCATCCAACTCCCTCTTAATGGCGGGATTTGCAGCCGAATCAGCAGCACGTTGTGCGCGAGTACCGTAAGCGCCGTCAAGCTCTGCTTTGGCGAAGGTAAGCTCAGTGGTGAGACGAACGATCTCGCCTTCGAGGCTGCGGAACTCTTCTTCCTTTGCGTTCAGAGTGTTGGTGGCGTCCAAGGAGCGCGCCTCTGCCTCCTCCTTCTCAGCCGTCACCGCCTGTAGAGCTGCTGTAACCTCTTGGATCTTCTGCGCAGAGGTAGTTAGTTCGGCTTGGATTGTTGCCGCTTCACTACGGGCACTGTCTTGAGCGTCCCTGAGTTCTCTCTCTAGCTTGAGAGCTCGTTCCTGTGCATCCCGAACCTGAGCTTCGTAGCCAGCGGTGCGATCCTCTGCCTCTCTTGACGAGACGTTGTACGCGGTGTTACGCTCTTGGTGGTCCTTCAGTTCTTCTTCGAATGTAGCAGCGCGTTTCTCAGCCTCTTGCATCTTGCTTTGGAAGTTTACAGCCTGCTCTTGCACGTCCCTTAGTTGATTTTCGTACGCGACAGCACGTTGTTTGGCCTCCTTCAACTCAGACTCGAAAGCCATCACTCGCTCTTGAACGTTGATGAGCTGAGCCTCCAGACCTGCGTTTCGCTCCTGCGTCTCGCGCAAAATCTGCGAGTCATTCTGAATCTTGTGCTCATCGAACTGCTGTAGCTGCTCCATTGCACGCTCGAGCTCACCCTCCATCGACTTCTTCTCGGACCTTGCACTGAGGACTTGCGTGTTGAGTCGCTCAAATTCTGCCTCTTTCTGCGCATCGGACTTGCTGTTTAGCTCACGTTGCTGCTTGATTTGGCGCATTAGGACGGACTGCTTGTCTTTGAGACTGGCTGCCCGACTGGATAGCCATTGGACCTTGGAAGAGAATGCAGTAAGTGAGTATGTCTCGTTGGCGTTGTAGTCCTCATCCGGCGAGAGTTGCTCATTGGCATCAGGGTCTTCAGAGAGTAGTCGGCGTCGTTCACGTTTCCGTTCACGTGCCTCTTCTTCTCCAGCCAGGATCATTTGCCAAAGGCCCATGATGGTAGTCTCGTACTTCTCTGCCTTTTCCGCAGCTTCTGAACCATCACTGACGGTGACAGGAGCCCTGGAGCGGAGCTCGTTGATTTGCTCGTTCATCGCATACTGAATCTGCTCAAGGTTGTAGAAAGAGTCTTCCATATAGTTAAGCTGTTCGGTGGAGCCACCACCCGTGATAGCGGGTGGGGGTGGGAGTTTGTCGGCCTGTTCACTATCGGATCGAGATATAACCGCGTACAGCTGATTGTTGATGCCCTCAAGACGGCCCTCGACTTCGTTGAGGGTGTGTCTTGAGTTGTTGCGGATGTTCATCTGTTCAGCGCTGATGCTGCGAAGACCTTGGTCAAGGAAATCGAGCTGGCGGTCCAGGGTTGTAGCGTCGGGCGTTCCTTCGAGAGCCAATGGCGGTAGTGAAAAGTCGTTATCGCGCTCGGGATTGGCCTCGATGATGAGTGATCTTATACGCTCGTTTATCTCTTGGAGTCGTGCGGCAGTCGCGTTCAACGCTTGGTCTTGACGCTCCGATGCAGCTGTCAGGTGTTTACCGCTTTGCAGCACGTTCATAAGGTTGTCGAGATTCTCTGGGGACCTGTAGAAGCTCCGCTCATCGAACTCGCCTCCACGAATACCGCCCAGTCTGCCGTCTTCGTAAGTGTTTAGGCTCGCGGGGCTGTCTGGTCTCCGGAAGCGGTCCTCTGATAGCTCGGCATCGTCTTCACGGTGCTTGGGGCCCTTGTGCGTAAGCTGAAGTACAGCGGCAGTGTGCATCAGCAGCTGCATATCGATCATGCGCATGCGAGACTCAATCTCCAAGCACTCCCGTATAAACTCCTCAACCTTCCTGTTGCTTGATTCAAGGCCCTCCTGGTCCTTGGGGTCATATTCCTGCACGGCGTTACTGCCTTTGCTGCTTTTGTTGCTCTTGCTGCTCTGGCCGCGCTTGTGTCCGGCTTTCTTCTGGGCCAGTCGTCCCAGTGAGCGTGTCGCATCGCGAATCTTGGTCTCAGACTCTAGCTTCCGCCTGACAGTACCCAGCCGTGTGTCCAGACCCTTCTGCTCCTGCTTGAGCGCTTCTACCTCCTCCACGCTCAGGATATCAAAATACTGGCTATCTCCAATTGCCGTCTCAACGAGCAAATGCATGGCCACTGGGTCGGTGTTCAGGGCGTCGGAGCTTCGCTTGCCCGAGTTGCGAGGTGTGTACATGCCATTCTCGCGGATCGTCTCCCTGCGGCCGTCTACGAAGACTTCTGGGGGCGGGATGAAGGCACTGGCACCGAATCGTGGGGAGATCTGGTATGCCATGGGGAAGAAGCTCGGCGATGCAGTGCCATTGATGCCTGACTGGTAGTTTGAAGTCGGTGAGGGAAAGTCATAGAGGGCGCGCGGGCTGAGTGTGTCCCCGACGTAGGGGTACTGGGTGCGTAAGCCATTGCTGGTCATGGTGGCTCTGGGGCGACGCGGCGACAAGACAAAGGGCGAGTCGGCGCGGTGGTGAGCGGTTGAGGTTCGGATGGAAAGCGCGACGGGGGCGCAAAGCAATAGTACTCGCGCAGCCAGCGGGGATGGTTGGCGCTCACGGCGAGCAGCTCGACATGGTCAATGGGGAACTTGGAAACTTTGGGTCAGGAGAGGCGTGCGAGCGTGCAAGCAGCACCAATACAGGCGCTACTCTGGTAGGGGATCGAGGTCAAGGGGTGACCGCGATCCCTGCAATTCACTAGACCCGCCGGTCTGAGCTCAGGGTTCATGCGCGCTTGGAGGCATCTCTCCCCACCATCCCGCGCGACTCGCCCTCGTATTCGCTGAGATGCGCTGAGTAGTCCTGACGACACCATACTGGCGTCAGGTAGTGTGTGCCCCGCGCACGAATCTTTCTTCGCAATGCTTCAAGATCCTTCATCTGATTAGCCATCTTTTCAACGCATTCAACAAACATACGCCAATCGCCCCGTTCCAAATTCGGATCTGCACTACTCCGCTATCGATAACGTCCGTGTCAGTCAACAACATGAGCGCACGCGCAACATACACCAAAGACCAAATAACAAAATACTTTGCCCGCCTGGGGTTGTCGGAACAAAAGAGAAAATATGACGTGGCTGGTCTGGATCCCAACGACGCATTCGAGTACCTTGCACTACTCCAAAAGCTGCAGCTAGCAGCGGTACCTTTTGAGAATATAACCCTGCATTATTCGGCCCACCATTCGGTGTCTGTCCATCCTGAGGAATTATTTAGGAAGATCATTGGCGATGACAATGGACGTGGTGGGTATTGCATGGAGAACAACAGACTCTTCGGCACGCTGTTGAATTCGCTGGGATTCAATTTGTATTCTGGTGGCTGTAGAGTTTGGGCCGGTGACAGTTGGACCGGTTGGTCCCATATGGTAAACTTTGTCACTATCGGTGACACCAAGTACCACGTCGATGTTGGCTTCGGGGCTGACGGGCCTGTCGTCCCAATGCCTCTTGAGCGCTCGGGTACCATCCAAAAGCACATTCAACCTGCGTCGGCCCGTCTCCAATGGCGCAACATCCCTGGGAATACTGACCCAAACCAGCGCCTCTGGGTTTACGAATACCGAAGAAATGACGATAGTGACTGGGAGATCAAGTACTCGTATAGTGAGTTGGAATTTCAGCCACAGGACTACGCGATGATGAATTATTTCACTTCTACTAGCATGAAGACTTTCTTCACGCAGATGGTCGTAGCTGATAAGAAGATTATGGGCGATGACGGGGAGCTAGTAGGGAAGTTGAGCCTGGCGGCCAAGTCTTTGAAATGGAATGTAAAAGGGGAAAAGACCAAGGAAATCGAGTTCAAGAGCGAAGAGGAAAGGATAGATGCGCTTGAGGAGTACTTTGGTATGAAGTTTGGAGATGCGGAGCGCGAGGGCATCGCGGGACTGCCATCAGAAATCAAGTAGAGAAAGCACTGAACGTTGAGAATTGTTGATTGCTTGCATGTCCCTACAACTGCCGTATATGCTGTGATCCTTTCGCAGCACGATGTAGTCACTATTGGGTATGTAATATACTGTGTAGGTATGCCAGTTCCGCTTTCGACGCGGGAGAAGCTCGCATCGCTTAGATGAATCGTTGCTCGCACTGCCAGTGGTTAGCACCCGTCGTTCATCCAGCATCTCCGTACCCACCCTCCATGGGTTGTTGAGCTCGAAGCCTTCCGGAGCAACCGGCTTGTCTGTCTGTCCGCGCATGAATCCGGTCAGTCGGCGGTCGCGCTCCATCACTGGGGTCTCGTAAGTAAATCGCATGAGGTCATCGTGAAATGGTCGTACTTTGCTGTACTGAAGTTAGCATCTTTCCAATGCGCCTGGGCTTCCGGAAACTCACCCTGTCCCATGCATCGATACCCCTCCTTGTCTTCTTTCCTCCGTTCTGCATCTCCTTGAGCTTTCCGACAGACACGGCGCTGAATGCGAAGAACTAGACCCTCATTAGCACTCCCTCGCCCTCAGGCGCGCCAATTACTTACGCCCGTCATAATGGCGTAGGGCAGCAGAGCCTCGAATGGGACACCCATGATTGCGGTAGTGTACTTAGTCGCGGTGGTGTTGCGGGGTGGGTTATCAGTGACGGCTGGTTGGAGGTGCGTCGGCGTGAAGTGAGGTGCGGCCGTGCGTGCATCCTTGGCAGCGACCCCGACCTACGCAAAGGGTGTCATTTCGAAGGATGCCGTTACAGGCCCACGGTGTTTCCTGACGAGCGACAATTATTCTCGGTGTCGCACTGAGCCACACTTTCATACGAACCGCGAAACCTGATACTTTCAGTCCCCATTTCCCCGGAACAATTGCCTCCGCTGAGGTCGCGCACCTCCACCTTCCCCACAGCCACGGCCAACGCGACTACGAGCCCGAGACACCTCACTCTGGTCATTCACGGCCTGTAGAAGTCATTTCACGATACTACTTGGTGAAAACACGCGGTGGACGGATTCACGGGTCACAACAACGCGTTAGGACACAGGCACGACGCGCTTACCAACCACCGCATGAGAGAGCCTCCGCGGCTGCTACCGCTCGCGCGACCGATGTTCTAGGACTCAAACTATACTGGGACTGCGACAGTGGCTTATCTTGCCTCTAAGGTGGCCTCTGCCGTCAACTTCGCCATGGCAGAGCTCCTGGGCCAGCCTGCGAGCAACGCCGAACTTGAAGACATTGATGCCGATGGCGAGTATGAGATGGATGATGTAGAGTATGAACAAGCCCCGGCTACCGAGAACATGCCCGATGCCGAGGGTCATACGACCGATGCTGAAGGAACGGACATGGACGCCGAGGGCGAAGAGGATGATGCTGAGGGTGAGGACGATGACGCTGAAGGTGAAGAAGATGACGCCGAGGGTGAAGAGGACGATGCCGAGGGTGAAGATGTGGATGCTGAGGGTGAAGAGATAGACGACGACGAGGATGAAGCCGAGCCAGTTGGCGCTGTCAAGATCGCCCAACGTCGTCCTCAATCATCCGACGAGGAGGAAGATTACGAGGGCGATGATGTTGCAAGAGATTCATCCGACGCCAAGTCCAGCAACAGCGACGAGTCGAGCAACGCCGATTCTGAAGAGGAGAACCAATGGCAGGCGAGTGAAGATGGTGAAGAGGACGAGGTCATCAAGTCAGCCAACCCCAATATCTGCGTGTAAGTGTATCCTAAATATTGGAAAGTAAAACCGAAACTGACCAAGCAGATACTGCGGACTAGACGAGGATAACGATCCAAGCCCGGATTTCGAAGAGTCCCTCTCATGTACTTTGTGTGGAGACCATGGTGTGTGTTAGTAGTAAGAATGTTTGAATTTACTTGTTCGGTGGCTGACATGTTGTTCCTGCAGCACATCGGCAATGCGCCCGTAAGGCTGGCACGCTAAGTTCCGATGACGGTATGTTATCTTGTCAGCCCGGAACCGCGCCTTACTAACGATGAGTAGATGCAAAGCGTTGGCGCTGCCCTGACTGCACTCAAAATTTCGGAACTGAGGAAGAAGAAGAGGCTGAACGGCCCTCTACTTCTACACGCCGGAGACGTTCATCCCTGAACAAGTTGACCAAAGAGTTGCTGCCTTCACATCGTGGGGTTGACCCCGAAGGACATTCAATATTTAAAGAGCTAATTCTTCCCGATGAATCAGCAGATGGATTACGTTCACTGCGCAAACGCAAGACTTCACAAGAGGAGGAGGCACCGGTGCCTTCAAGGCAAACACGGAAAAAGCGGAGACCTTCTGAAGCGACCAACTCAGATGTCGAACCATCAGTCCCTGCAGTCTCACCCAGACCACCATCGAGGAGCATACGAAGTGCTCGTAGCGTCATGACGGATGGTCACGAAAGTGGAGGCGAAGCAGAGCAGAATGGGTCAGAAGCTGGTCGGCTACGTCCAGCAAGGGCGCGTCGCGGGCAACCTAAGAGAAACGACAAACGCCCACTTGCCTGGATCGAAGAGGCTCAGGGCCAGAGCTTGATCATCGCTTTCCATCTCAACAACGAGAAAGTCCAACAGATTGTCACGTCTAAGCCTAAGAAGAAGATTCAGACTCTCACGATTGAACAAGAGCGGCAAGAGAGACGGCGTGAGCGGGATAGAGAACGTCGCGAAAGGAACCGCCGGGCTGCACAGGCTGCGCGAGAGTCACCAGAGGTCCTGCACTACCCAACGATACATGTCCACCACGCCACACCGTTTCCAGGCTTCATGGACAAAGAGCTCGACGAAACCAAGAGCAAACCCTACGGCGGCGTGCTTTCCGAAGCTGATGCTGATACTTCCAAAACATACCCTTCGCCTGCTGACAGGAAGCGCTTTGACGACGCCCGTATCAAGGCCGAAGAAGAGTGGAAAGCGAAGCAGGCCGCACTCTATCCTCCCGAGCCAGCGCGCTCACACAAGCAAGCAGCCACTGCGAGCAAGATCAAATGCGTCAACTTTGGCGGATGGGAAATTGACACTTGGCACGCTGCACCATATCCAGAGGAGTACAGCAAAAATAGGGTGCTTTACATATGCGAGTTCTGTCTCAAATACATGAACTCGGACTACGTCGCATGGCGACATAAGGTAAGTATCCTGATTTTTTCTCTTGGTCGTATACTGACAGTCATAGCTCAAATGCCCAGCGAAGCACCCTCCAGGCGACGAGATCTACCGCGACGGGAAATACTCATTCTTCGAGGTCGACGGCCGGAAGAATCCCGTGTACTGCCAGAATCTCTGTCTACTTGCCAAGCTATTCCTCGGTTCCAAGACGCTCTACTACGATGTCGAGCCCTTCCTATTCTACGTCATGACTGAGAACGACAATTTCGGCTGTCATTTTGTCGGCTATTTCTCGAAAGAAAAGCGGCCCAGCTCGCTCAACAACGTCTCATGTATTCTGGTACTTCCGATTCACATGCGCAAAGGATACGGGCAGTATCTAATTGAGTTTTCCTACCTCCTCACCCGTGTGGAGAGAAAGACTGGAAGTCCAGAAAAACCGCTCAGTGACATGGGTTTGGTGAGTTATCGAAAATACTGGCGGCTCGTTCTATGTGAAGAACTACTCCAACAAAAGGCTGCGATCAGTATATCAGCCATTTCAGACCGCACGGGGATGACACCGGACGATATTGTGTCTGCTCTGGAAGGCTTACGAGCTCTTGTACGTGACCCTGTCACGAAGAAGTACGCGCTGCGCCTCGACTTGAACTACTTCAAGTCGTACATTGAGAAGTGCAACGCTGCAGGCAACCCAAAGATCAACCCCGACTGTCTGATATGGACACCGTACGTCATGGGTCGTTTGGGTCAGTACGAAGATGGACCTGCGTTGCAAACTGTGCAGCAGCGCGATGAAGTAGAAGAGGAGGAAAAGCCTGCGCCTGAGGAGGGTGTGCAGATGGAGATGGCGAAGACTAATGGCACTGGTAATGATGTTGAGGCAGCCATACCCACCATTACCGCTGAAGACTCCGTCAACGGTGGTTCACCGGCTCCTGGTACCCCACTCGCAAACGGCTCTACTGTTGCTCTTGCTGGCTCGCATATGGATGAGCCGGCAATCCCACCGTCACGATACGAGATCTTCCCTCCCATACCCGGGCAACCCTCGCAAAGACGTCGACCAGGACGGCCATTTGGATCACGGCGAAGAACAAGCACTCCAAACCGCGTACGAAACACTTCACTGTCCATTCACACCGCACCAGTATCGAAGATCCAACTGTCGCCTAGTAGAGGTGCCAAAAATCTCATGTCACCGTCCGCAAACGGCGCCCTCACACCAGGCACCATTTCCCTGCGTAGAACACGAAGCCGACTTGGTGAAAGCGTCACGAATGGCGAGGATGTCGAAGACGGAGGTGCCGTCAAAGCCGTTGCCGTCAACGGGCGGAGAAGCACACGCAGCTCCGCCAGTTCCAGAGGAAGCATCGATTTCAAAGGCAAGGGAAAAGCTTTGCCCATTGAAGAAGAACACGATGAAGACATTGATGCGGATGGCGATTACGACGAAGAAGAGGGTGATATGGACGTTGATGCTGAAGGCGAGGAAGACGATGACATTATCATGCAAGATGCGTAATTGGTGCTGACTGTTCAAGCTCTCCGCATTATTATTTTTTGTCGGTGTCGATTGACCCACTTACGGCAAGGGTCTGATATCTTTCTGTTCAGCACAAAACCCTGCGTTTTCAATTCGTGTATCATTATGTTCTTTTACTTTAATTTTTGGCATGCATAACGGAGATACCTTGGGACCGGATAGCGAGGGGCGTACATCATCAATTCAATACATAATCCAGAGGGACTATCTTCTATGCCTCATTTTACCATGATCCTATGCTAGGCCTTCACACCACATACATGTATCTATCGTCGTTCGTCAATCGTCGCTGGTGTTTATTGTTGTGATGGCCCAAGGATAGCCCAGGATGACGTCCCCTCGGTCCTCTTTCGTCCGAAATTCGTAACCCTCACCTCCGCTCCTCCTCTTCCACTCTTCCACCTCAATAGATCTTCACTTTACCCGGTGCCCCACACGCGACATCTCCATACATCCGCATTCGACGCGCTGTGTTTTAACTTCATATACGTCAATTGCAGGCTGGCTTGGCGGCGACAAGGGTCGCGGAATCTGCTATTACTCCATTTGGCCTGCGTTTACCCGGGTAAACAGCATGCAGGCTATGCGATCTTCACTAGCGCGTATAGAACAACGCGGGGGATGTGCAGATGCAGTGACGTTAGTGGAATCGTAACCCGATAATAGAGTAGGGTATAACTAACAGTGGGTGCAATGCTCTATCTGCAAAGTTGTACACGCCGGATCTCGATATTTGATACGGATTCTTTATTTCTAATTGATTGCCATGCTATTGGTCACCTATTCCGTGGTGGTGATTGCAACGGCCTTGGCTCGAGTAGCAACTGCACAAGCTTTCAATTCCAGGTGGTTTAATCCCATCTTACCTGGTGTAGGCTAAGCATTCAGATACACTTCCAAAAAGAAGCTTAATTGATATTATTCAGTTCCATCCTGATCCGAGCTGCATATTCCATCAGCTTGACGAGACATTCTACTGTGCTTCGAGTAGTTTCAATGTATTCCCTGGTATCCCGATTCATGCTAGCAAGGATTTGACAAATTGGAGACTTGTCGGTATGTTGCATTTCGCTTTTCCAATAATGATTTGAAACTCAAACCACAACAGGGCATGCTTTGAACCGGGAGAGTCAACTGCCTGTCCTTGCAGAATCTATTGGGTCTACGAGTGGCATCTGGGCGCCTGCATTGCGCTTCCACAATGACACATTCTATCTCTTGACTACTATGGTGCATGACAAGAGGGCTGACAACGACTCTTCGAGGTGGGATAACGTACGTTTACGTCACGGCTCGTTGAACGAGATGCTAATGTTTCCAGATCATCTTCTCGACGACAGACTTATGGGATGAGAGCAAGTGGACTGATGCTATACACCTTGACTTTGAGGGTTACGATATCAGCCCGCACTGGGATGACGAGGGCAACTCGTATGTTGTTGGAAGTCATGCATGGAAAGTAGCGTAAGTATCGTTCAGCGTTTGAGCATATGTAAATTATGCTGATAAACGCAGCTACGGTATTCACATCAATCGTGTCGATCTCACGACGGGAGAGGTACTCGGCGACTGGACTAATCTATGGAACGGTACAGGCGGTATTGTAAGTGTACCTCATCTGGTCATATAAGCCACCACTCATCGTCTCGTCTAGGCACCGGAAGGACCACATATCTTCAAGAAAGACGGCTGGTACTATTTGATGATAGCAGAAGGTGGAACCGGCCTACTTCACATGGAAACGATAGCGCGATCAAAAGATCTCTATGGACCATATGAACCGAATGCCGCAAATCCAATATTGACCAACGCAAACACCACTGAATACTGTAATGTCCCCTGATATCGCATATGTATCATCATCTGACAGATCACAGTTCAAGCTGTAGGCCATGCCGACCTCTTTCAGGACGCACAAGGTCAATGGTGGGGCGTAGCGTTAGCTGTCCGCTCTGGCCCGGAATGGGTAACCTTCCCCATGGGCCGAGAAACCGTCCTGTACAACGTTACATGGGAAGCCGGCTCATGGCCTGAACTGCAACATCCAGTCCAGGGCGAGATGCGAGGATGGTCACTTCCTGGCATCATCCAAAACCTACCAGGTGACGGGTAAGTCAGAGGACCTCCAGAAAGAACTACTTGCTAACACACAACAGCCCCTTTGTAGATGAAGGCGACAACAACATCAAGTTCCGCCCAAACACCTCGATTCCACCCCACTTCGTCTACTGGCGTCCACCTATCACAGAGAACTATGCTATTTCCCCACCCGGCCATATCAACAGCTTGCGTCTCAAGCCCTCAAGCCTGAATCTTACAGGCATCGATGGAAACTCACCCGGTCCAGGGAGTCAAACGTTCATATCCCGGCGTCAAGTCGACACACTGTTCAATTTCGCTTTCGACCTAGATTACACCCCTAGTGCCCATAACGAAGAAGCGGGAATAACACTTTTCTTGACGCAGAACCACCACGCACGAATGGGCGTCGCGATGCTCCCTCTAGCCAACGACAGCAGTAAACTAGCACCACACTTCCACTTCCATGCTATATCCTACATTCCCGTTCCTGACGACATAGTCGTCCCTGTGTACGCCTCCTGGCTTAACAAACCGCTCACGCTGAGTCTGAGAGCGGTGAACGTCACACACTATGCTTTTGGTGCCGGACCCGCTGACGGCAGTGTACCTATCCAGGACTTCGCATATGTGGGTGGTGATATCATCTCCTGGGGCTTCACGGGTGCGCTGGTAGGGACATATGCGACGAGCAATGGAGGAAATGGGACAACGGAGGCGTATGTTACGAATTGGAATTATCAAGGCTGGGGGCAGGTTAGGGAGAATTGGAATGGAACTGGAATCTACTGAAACACACGATTAATCGAATAGAAGCGACAGTAGCCATTTGTTCCAAAAGCGAGTATACGTTGCCAATTAACTCCACTGAGCTGTTCTCTTTCTTATGGGAATAGGTTGTCTGGCTCCTTTCATGAACATGAACTCCTGGGCTTTAGCCTCTTACGTCCAGGTTCGAGTCTCGCACAACATTCTGTAGTACAGAAAGTATCTACCAGGTACGTTGTGCCTCAGTGTACAACTCCTCACCCACCGGCCATCACCGAACCCCTGAGTGCCCATAAATATGGGTTTCTTCCACGCTGCTCTCGCCATTGCTAGTCGATGATATCACATCAGTTTCCGTCTTCTCATCCGAATACTGCACGCCCAGTCTGATCTTCTATGCACTCTACGTCGATCTCATACGGTCTGTGTAAGCATATTGCGTTTCTCCGTTTGCCGCTGTCAAAAACGAAGCCGAAAACCGCCGTTTATCAAGATTTAACTTCATCCTCAATGCGAATTGCCGCTTTGACTCCTACCTGCATCGCATCGCATCGCATCGCAGCGCGTTGCATTGCATATCTTGAGTGACCTGTACAACATGACATCGCCGTCGGGGTGCCGAAACCGCACGCCAAGCATGTAGGTCCATGATGATCGCAATTGGTGATGCTTTTCGTCATTGGTACTGTTGATAGATATTGATAAGTTATTTCAACGCAGATTTTGAGACTTCGTAGAGGCTGAAAATGCTGGTGGCTGGATGGCGACGGATAGGGCTGAGTCGCTAGTACATCTGCGGTTAGGTCGGGGATGACATAAGCCCGATAAGGGGATATGTTGCGGGGATGTCATGGTGGGATGTTCCGATCAGCGGGACACCGTCTAGCGCGCAAGTTGTCGTTCGCAAGGCGTCGTTGACGTGTGGCCTTTCTTTTGCGTTCCTGCATCTCGAAGACGCCTTCACACTTGTTTTTTTCGAAGAGTGTGGCACGTTACACCATGATGCTCGGTTTGTCGTTCTCCGCCTTGGGTATCCTTGTCCCAGTTCTCCTCATCGTTCAAGTGCTTATCAGCTATGTCCGCAACCCATTGCGCAAGGTTCCCGCTGCACACCCACTGGCGCGTTTTACCTCAATGTGGATGCATACAGTTCGCTGGCGGGGTATCGAGAACGCGACATTGAAAGCAGCTCACGATCGCTTGGGCCCGATTGTGTGTTTGGGTCCCAACGAGATCAGCGTGAACTGCGTCAAAGGCGGGATCAGAGATGTCTATGCCGGAAGTTTCGAGAAAAGCAGTGCCAAGGATGGGTATAATTGGTATGGTTTCTTTTCGAATTATGGAGGGTGAGCACAGTCACGAGATCGACCGTGCGTTTATTGACTCATCGCAGAGTTGACAACATGTTTTCCACTGGCCGCAACAAGCCGCATTCGCAGAGAAAGCGAATGCTGAGCAACATCTACAGCAAATCAAACGTCGCTGCAAGCGAAGCGCTGTTAGGTCAAACGTCTGAAATCCTCTATAGACGCTTCTTGCCCTATCTAGAGTCGACATTTGCCGAGTCTGAGAAGGGCGTTCTGAACATCTACGCATTGCTCAGCGCAACGACGATGGACATTGTGACGTGTTTCATTTTCGGGCTCAAGGCAGGCTCGAACCTAATCGATGACCGAAAGCAGCTCGCATGGTTTTTGGAATTGTACAATTCACGACGATCCTACAACTTCTGGCCACAGGAGTTCCCGCGATTTACTAGCTTCGTGGAGAAATGGCTAGGCTACCGACTGACGCCAAAGTGGGTCGATGAGGCAAACGGTGAGATCGAGAAGTGGACGGCGAGTATGTGCGATGATGCTGGTGCTGTCTCGACAGTAGGCGACGCACGGACTGAGGACCGGCCTGTGGTGTACCAACAGCTTCAAAACAGTATGGCAAAAGCGACGAAGGGGGTCGGGGACGACACACTACAGACTCAGATTGCGAGCGAGGTGTTGGACCATCTTGCGGCAGGGTTTGACACGTCTGGGATAACACTGGTCTATGTTGTTCATGAGCTCTCGCGACACTTGGAGGTTCAGGCCCGTCTCCGGGCTGAACTGCTCGGTCTATCACCGCAGCCTGTACCTTCGTCCGCACCAAAGCTGCCGGACGCGAAGACTGTAGACAACCTACCCTTCTTACATGCAGTCATCTGGGAGACGCTCCGTCTCCACTCAGCCATCCCCGGCCCACAACCACGGTTCACGCCACAGCAAGGCTGTCAACTCGGCCCTGAAGAGGCGTCGTACCATATTCCAGGTGGGGTAAGAGTGAGTGCAAGCGCAGGCCTATTGCACCTCAATGAGGAAGTGTTCGAGCGCGCAAACGAGTGGAGGCCAGAGCGGTGGCTGGACTTGGACAAGCTAGACGAGGAGAAACGGAAGGATATGGAGAGCCGATGGTTTTGGGCCTTTGGAAGGTCAGTACTGCTCGTCGAAGCATGTTGAACTCTGACACTTACTCTGCGCAGTGGCGGACGCATGTGCGTTGGAAGTCACTTGGCGATATATCGTAAGTGCTGATCCTTGATACTTCCTTTTTCTATGTGGACAGCCCTCATGCTAGCCCCACTTCCAAGAAAATGGTCGTAGATGTTGACTGAATTGCAGAGATGAAGTACATCATTGCTGTGCTGTATTCAAATTACAGCACCACGATCGTTGATGACGCAGGTATCGAGCAGATAGATTCGTATACTGCACCGCCCAAGAGCGACAAGCTCCTGGTAAGACTTGAGAAGATGGTGTAGTAACGAAGCTTGCGTGGCTGGAGGCTGTTACCTCAATTGTTAGACATGTTTGGACCCTGATCTCCAAGGCCGAAGAAGGAAGGAAGCAACTGCCCCGCCGCACGTGCGGCCATATCTTAGCGGAAGTCGCAATGGGAAAAGCATGTACATTGCCGGTAACCGTACGGCGAATTTTGAGTGTGGCCGGTTCACGCCGCTGAAGACGCGAACCATGGTAGAGCTGTGGGAGCTACACACTATCAAGCCAATCAACAACCATAGATGTATGCGCTACGTGGAGAACGCTGCATGAAAATTCTGAGGAGGCGGTGAACTCATGTTCATCGTGCTGTGAAGACACAAGCACTTGAAGAGGCGTCTGTCAGTGCTCCGGTATGCTTCTTGTTTCATCAGGACGAGATGGGAGTCTGCTTGTTGATCTGCTTCTTCAGTCAACATGTCTGCATCAGCCTCTGCATCAGCTGCATTGAACCAGCTACCTTGCTAGCTCGAGGCAAAGTCACTGTAGTTCTGCCACAGGTTCCAAAGCCAATGACGCTCCGGAAGCTTTGCTCGCTCGACACCGGTCATGCAGCAACCCTCTGTCCAGGGATCATGTCCTTTTGCGCAGCCAGTAACATCTGTCTGCCTACATCATACCCCCTTGGCTCGCATGAGGCCCACACATCGCACGCTGAGTTGAACAGCTCGTTGTGCGCTGATCGCCGATTCCTGCTTGGAACAGACTCCCGGGGCAACGTGTGCATGATACAATAGTGATCAGATTGACCTGACAGGCGGTGAAATTGCTGATGTATCGTGAGCCTGAATTGCTTGTGCGAAGTAATCGATGCGCATGGCGGGGTGATTGTGGAGAACTGTGACCAACGCGCACAGCAACAAGCACGGGGTTAGAGTTACTGTGGATCTGGATCTGGCCGCATACGAGGGGTAGTCCAGCCGGCTGTTCAAAGGTTGCGTTGCCAGGGCAGGCGAGTGCAGCTCTAGTACAACCTTCGGTCAAGTGCCGTGTCATTCAGGACTGATGCGATAGATATTAGACAAAGGTGTCTGGCTCGAATCTGTGATGCCTCTCGGTGTCGCAGGACGGTAGTTAGCGCTGACCGATGCAGGCAAGAAGGTTCTTTGTTGCCACAGCGGATCAAGAATACTTTCCAAGTCTTTTCGGGCTACTAGCAGAGATCTTCCGCTGCGAGTACTGCTGGTGATCAAATAACCTGACATACCTTCCTGCATCCGCCGTAGCCACAGAAGGTGCCGTAGTTAGTTTACAACGGACATCGTGCCAACACTGGCTCGCCAACTTTCAAAGACAGAAAAGGAATGTTCAAGTGCTTATCGACTGACCGCCACGATGCAAACTCATCTCAAATCACCAGCAAGTGCATGATCTGTACAGATCAAGCCTGCTGATGCTAGCCAGTTAGTCAAACGCACGAGGGATGTAGTTGCAGCAAGCTGTCAGATCTTTGTCACGAGAGTATACTATGGCTGTTAGTGCGTAGCTCTGCGAACCAGACGCGTTCATGTTCTCATCGATCACCTTTGTGCGGCAGTTGTGAACGTGGCTAGGGCGCCTAAGACTTATTGCGTCCGCTGCGTACGGCTCAGCGGAATCAGGAGCCTAGTAGCGATTTGTTCCAAGATGAGCCCACTGTCTGTGCAGGCGAGATCTCGGATCCAACAACGCAGGGAGGATGCCCACGAGGTCTTTGTGATAGCAGTCATCGCACACACCCCACATCAGCATGAGGGGCCCGCAACCGTGAATGTAGGCGCTGTAGAGGTTTCCGGTCTTGCACACGGCTGAATGTGCCGCTCAATTGCAGGTTGAGGTGCGTGTAATAAAGCGCGAGGGCAGTCCTCCTCTTTGCGCGTGCGGTCCGACTCAACATGTGGGTGATATTCCAGAGTGCAGCACTGGCTAGTATCGCAATGTTCGGCGACGGTGAACCTCATCGCAGCCCGTGACGGCACTCAATGATGTCTGGACAAGTCTGGAAAGACCGAGCCTCCGCCAGAGTAAGCGAAAAAGTAAATTAAGCGCATACAAGACCGATGTTGGGACAATATTTGCAACATATCCAGAGGGCCAATAGCGGGAAGCACTCGTATCCTGCAGGAACAGCGGCATGTCGGCGCACGGAGAGTAAGACAAGACATAGGCCACGAGGGAAACGCGCCGGGACAATGAGACGATCAGTCGTAGAGGCGCAACAAGCAAGCTCCTAGCAGTCAGATCATCGTGCCTTGACGACTGCGACGGTTACCTGGCGATGGTGACCCGGGAAAGGCGCGCTAAGGGCATGGTTGGCTATAGCGCTGCTGTCAGAGGTGGATTGCCGAGCTGAGGGTTTCGCAAGAGGCCCGCGGACTGCCCACTCGCTGGGTGTTTGTGGCTAAAGGGGTGTTGTACGGGGGTGTGGATGACGGTGTAACATCGTAGAATTTCTTTCATCAGGAGAACGGAGCATTCGGCGGTCTTCGCTTGAAATCGAACTACATCCCTGCAGAAATCCTCCCAGCCACCGCACGATTTGACGGCGATCATCCTCCCCACATGCATCTTCATAGCCTCCAAACGACATCACCCGCCTCAGCCCGACGATGTGTATGCACCATGCGTCATTCCTCCTTTCGTTATGCAACACCCAATGGGGACACTTGATGCGCGGTTCCACGTCCGTTCCAGGGCCGATTGACGACAGGAACCACACCGGGCACTACATTGCAGCGTGCGTGCCGTCCACTGCAGTGATACCGACTGCGGAGTGGGTGTCCTAGCTCGATGGTCCTGTCAGTTTAGCCCTCGAGTCCTGAAGCACGTTCCCGATCCGCCATGGTGCGCCGTCGGGAAGAGCGTGACAGCCGCCATGTGTGTGGACGTGTTCAGTACCACTGCACTCGCCTGCGAGTGGTCCCGACGGTTATGTTGGGGTCCGTTCAACTAACTCGAGAGCTCTGTGCCTCTGAGCTACGGATCAGAGGAACCGTAGCAACCAGGCCGGCGAACGGCGTGATGCTGAGATATTGGGCGTCGATGGGGCATTATATACGACTTCTCAAGTAGAGTAGTTGAAATGGCTAAATTCCGAGCATCTCTGTGAGTGCCTACAGGCATGGGGCTCTTCCGTCGCATGCAACCGGGTCCCCCGTTCGATGCTCTTGGATAGTGCCCTCCCAACCCTAAACCTGGGATTGCCGTTGATTCCAAGCCGTCTTGCTATCCTTGCTCTGCTGCCGCACAGTCTGTGCAGCTAGGTCTGCCATCCGGCTGCATGGGACACCCTCGCTCTGGCAGTGCCTTCTAGCTCGAAATCAATCCTTGGGCACTCTTCGGCTTCATTTGAGAGTGCTGTGAGCATATACAACAGTCGCCGCACTACGGCACAGTATCTGCGACCAGCTTGCCTTCTTGTACCTCGTCCCGCCGTGCCGCACTCGCACGCTTACACATGCACCATTCGGCTGCACAAGCTCCCACCTCCATCGCGAACCCGGTATTACGCTGAGTATTTACCGTCCTGTCGTTTTCGATTGTACACTCGACGTCATTAGCAAACGCATCAACCACATCGCAGACAGCTTCGGACTTGACCAGGCGCAAGAGCAAAATCAACCAGGACTGTGTCAACAAGCGAAAACCTTAGCTCCCAGAGGAACCGTGCCTACAGAAGAAGAAACAAGCCCAGACGACCTTCCATTGGCCGCACTAGAGCTTGTTCGCATGATTCACGCCGCCGCTCGTTCATCTCTTAGCACGCTAGTTCGGAGAGACCCTACAGCATTGATCGGCCGCGCTCGGCACCAGTTGCTCTTGAGACTAGACAGAGAGCGACGAATCATAGTCGAAGCCGCCACGGAGCCGTACGACGACTGTAGAGGAGCCCCGATTGAGACGAGTACTTCGAGGTACCCTTGCCAACTCTTCTATCTTGCGCATTACTCTTGTGCGTCTTCCTTCTTGAGCCACGGGACACCGCTCTCGAGGCCCTCTCCTTCTCTCTCTGGCATTCACTTCTCATCTCACGCTTTTGACAGACTTCTCTAATATTACCCTGCCGACACGTCATCGCTGCTTGACTGGTCGACCAGCACGACACTAATATCATCGAAGCCGTTAGAGACGGCCCTCTTTGTTGTCATATTCGAATATTCTCTACTACGGATCGGTACCAAACCTGAGTAACCTCGAGCTCAATCGAACAGCTCCCACTCGAAATACGGCAGGTGCTATGCCTTTGGGCAAAACCGCGAAAAGTACAGTCTTCTACAAACCCGACACTGCAAGTTCTGGGCGACGCAGGTGCAACACTCTTTGTTGTTGTTGATTATACGTGCGCCACTTCCCGTTTGAAAACTACGGTCCAGTGTGGAGCAGACCATCTCTCCGCAGGCGGGCCTTTAGCTCGGTCCCGTTAAGACGAGAGCCAGATCCACTCCCGCGCAAGCCATTCGCATATCGAAGCCGTCCAGAGGTGCCTTCATCTCCAAAAACGGCGGCATAGAAATACGCATTACTATCACCGGTGCTTAACTGGATCGTTGAGAGCAGGCAGTCGCGCTCCGCCACAGTTTCTCCGAAAAAGGGCCCAGCACCCATGGTTACGGTGGTCCACACGCACTTTCATCGCTCATTACCACCACTATTACTGGACACGCAGGAGTTTGGACGGTACAGTGTCTCCACAGAGATTCTATCCTTTGTCCGATAAGCTGCATTGCCCGCATCATCACCACTAATACGGCAAGCAGGGCCTTTGGACTTTGGACGGTACAGTGCCTCCGCAGCCACTCTACCCTTGGTTCGATAGGCCTGACCTTACGCATTAATCACACACTCCGCTAGCGGGATGGAATAAGTTCCCAAATGTTTTTACGAATTCTCGACCATCCTACTTCATTCCACTTCCATATTCTTGGGAGTATCTAAGATTCTCTGGGAACCACTACCACGATCGTCCAGCTCTACTATGGAGCGCCGGACTATGAACACGATGTCTTCCATGTTCCCGCACTCGATGCCGCCGTACAACTATCAGCCCTACTACCAGTCGAGCATGCCTGTTCCACTACCGGCCGCCGCTCCTGGCCCTGAACCTCTACGCCCTTTGAACTACCAGCAGACTATGCATGTTTCGCAACCAGCCGCTAATCCTGGCCCCGAACATCTACGTCCGTCAACCTGCTACTTGCAAGTCCGCCAACAGCCTATCGAGGCGCTCGTCACTGTCAAGGGCAAGGAGAAGTTTCGGAAGCCCGTGGATCCACCACCGATCGTAGAGCTGAAGCTTACTAACGGGGCCGATCCTTCGAATACCTTTTTACAGAACCCCTACATCTTCGTCAGTGTATCTTTATACAAACCAGATAGAGATGAACCCGTCGAATTCACCCCAAACGACTCGTTGGCAGGCACTCTGGTCTCCTCCCTACATAGACTCAAGGATATTGACAACAAGGACGGCGGATTCTTCGTCTTTGGCGATATCTCTGTCAAGATTCAGGGCAGCTACAGACTACACTTCACCATGTACGAGTTTCTGCCCTTACAAGGCGAGTTTCAATCTCTCTACTCGATTTCAAGCGACAAGTTCAAGGTCGTACTGCCCAAGGACTTCAAAGGTCTCGACGAGTCGACGTACCTCTCGCGGGCGTTCTCCGATCAGGGTGTCAGACTCAGGTTGCGCAAGGAAGCGAGAGGGATGATGAGCAACAAGAGAGGTTATCAGGCAGAGACAGAGTCGACCCAGCAAGCGCCTATCGCCCCCAGCTACGATTATCAGGCTCCGAAAAGGAGGAAGGAAGACTACGTCGACAGCCCTGTCATCCCAAGCTCTGCACCACGCATCAACAACAGCATGCTCATGACGCCTTTCAACTACCCAACGTACGCTCCGTACAATCCATACAATCCCCTCCCATATACACAACAACCAACGCAAGACTACTCGTTGGCGCCTCCATTCGAGCCGCACGAAGACGGTAACTAGGAGGACGTCAAGGCCCAGCATGATACGCACACGTATGAGATACCCATCAACAACTTCGATATCCCCACTATCACGCGTCGGTGTTCTCCGCTCGATTGTAGCCAGGTTTTCTGATATATTTGTTTCGTCCCCTTTCTTTTTACGACTATTATAATGAGTGGTTTCTTGTGGCCCTCAGCATGGTGTTATGGTGTGCGCATAAGGTATTTGGGTATAGAGCTTCTAATCACGACAACAAGTTATGTTCTTCTCTTTCTTTTCTATTATATCGCGCTACGATACTAGGTATCACACTGTCATGGAGGGAGTACTGGGTTTAGCTCACCTTGGGATCAAAAAAATAACCACCCACTGAACGTAAAAATATGAAAATTGCAAAACTACTCATCGGAGTCCTGTGAATGACGCGCTTGGTGATGCAATGTGCCTTTGCATCGCAACAACCGATACCGTACCTGCAGCTCAAATACGCACTACCACCGTGTGCAAGACCTGGACGATTTGGAAGACAAAGGCAGCCAGTCGGCTTGATACCACACAGCCGAGCACTAGAGTCACATGAGAATTTGTACTGTAGATCCGTTGCGTGCTTCGTCAAACTTGCGCTTGAGAGATCGACACTCGCGAAAACCTGCCTGGTGACATCGGGCGATGCCGTGCAGTAGAGTATCGGATTTTCCCGCAACAGCTGACGAAAATGATACGATTTTGGTGCGGCATTTACCTGGAACACAGGCCACACAATACGAAGCAAAGATCGTGTGCTGGATCTGGGATCTTCAAGTTGGGCTTCACTCTGATCGTGCAGTGAGCAACCTGCTGCTACAGAGACAGCGGACAGACAGCCAGGACGTTGGGGAGTATTCTTTGGCACACGAGAGACCCTCTACCCATCGTACAGCTCTGTGCAACCGCGGAATATAACTCTTCGAGACCCAGTCCGTCCCGCGACTCCACCAAATATACAGGTCATGCAGATGCGTTACACTACACCCGCCACGGCCATCGACCAGCACAACAAGAGGTCGGTTATGGTACGGCTCGCTCCAGCCCTCCCTACCCATATTCTGACTATCCCCTCCATCACTGCCGGCGCAAGCCACCCAGCCCCTCGTTTCCGCTACCCTCCTACCATCCCAAACCCCTCTTTGCGTTCTCCGAGCCACTGTGCCCAACTCAACGCCACACAGCGCCTTAAACCTTCTCACGATCGCCGTTTCAAACTCAGCACCTCAGGGATCATTCATCCCCACTTTTTCACCGGCTGTATGACTGTTTGAGGAATGGCGGCGAGATGACGTGCATGAGAATTTGGTCTCGTGATTAGTGCATGAGCTAGGGAACGGTTGGGCTGAGAGAGTTTGGTGGCTTGGCGGGACGGGAAGGGGTGATTGTTGGGGGGTTTGATGATAGCGAGGGGTTGAAAGGGGATTTCGGAGACAGCGAGATGTATGGAGGGTGAGAAAGGGAATCAATAGTGTAGTGGCTAGAGGTGGTCTGGTCATTGTGGGAGGGGAAACGGGTTTGACAGTCCATTTGAACTATGTAGTAGATTACTAACTACATGTGCAACTAACGAAGAAACTCAGAAACCTGTGTGATCAAAGAGTAAACCTAACGTCAATGTCGGTCTTTCTTTCAAATCGATAAGCTTTTCCCGATCACTACTAGAAGTGACTCCTGCACTCGTTTTCCTTTTCAACTCTGTCCCTCCAATGCCAGCTCAAGTCCTCAAAAGGATCACCATCTGCACTTGAATGAACGGCTGCTCGAGAAGCACGTAGTAACGCATACTCAACCATACTTCGCAGTCACGGTGCCGTAAGTCTTGCCATTGACCAGCAGAGAGTACTCAAGTGATGACTGTGCCGAGATAGCCACTTGGAAGGACAGTGTGTGATAGGGCTCGCCTGAAGGGCTTCGCT
>Ga0265797_10003468_pt1 | contig 25134 bp, 20 predicted proteins | sample P2T30metagenome_FD_192433 | JGI IMG/M metagenome (GOLD analysis project Ga0265797, IMG submission 192433) | Plant litter microbial communities from East Loma Ridge, Irvine, California - P2 T30 | ecosystem: Environmental > Terrestrial > Plant litter > Unclassified | place: USA: California... | reverse complement strand
TCAAGGCGGACTTATGTACGGAAGCAGATTCTGTCGTCACGAAGGACATAGAAGCCGTCTATGTCTTCCACGGCATCATGTCCTCAGGCGCAGAAGCCGATTTCGAGCTTGGCATGAAAGCGAACTTCGATGCTACCCGCGCACTACTGGAGTCTATCCGGAAAACGTGCCCAGGAGCGAGAGTAATATATGCCTCAAGTCAGGCAGTGTACAACAACTCCGTCACATTACCCGTCACGGAATCTCAGATGCCGACACCAGAGACAAGCTACGGCGCGGAGAAGATGATGTGCGAGTACCTCATCACCGAGTACACACGACGCGGCTTCATTGATGGCATCTCGCTTCGCTTCCCTACCGTCTCGGTACGGCCTGGAAAGCCTACCGCTGCGGCGAGTTCATTCATCAGCGGTATGATCCGCGAGCCGATGAATGGCATCAAATGCGTTATCCCGCTAGAGGATAAGCAATGGCGACATTGGCTCTGCTCTCCGCGCATTCTGGTTCAAAATCTCGTCTACGCAGCTACGGATTTTGACATCAACCGCCTAGCCAAGTTTGATCGCTGCCTCAATTTCCCTGGTATTGGCGTCTCGGTGCAGGACATGATGGACTCTCTTGCAAGGGTAGGAGGTAGCGATAAGCTTGAATTGCTTGAGATGAAGGACGAACCCACGTGCAAGAAGATTCTATACTCATGGCCTGCTGAGTTTGACAACACTAAGGCTTTGGACCTTGGCTTCGTGAGAGATACTGGATTTGATCAAATTGTTCGGGATTATGTGGAGGCTTTCGCACCGAAACAGAGTGTGAAGGGAACCGGGCAGGCGAGCCAGAAGATTGAGAGTGTGCAAGTCAATACTGTAGAAGTTGCAGCATAATATACTAGACCACGATCCGTTTGAAAGATTCACACAGCCACTATGCTACCATGTTTGACAGCGCTCTCTTATGACGTCCAAGTCATCGCGCAGAGATTATTACGTCTGCAAAGATACATGCCAGGCGTCTTCCTTTCGCATGTCGCTGGCCAGGCCACTATTATCTTACACAAACTATCTTGTTCTATGATGACACCCCTATCGCATACAGTACAGCCTTACGCACTGTCGGTGACTGAATGCACATGCTGCCCGTCGGCACGTTCCATCACGACCCTGTTCGGCTATACATAAAGCACCGTGATCGGCGCATCCCCGGTCTCCCCCTCGTCTCTCATCTAGATCATTGCCAAGTCGCTCAAAGACCGATACTTTAGCATGCAAGCGTCATTTCAGTAAGTCTCGGCCAAAATGCCGTGATCACCAGACTTGGCTGGCCATGACACCTGCTATGCATGTGCGACTTGCATGGACGACCTTACCCGGCCGGGAGACATAGCTAGATGCGGGAACCCCCGCATCTCATCCCACACTAAGCTAGCCAGCACCAGTAGGTAAGACGACGACGTGGTGACTATATGGATCCGGGGTAAGAGTATAAGATGCAGTTTACCCCAGGTTCGTGGGGTAGCGTCAGTCTGGCTTCACCCTCAACCGTCACGACCCCGAAACCTTGTCTAATCCATCACCATGGACGTTGAAAAGCACTCTCTGGAAAAGGATGTAGCGTGCGAATACATCGAAGCTACAAATGAATCTCGCAACTCCGTCCCCGAGATCCTGCGAAATCATACACCTGAGCAACTCACCGCCCTCGAGAAGAAACTTGTGCGGAAGATCGACTTCCGAGCTTTACCTATCTTGATCGTCCTCTTTTTACTCAACGTCCTCGATCGAAACGCCATCGCCAATGCACGTCTCGGAGGTCTAGAAGCCACACTGGGTATCGACGATGTGGAGTATCAGACTGCCGTTATGGTGCTGTGGGCTGGTTACATCTCCATGATGATTCCGTCGAACATGCTGCTCTCCATCTTCAAGCCCAGGCTATACCTGCCGACAGTTGTCATTATCTGGGGTATTGTTTCCGGCGCTACAGGATTCGTTCAAAACCACGCCGGTCTAGTCGCCTTGAGATTCCTGGTCGGTGTAACGGAAGCGCCGTACTTCCCTGGATGTATCTTCTTTCTCTCATGCTGGTACACGCGGAAAGAGCTACCAAGTCGTATCGCCACTTTCTACTCTGGATACACGCTGTCCTCGGCTTTTGGCGGATTGATTGCCGCTGGCATTGTCGACGGCATGGAAGGTCTTGGTGGCTACCCGAGTTGGCGCTGGATCTTCATTCTAGAGGGGGCTCTGACGATCGTTATGGCCTTTGCTGGATACGCACTTCTTCCCAACTACCCATCGAACACCTCGTTCCTATCGGCTGAAGAGACCGCTATGGCGCAATGGCGACTTGACCGCGAGAATGATGGTGTGGCAGATGAAGTGAATGAATCGGTCTTCGTTGGACTAAAGCAGGCTTTCTCCGATCCGAAAGTGGTATGTATATCTCTCATCTCATCATTGCGTGTCGAGAATCGAAATCTGTGAATCAGTACGCGTTGCTAACGTCGAATGCCACCTTTAGCCATTACTCGTCTTCATCCAGACGTGCGCCGTCGTATCCATGAGCTTCACCTACTTCTTCCCATCCATCGTCCAGACACTCGGCTTCCCCCGCGTTGAAACGCTCTTGCTCACAGCCCCGCCTTACTTCCTGGCCTTCATCTTCTCGGTCGCAAATTCGTGGCACTCTGGACGATCCGGTGAGCATTGCTTCCACATTGTCGCAGCATGCGTCATCTCCGCAGTTGGCCAGATCATCTCTATGTCAACATACCAAACTGGACCTCGCTACTTCGCCATGTTCCTACAAGCTATGGGATCTTTCTCTGCGTTCCAGCTCATCTTGCCTTGGGTCTCTGCAACAGTTGCACGGCCAAAGGCAAAGAGGGCTGTTACACTGGCATTGGCGACGGCTGTGTCGAATGCGACGAACATCGCCACTGCTTACCTATACCCCGCGTGGAGCGCACCGTAAGTTTTCTCTATACCCCAAATGAACAATCACTAACTCAGTGATTTAGCCTTTACCGCATGGGCTGCATTGTCTTGACAGTAGCACTCCTTTGCTGCGCAACTGCGTCACTCATACTGCGCTTCTGGCTGCAGAAGCTGAACCGCAAGTCTGACCAGGCGGTCGGTTTGGAGGGTGTCGCCAACGGACCTGGCCTTCTTTTCCGTTACACTCTGTAAATAGGCCGTAGGCAGACATCCGGTTCAAAACGTAGCTCCTTCTGGGATGTCGATAGCTCCCCTTCTGAGTGATGTCGTTGTAACGCTATCAGGGCATATCGAGAACTGACACTCCGTACCCTGGCCACCTCTTGTGCTAAATTGTGTGCTGTTCTAATGAGTACATCATCCGATAACAGCCACGTGGGTGTGGGATGCGGAAACATCGCCAAGTAGCATCCGTCGTCGATCGTCTCAAACCAGGCCATCACCTGTATCAAAGCATCCTTCGTACACTATTCTCGTTGCTGCTTTCCGGAAACGTTGCTGAATGGTGTTGCATCGACGGAGCAGCTCCCAATAACACGTTAGCGTTATGATCCTGCGCACGGGCCGCGTGAGAGGAGAGCCGTCTCCCGCCGCGGAACCTCATCTTTCATCCTTCTACTTCATCTGACACTACTCCATGTTTCAAACATCTCGGTTAGAGCTTGAACAGCACGCGATAGACGGGCTATCTATCGGTGAAATGAAGACGAGGCCAAGATGACAGCGGTGCTGTTACTCCTGCAGCGTGGGGGCGAGAGCGCGGAGGCTGAACTGGCAGGTGCTTCGCCAAAGCTGTTTCAGCCTTGCATACTCGAAGTACTGCGCCCCAGCCTCCTGATGCTTTCCAGTATACAAAATAAAAAGATCTGTTAGAACATAGTCGTAAAGAACTACACTCAGCCAGCGTACTTTCTGCTTTACCACAGTCGTCCGTCGCAAACGTGGTGTGAAGCTTTACCCATTACCACCTACTCCCGTACAGCGCACACAGTTAACCCCGAAACGCCATCAAGACATGCAGTCTCCCTCCAAAGGCACTAAAAAGCCCAACTTGACCCGGGAAATATTAGAAGATGAGGGCATTTACTTCTATGAGCATGTCCACAAGAGGAACTCTTTGCCTAAGTGGCTCCGTCCCATACATTGGGAGATGAGATTTTTGCGCACAAAAGTCCCAAGGAAAAAAAGAAAGAAGTTTGTCGCCGAGCTCGAGACGTTCCAACGTTCAGGTCAAGATGGGGCTATCGCATCGCAATCACTCTGGAGATTGAAGCCCAACAGGAATCAATATCTTCGCGAGGAGAGCTTTGACGAAGAAGACAGCCTAGCAGCAGAGACGACAAAAGTACTGGAAAATTGTCGGAAAGTCAAGGAACGGGCGATATATCTTCGTGGGAGGAACGAGAAGGAATCCGCATGGGCGGAGTTCCTAGGATTGAGCTTCTTCAAAACATACATGGAGGTACATGGCACTCCAGACGAGCACAGGTATGCACATTTGTAATGCTTTCAAAGTCTCTTCATTGACTTCTTCTAGCTTTTTGTTTGATCGATGGGAACTGTAAGCAATACGGTGGCGCCTCACAAATCAGGCTAACTTTGATAGGCATGCCGATGTTCATTGGAACGAACGCTTCCCGAGGAATGATTGCGTGATACGAGTGCGCACTGGACCGAAGCCGGACGTGACCTACTCATTCCCTATTTTCGATCCCTCACACAAGATGTCAAAATTCCACCGTTTTGACCCTAAAGTCGAAAACTTCACGCTTCCTGTCCTTAGCGAACTCCGGAAGGCATCCGGATGTAGCCTAATCTCGTCACCGACATCTGCGTTGGCCAAGTGGGATCCTAAAAAACCACAACCGATTGGCGCTGCAGACCTAACATGCTTTCCTTGGGCTGTTGTCGAAGTCAAAACCAGTAAATGGAAGCGTGACAAGTCAAAATTTTGTTATTGCCAAGCTGCAAACGCGTCTGCTGAAGCACTCATGATGAGGGAAAGACTGGCTGAGAGAGTGAACGAGCCAAGTAAGGATGCTCTGGTCATCTTCTCTTTCACATGTGTTGGTCCAAGCGTTCGGTTTTGGCTTACCTTCAGACACCCAGTGAGTATGAAGCTTACCATACAAGCGTCACAAGTAGCTAACATGCGTCAGACCAGCCACAACATTGAGATGCGCTGCATTTGGGCAACTTCATTGGAGCTTACTTGGGGTGTCTTTGCGCTACGTGCTGTGATCGAGAACATGCGCAAATGGGTGCACGACCGGGTGAAACCTGAGATATGCAGATGGATCACTCAAGTCCGCTTGCATCCAAAGCCCTCGACGTCTCTCACTCCAGACGGCCATCAGGTCGAGCAACGAAGAAGAGCGAAATCTCTCGAGCCACCCAATGAGAGAATACCTGACATACCCTCTACGTCACGAAAGCCTCCTCGCTCAAAGATCATTCCGCATTTAGCGAGAGAGAACACGGTACCAAGACGGACCTGCTCTCCCAGTTCGCTGTCTCAACAATTGGATCGATTGAGCATTCGTATCGAAGAGTTAGAACGAGATGTTTCTGAGGAAAGTGAAAGCGATTGGCAGCGCTATGCAAGTGGCTCCGACGATGAAAGTTACGTGGCAAGCGATGATGCAAGCGGCGACGACGATGGCTTCAACACGGTGGAAGAAGAGACTTACGACACAAGCGAAGATGAGAACGAACTCGACGAAGGATACTCTAGTGATGGGTCATAGATGGAGGCTTTCCGATGACTCCGTTCTGTCTTGATTCCATCTCTTTCTCATACAAACATTTCCCTTCTATATGATACTCCACATGATTTTGCGTAGCCATTATTCTCCTCCTCTCGTATGTGTAGCGTCTAGTTCCACCGGCGGTCCCGGTATGATATGCACACTCGTCGATCCAGCCTCAACTGGAGCCGACGGTGCTTCCGTCTCAGCCCTCCAATGGCCACTCAAAAAGCGTTTCGAGCCGTTAGCATCACCATCCATCTCCGATACCCCAATCTCGCCCGAGGGCTCCTGCTCTGGTCGCTGTGCATTTTGCTTTTGTTGTCGTTGCTGTTTCCGCCTTCGCCATAGGAATAAGAAGAACACGACGCCTAGTACAATGGAGATACCTACCCCAACTCCAATACCAGCTTTGGCACCTGGACTTAAGCCGGAGTTTGTATTTTGTGATGTGATGGGCGGAGACGAAGTCGATGGTCCGGAGTCTGCATCTTGCGAGGTGATGGATGGTATTGAAGAGGACGCTGCGGAGCCGTCGAATGAAACACCAATAATCGCTGCAATAGAAGATGCATAGTCCCTCGGGAACAGGGCGAGATCGCTAGACTGCCAGAAGACGACGGTTGGTTTCGCTCGAGCCGTACCTGTTGTCAACACCATCTTACTGTTTGTAGTAACACTAGAGCATGGGCGAGGGTCGCACGCCTGCTCAGTGGTGTCGATCAGCGTACGGACGGATGTTCCCCCAACGTCGAAGGTTGTGGTAATGGTGAATTTGCTAAGTACAGTTGTCGTCTCCGAAAACGTTTTCTCGCAGAACCAGCCTTCGCGCTCCACAAAACGATAAGACATATCGCTAATTTGCATTCGTGTAAGCGCGTGTCCGCGGGGTGAGAGTTAAAGACCCTTTGAGAGCATGGGTAGCGTACCTGGGACAACAGTATGCTAACCAATAGACATAGTCCAAGCGAATCTCATCTATCTCAACGGGCTGCTGACTATCCCCACAAACTCCGGGGCTGTACAGCGGCGTCGTCTGCTCCTGCCGATACGGATTGCATTCATAGTAATAGGAGTCGGCAACAGCATCGGTATAGTATTGAAAGACAGCTCTTCCGCTGTATATTGCAGATGAACTGGTGTCGTCGTAGATCCAGCGCGTTGAACATTCTCCTGGGGGCGTAAAGATGGTCAATAGTGGGGGCAAATTCGTTGGAGCAGTTTGGTATCTCCAATCAGACTTTGGTATGGTTGAAACAGTCGCCATGTGGTCGGGATCTCGGAGGTAGAATAAGTCGACATTGGTTTCGGGGAAGAACGGATCTTTAAAGAGCTCTACCAGCGGCACAGAACTTTGATCCAGATGTGGAGAGGTGACGGGCATCGAATTGTGAGGTTGATTGGTAGAATTGCTACGCCGCATAATGCGGCGTAGTCCTTCGGCGCCGATATGTGCATATCATGCAGCGGCTACAGCGGCATTGTGTACTACACACACCCAATACTATGACAGAGTACCTGCAGCCTTGTCGCATGCAAGACAGGCACACAAGCAACAGTGAGCCAAGAAAACGACGGCCATCGCTCGATTGCGATCTTCGTTAGCGCGACAAATTCGTTATAGTGTCTCTCTCTTTTCCATATCCTCAGCGGTCTCTCTCCCGCTGCGTGCCATCCAACTCCACCGGCGACCGCGGCACCACACCTCCCGTCCCAGCTTCGACGGGCACCGATCTTCCATCCGCCTCAGCCCTCCATTTAGTATCCACAGGGTGCATGAACCCTTGCGAGTTCCCATCCATCTCCGCCTCATTCGGTCGCTGAAGGCGTTTTCTCTGCTGCTTTTTCCTTCGCCTCAAGAACAAGAGGATGACGACACCAATGATAACAAATAGGCCTATCCCGACAGCTATACCCGCTATAGCGCCAGGACTTAGGCCATCATCTTCTGAGTCCGGAGATGGATCTGCAGTCGTATTGTTGCCTCCAAATGTAGTGTCAACTAGGGACGCGAGTGACGAAGCATACTCGGTAGGAAAGTTCGACAAATCTCTTTCCTCCCAATACACCCCGAAGGGAGTAGCAAAAGCCATACCAGAAGATAACACAGTCGGCCTCTGCAGCGTCGTCTGATCTGCGCAAGTCTGGGAACCGCCTGACCTTGTACAAAACCTCGTTGCTGTGTCAATGCCAGAGACGATTTGAGTCCTATCCCACTGGTCTATAATTGTCGTTGTGAAATTTGCGAGCGCAGTCCTAGGAGTCGAAAATTCGCCTTCGCAGTCCTGTCCAAAAACTGTCATGGACATTCCCCTGGTGGATACGTAAGCCCGGGTTTAGAGATTCGGATTCAGCCGTGGGCAAACAACCTGTCGCAACACCATCCTCTCCACCTTCGCGAGCTGCCAAAGCGCTGCTCCTCGATGCCAGCTATCGTTTGTTGTCTTGTACATATCCCCGGGCTGTAATACGGCTGATCTATCGGCTGGAGGAAAGGGCGGCAAGACTTCCAGTAGTTCGCTGATAGAAGGCTTGCGATACCCGTCCGACCACCCGGGTTTCCGTTTGTGGATTGCCAGACAAGGTTATTGTCTCCGCTTCGGATGTTGGTGGCATTGACAGGATTGTGTACCCATTGGGTCGCGCATCCCGGGCTAGGATCATATCTGGTTGTCAGAGGAGGAGGATCGCCGGATGGACCTGAACTGCTCCATTGCGCAAGGTCGGTAACAATGGCTATGCTGGATACCACCATGCTTGATGTTGATGGGAAGTCGAACGGAGCGTAAGAACGAACGTTTCAGGAGAAAGGGCTTGGGAACACGGGAACTATGAACTCAAAGTCGAGCGCATAGTAGTTGAGACGTCGGCGACTTGAAGGTTGCGGGGCGGCCACCAATCTTCCGACATGGCTGACCGGTGGCCCGCCTGCAGCCACCAGAGGGACGGCGACCTCTCATAACCAGCCTACTAACACAAGCAAGCCTTGTCAGGCGGAGCGGGCCCTATCAGCGGTGTCGCGCTGTCCCGCCCGAAGCCACAGAGTAACACCTAACAGCCCTGCCGCATCACAAGGCTGGCCCCCACACCGTATCGGAAACCGGTAACAAGCTGCGAGATCATCTAGGTCATTAGTCGTAGGCGCATGGATGCGACTGAACGCCGAACTGGACGCCTTATTCTCTTTACCCACATCATAGAGCAGGCCTTACCCAGGTAAAGTCGATGGTAGATGGGAGCACAACAGATGTTAGAGGTTGCGATGCAGGGGGAAGGAGATGCGCATTCCGGAAATAGAGTGGATATTGACTAGTGCCAAACAGAAGAGAAGCAGCCAATCAACGAAGCACAGCCGCAATTGCCCAAGTAGTACATATAGCAGCAGCGTGCAGACCCGCAAGGAGACGGAGCAGTGGCTGAGTGATCGCATGAGGCTGAGGGATGCTACATTGTCAGGCTGCTGTATCAATAGGATGCAGCGCAAGTAACTTTAGACTCTACACCAAGAAGACCTTCAGACGCCAAGGACCAGCGCGAAACCAGGCCAGGCGTCCGTCATACCACAGCTCAACCGTATTATATCCAGGAAGAACAGTTCAGGCCTGTTAACAAACTACCTGCTATTCAACCTCTCGTTGAAATACAAAGGAGATGTCGGTGATGATTATGAGACGGAGCTCTCTATATGTAAACAACCTGTACCATGGTATCTTCGAACCCAGGAACGCCAAATCCGAACAGCAAATCCCAAGCCATTACCCTAGTCACACTTATTCCGACGCGCCGCCTCAACGACATATTCCACTAGTCCATTATTCCAGCCAACCCGCATCAGATTGGCACCCCTCGCTCGATCTTTCTCCTACTTCTTCCTGCCCCCACTCCGACTGCGACTCCTCGTCGGACTCAACGCAACCGACAGCCCATTCGTGGACGGCCTATCCGACTCTGTCGCAGCCGAGAGCCCCTCACACCAAGCCTGTTCCTGCGCCTTCCTCGCCTGAACCTGGCTCAGTGTCTTCTTAAGCGCACCGTACAAATGCTGATTATCGCTCGAATCCAAATCGACCCAGAAAGAATATATCGAAAGACACTGATGGTTCATGTTCTTGAAACGCCGGAGAATGTATTGACGTGCACTCAACTCCGGATCGGATTCGTTGCGGACGTAATCGGGGAAAAGCTTCTCCAAGGGTGCGTAGGCCATCTTGCTGACGAAGCGGGTAAAATTATTGAGAATGAGTATTATGGTGGATTTGGCGAAACCGGGACGATTGACCCATTGTTCGAAGCCTTCAAATTCGTGGACTAGGATGGATTCGGAGGGCCGTTCGGGGCTGGGCTTGTTGTAGAGGGATACGTCAACAGTGAAAATGACGGCAGTCGCGTCTTCGAGTTGATGGTACCAGCGCTCCTTGAAGTGTTGAGGGACGTAGCCTTTGATGTTGAAGAGGTGGATATCTAGCTCGTCCCAGTTGAAGCGTGTTTCGTTGATGCCACCACCAGATCGGGTTAGGCGTATGATGTCGGCCTCGCTGGGGACATAATCTTCCTCGGCTATGCGTGGTGCTTCTTGCACGAAGTATGGCGCGTACTGCGGGAATTCGATCTCGAAGTTCCGGACGTATAGTTTGGAGAATTCGGGACAGGACCAGATTCTGGTGATTGCCTTGACGGCGTCAGACGATATGCCTTCCTCCCTGGCGTCTAGCTCGTGCAACAAGATGGCGAAGTCGTGGGTCAGTTCGGCAGAGAGCGTAACACCAGTTTCTGTGAGTAAGTTCGTGATAGACGATATGAGCGATCTTACAACTTGGTAAACTGCGGGGCGGTACTTCAATCGTTCTTCCGTCTTATCATAACCTTCGGCGAATTGCACTTTCAGCTGATGCATTATCAGCTCTTTGCCACCCTGTGGATTGCCTACAAGGACCAGCTTAGTCTCGTGCCGAAGGTTAGTAGCTTCTCTCTCCAAAGCGCGATCTATTGCTTCGGACCGGTTGATTGCTGCCATATGCTCGTACTCTTCGTCCGATGGTGTGATCGTTCCATCGAAATCGTTCCGCGCAATCTTCATGTGGAACAATAGTCTCAGCCATTGGATGAATCGCGATAATTGCGCAAGGCTTGTAATGCAAGCGCCGTTTAATTTCGAGGATTGGGTGAGGGTCCTCAGATTTGCCGCATCTTCCTTCCTGATCTGGCGGCTCTTATGAAGCAGGATCTTTCGTTGCGCTTGTGCAGTACTGAGAGGCATTAGAATCAGTTGTACGTAGGGGTGGGTTAGCAGCTCACCATTGGCATGCCGCAAGTAACAAGTTCACGGCGTCATTCTGTCGTTGCGCAACCTGCTGCAATCGCTCCATAGATCTACTAGCGACGCTGTATTTTAATTTGGAAGCGACATCGACAGCACCATGGTCCCGGTAGTCCAGACGCGCATTCAGGGCATCTACATGGCGTACCAGCAGCCCACAAGAATGCGCTAGTACGTCCAAGTCGGATACCAGTTGTGGATGGAGGTCGCTAATAGCATAATTGAGCCAGTCCAGGATGTTACCGAGACTAGACTTCAATGCTGTTAGTTGCGCGATGAGGTTGATGGAAGAGCCATCGCTATCTCTCCAACGATTGTGGATATGTCGCAAGCCGTCGATGTTCTGTCGCAGCTGATCGCGAATCGTGCCGATGGCGCTAATTAAGGCGAACACCCTTTTCTCATCGTCCGCCATGGCGCGATAGCGTCGCGTCGCGTCGCAGCAAAACAAATGTCGTGGATCGATTGGGCGGCGCCGGATTGCTGAACAAGTGTCTGACTGTCAGGAATTGTTGCGACTGACGGCAACGCTCGCGAGACCCCGCGCATTTAGTCAGAAACAACCAGGATTAAGGTTGGCACTTGCGGATGATTGTCACAAGACAGAACACAACAAGGAAGTCATCAGCGCCAGATCCGCGGAGGTGGATGGCCTGCTTATAGGGATGGCCGTGGGCCCAGGACCCGAGAAGATACCGCGAGCTTGGGGCGCGATGGGGCTATCTTGCGAGAGTTGCACCGCGATCAACAGGGCGTGCGGACAGTGCGGGATTCCAACAACAGCGGCGCGGGCTCATGGTGAAAACGAGCCAACAGTTTCTGCCGTGATCTCAACGGCGTGATAGCGCGTTTTGATGCCAGGGGAAACGCGGCCAGCGGGTAGTGTGGCGGTCCCTGATGAGGGATGCCGGCTAATTTGGGGCGCGGATGCCGAGCGGCGCAGTTTGATTTCAGGTACAAAACGATATCGTCTCCTGACTGCACAACCGCTTTGGGTTGAGCTGATGTCGACCGAATTAGGCGTGCAGTGTACGAAGAAGAGTCACAAAGTGGCCTCGTTGTCGCCATGATCGATGACTCCCCAGACCTCCCGGCTCACATGTGGCTAGTGCAAACGCCACCAAGCGAGAACTCTGTCGTCATCGTCCGATGAGACACCTAGGCATTCATTTTTCCGCCCAGCAAACATGAGCCCTATAAACGCCAACATGCCGACCCTGCGATCGTTCGACTGATTACTGACACTTCAAATATCAACATTACATTATTAGTCGTCCAAGCCTTGAGCAAAAGTGTAGGAGGGCGACTACAGCATGGCGACTATCGACACGCTGCCGAATGAGATTCTCTCGTTGATAACGAGCCATCTTGAACGACCGCGGGATTTACTTTACCTCTCTTTTGCAAGCCGCCGGTTGAGCGAGTTCGCAAAGCTCGATGGATGGAAAGCTTTGCTCAGAGGCCGCTTTGGCCTGAGCGGTCTGGACGCGGATGCCTACAACGCCGTCCACGGCGTGACAACATTATGCCGAAACTGGGATAGAAGAGGTCTGATCGCAAGGTACCTAGAGCCAACGGAGAAGACGATGAGCATGAATACCTGGCGAGCCGAAAGATGGAGGGGTCCACAGGGTCAGACAATGGGCTATCAACCTAGCATTGACAGCTATGAAGAGATATATGGATCGTGGGGAGAAAGAAAAGAAGTATTGGCATGGTCTGCCGGTACGCAAATTGTTATGCGTACGAAAGAGACAGGTGCGAACATCGAGAAGATCAGACAACGTGAAGAGGGGCTCGACCAGGCGCCTGACCAGACGTGGAGGTATGACGCGTTCAGACACTTGAATACGTGGTTCACGTATAAGATCCCAGACAGCTCTGAAGGTCGCGACGACATCGTCAACTTGAAGTTGCTCCGTCCGCATCAACGGGATTTAGCCTCCGAAGACATCGTCTTTGGGACGGCATCAGGCCAGCTATCGGTACTCAGCGCCAGTCCTGATTTTGCAGAGACGCGGGTGCAAAACTATAATACCGACCGTCCTAATGTCTTTGATGAAACCAGAAAACGAGCCATCGCTGAACTTTCGATATCGTCTTCGAGCACGCCCTTGTTAGCCACCGCACTTTCGGATACATCGCTAGCGATTTACCCTATCGATCGTCACAACTTCTCGGATGAAGCGATTAGACCCTCTTCCACAACAAAGACCGTATTAGACGGAAAACCACAACGTAAAATATGGTCATGCGAGTTTATAAGCGATGATGCTGTCGCCATTGGATGGGGTCCCCACGCCGAACCTATCGAGGTCTACCACATTGGGCCCGAAGGCTTTGTATCAGAGCCTTTGCGTCGCTTCACTGTGGCCAGCGAGAGCCTGGCGCATTCAAATCACACGGCGGTTTATTCTATACTCCCAGTACCCAGCACATCACCGGGCGCATCGGAAGCGGGTCACACTTTCCTGTCTGGCGGCTACGATGGCATCGTTAGGCTGCATGACATGCGCTCACCACGCGGCTTCGAACAGATCTTTTGGGATCCAACAAACGATTCGGCAGTATACTCTCTTGCCGCACAAGGGCGAGAACGCTTCGTAGCAGGTGTAGCTCTACACAGCATGATCAAGGTGTTTGACCTGCGCTTGTCAGGCTCGCATTCATACCACGCTGTTTCTCTACCCAGCAGCAAACCGAAAGGCAAGGCAGTTTCGCGCGACTCGGCCACCAACACCGTCGATGATAACAAAAGCCAAAGTTCAAGAAAAAGTGGCGGCTGGAATCTTTACCTCAAGCCCCGCAACCCTGTCTCACGCGCGCAGCAAAATTCCCCCGTCTACAGTCTTTCCATTCCGTCGTCGACATCACTGAACTTATATGCCGGTCTTGAAGGCGCCGTCCAAAATCTTACTTTTCACGGCATCGCGGATACATACCCGGATCCTATGCTGTCATACGGCTTGGTCCGACATCACAACAACATTGATGTTCGCAAATCTTATAACCCAGACGGTGGAGTCATGAACTTGGGTATGTATGAGCAAGGTACGGAAGAAGGAATAGGGATGCAGTTGTTGGTTCAGGGCGGTGTGACGGCTAGCGTCGTACGCAAAGAACGGAGAGACAAGGCAATGGCTAAAGGGATAGACGAACGCTGGATCGACTTGAGGGATGAGCAGGATAGGTGGTCCGCGGGTGAGGTGCCACCGCCACAGGAGGAGCCACCGAATGAGTCGAGAACGGGTGGAAGAAGACGCAGACGACCTGGGAGAGAACGTGGATAAGACTCGCTGGGACGCGTTGTAGTATCCAGCCAATACTATTACGAATTATCTAGCTAGACTACGGTAATCGTACGCTCCACGGCCCTATCATAAAACCAGGGCTTCCACATGCCGCTAACAAGTCCAATCCTGACGTAGTCACCCTTCCTCGTCTTGCTGGGCTGCAGTAAAAGAACATCAAGCTGCATCGCTGCCCAGGTTCCGCATTCGTACAGCCCGAAGCAGATCACAGAATCCCAGTCTATCTCCCTTTCGAGCTTTGTGTATTGCGCAGCATTCGTTGCATCTCGGTAAAGGAAGGGCACCATGAGACATAATCCCGAGTCAAGGTACACGTCCGCCGTGTCTTGCTTGTCATCGGACGTCTTGTACCATAAAATCAAGTCACGTCCAGGCACCACCGGCCCATTGAGGCGGATCGACGCATGTCGAACTTTCCCGTAAGGATTGGACGTGGCCAGGTCAACGTCGAAGCTTTTCAAAGTACATATATCTCTCTTATGGTCTTCACGGCCTTTGACAACAGGAAGCACATGCGAGCTCCATGAGAACGTGGGACCCAGCACGTCAACGTTTTCGGGAAAGGTCCAGCGCCGGTAATCAAGGCCTGGCTCAATGTGCCATGCGAGTTGGAATACGATGTCTTTCTGCCAAAGTCCAGCGATGAATTCGCCAGCCTTTAAGTGCGCTAGAGAGGCTGCAAGGCCTGAGAGCGCCGGAAGTGAATCGCCTCCGTAGGTGAGATTCATCTTGCTGTACTCCGACGCAACTAGCATCCAATCGGCTCCAAAATGGAATTTTTTGGGGTCAAGGTTCGGCTCGTCCCGCAGGTCCAGAAAGGTGCCGAGTCCGTCATCTTCGCTGTAGTCAAAGTCCTCCTTGCCAGCTGCGCCACACTCACATTGTCTTTCAAGCTCGCACTGGAAGACGATCTCGGTGGGCAGGAAGTGGATAGTGCGGCGGGCTAGATATCTTTCTTGGAAGCACCAACCCCGTGAATCCAATGCGTAGTGGATATTTGGTGCCTTCCAGTCACAATTGTGGCCTTCAATTTGTCTTGCTCGCACTTCAAGGATTCCCTGGCCAGGCTGTGTGTACTTGAGAACGAGCGGTGGCTTCGAACTCTTTCTCAAGAAGCCATCTCTGCAATCTTCGGTGGCGGTGGCTGATACGACAACGTACGCAGTCTCGTAGATGTCGGCCATGATTGATGCCTCCCTTGCCCAATCATCATCGTCGTCTTGTACGATACAGATCCGATCTATCCAGAGGTACTCGAGGCCCAGTCCTCTAGTAACGCGAATAGCGTCTTGGAGAGTTTGAGGAAAGTCTGATGTTACCAGCTTCTTGTAACGTTCTTTGACATTGGCTTTCAATGTTGCAGAGTTCGCGTCTGCTCCCCAACGATAGGAAAGCGCAGCGAACTTCACCGGAACTCTCGGTGAGCAGATCTGCGCCTTGTGCTCTTCACTCTTACTCAGCTTGATCAGACGTGAAGGCCCACGATAATGACCTGTTGGAGCATGATCGTGTGTCTTCTGACAGTGATCAATCCACTGTTTCATGACATCAATCGAGGCTTGTGAACCAGCATCTTGATCAAACTCTCTCATGAACGGGAAGGGGCCCGGTCGAATGGCAGCTATAGGTTCTGTTATGATATCAGCAAAGACCCTCCAACGAGATGACAGACCTACCAATTGAGTACAGCTGAACGTGAATGTCTCTACATTTGTCATTTTCGACGCTTTCTCGAAAGCATAACTGTTTGTCGCTTGTATCTCCTTGGAAGCATATTTTGATCAACCTACAACGCGGTGCAAAACCTTGCTGGCATTTCCGCAGGATGTTACAAAAGCCGCAGTCTTCCCTCAAGTTTGAAATCTTGATTTCTCGCCTCGGAATTCGAAAATGTTTCTCTCGGTGGTATTCCTCTCGGCGGATCACCTCAGTACTTCCGAACTCACGGCATGCGGGGCAACAGATTTCGTAGAAAGAGAATTCTTCGTTGGACACTAGAGCAAGTTGGTCCGCGTGTTGAGCGATACTCCGTTCATTTCCCCCGTAGAATCTCCTGGCGAGAGACCTGCACAAAATTTAGTACGTGTCCCTTCAAAGCGATCAGATTTACTCACTCAGCCTTCGTGCGACGCTGTAAATACGCCTCCGCATCTCTGTCTATGTTCGTGGAATCTAAGCATACGCGACCCAGCTTTGTCGTTATTTCAGCAAGATGTTTCTCGGATTCGTACGGATAGAATCTCTTGACCATGGGCCTACGGAAGGTCAATACAACTCGATATTGCATGCAAATCGCCTTACAAGAACTCTGAGTGGCGTATTGAGGACGCCCCCGCAACTGCCTGTTCGCCATCATAAGGCGAAGTGCGCATGGGTGTTCGTCTCATGACAACAAGAAGATAGACAGACACGGTGAAGGTCAACTCCACCTTTGGCAAGTAGCAGATTTCTTGAAGGCATGATGAATGCAGTGCTTTTTAATAATTCTCTCGCGTGTATTACGCGCCTCGTAGGCATGTTGGGCAAGGCTGAAACAGTTTGAGGCGACGATCCTGATCCCGGCGCTTACACTGTGGCGGTGCCATGTAGGCGCTTAACCGAAGCCCATCTCACAACAGGAGCATGAAGAACGGCGTATCCGCGTACCCGCAATTTCAGTATAGATGTTTGTTATTCCATCGGAGTACACACAGATCTTACTTTCCCATTTTGCTGCAGCATGTATCGGTCAAAAAGGTGACCGGTCAGCTGACGTCACGCCAGTCCACCTCGATCCAACACCCTCCGTACCCAGCATGGTTGTTAGCTGTTCAGCCGCAACAACGAAAACCTCGAAAGCAAAAGCCCTCCCTAATGTCGATGTCCTTGGCTTCTTATGATAAAGCTCATCGCCGTGAACCTCCTTCCAATGCCTAAGTATCCAAGCTTGCCCGAAACATGGACACGGTATGGCATCGGCAAGAGACCCCTCCATCTCATCCATCTCACCCATATACCAGCAAGTAACGCAAGACCGCGTGGCCATATGTCTCAGATATCGTGATGTGGTGCTACCAGCGTGGCAGTAGCCTTGGCGTAAGCTGTTTCGCGGCTTCCGCGCGTGAACAATAGCCCGATGGAGTAAGATACTTCGTTTGAAGCGAATTTTGGAGACAGCTGAAAGTCGATTGTATCGTCGTGGTCATTTTCTGTGCGTGGTAGTTTGCCGGTTCAGTGGTGACGCGCGTTATCTTTGATCGGGGAAGAGACTTCGCGTTGACTGCGACGGAGGAAAACGTTCTGGCACGGTTTTGCCTGCATTATTCGCATCAAGCGAGCCATCGCGGACTGAAATCGATGCGTTATAGACGTTCAGATGTAGACCAGCCTTTCGTAGCTCGAAGGATCGCATACAAGCGCGTACTGCTAGGCGTTGGTCACGTCAGCTTACTTGCTGTCTCCACCCAAGCCATACGGCAAAAAACGGGGGAAGAGGATCTCGAACCTCAATGTGGAGCAGTCCGCCGGCCCTGATTATACGGCGAGTACGAGCACGAGGTAGGCAGACTCACGTTGGGGTTGCCAGGCGCTTGGCTGTGTGATGCATACTCTGCGCCATAGCCGTAGACATCCGTGTTCGATGAGAAGTCGCGTTGGAAATGTGACGGTGATGGCGCATGCGGGTGCTGAAACGATGGCCGTGCTGGGTGGGTGTGGTATCGGTACATAGAGGGGCGGGTGGTCGCAACTGCCTGCGCAGAGTAGTCTAAACTCGACATCCACGCTGGCGGCATGTTCCAGGGTATGCTCGCTGGTGGAGACGGAGAGTAGATGTGCGTGTTCCAATGAGGCGGGTAAGAAGGATACGCTTGGTCCACTGCGAGATGATGGGGATCAAGGGATGCGACGGTAGCTGCCAGTATGGCTTCGTTTGCAACTGCACTGCTTGCGCCGAAGACACGGTTTGACGACATCTGGTAGGGCGACGAACTCGGGCCCGCAATGTCGTAGTCCGCAGACAGAGAGCGCGGGTACACTTCGTGCTGCTCAGGCGAAGGTTCTGACTCCTGACGGCCCTCTGAGTCGTCCCTGATCAACTGCTGGAGGTATTGGAGCTTCCGTTTGCGCTTCTCTCCTATACCGAATGTCATTAGTTGTGGTCACCACAAGCGACGACCCGTGGGCTCACGTACGATAGTTACGTGAAGCTATCCTGTTCTGTTGCTTTCGTATCTCGCTGTTGGGCTTCTTAGGCTTCTTCCCGGGCTCCTCACTCACTGCCGCTCGTTTTGGTCGCGCATCGGGTGTGGAAAGAAATTGTGACGATGAAGTGGTAGGAGGAGAGTCCATGGCGCCAGCTAGTGTATTCGGTAACCAGAACGATGGGATCAATATTGCCCGAAAGCGTTGGCGAAGGCTTGCTTTTGAGCCGCTGATCAGTTCCTAATTGCAAGACGGCAGGGTTACATCCAAGCCGTAAAGAGAGCTTAGCCTAGACCCTACATCAACGTTGGCTAGGTACAGCCAGGCGACGGCTTCCGCTGCCGTGCTTTTCCTGGGCACTGCTGATTAAACACAACAAGAATAGCAACAGCCCCAATGGGCGGCGGAGGCAAGTAACGCACTTCACCACTATGCTGCCGTCAACCATGGTCTTAACTTCGCCGCACGGCATTATGATATGGTCATCCGAGATGCCAAATCCAAAGGGTATTCATTTCGAGGACTTAGTCATAGCTGCCTGTAATGCTGTGCGACAGATGCGGATTGAGAGCCGCTTGGTCACTGAACCCCAAGATTACTTGTTTCCGCATTGGGCATACTGAACGAACAGTATAGCCATGAGTGCTTGCGTTTGAAGAAGAGCTGAATCATCTCGGAACCGTGATCCGATCTGACGTATGTATGGTGGATGCTGAGATGCACGAGAGCAGGCGGAGCAGGCGGTAGAGGCATCTATCTCGTCCCCACCGCCTGCACCATCACTCTCCGAGGAAGCTGAATCATCTGAGAAGCTTCGTTTTAGCTGAGCTTTTCCAACAGAAATTGGACGCCGGTGTGCCGAGCAGTGTTGGTGGTACGGTGCGGTGTTTCCCATCTGCGCACCAAAACAGGAGGCGGTCATAACTCGGACTCGCGCTTTGGTCCTCGCTCTGACGATAAGATTCATTATCCTGTCTTTCCAGGTGGTTCTCATAGCTTTGTGACGTCTCGCTGGCGCGTTTGACGCGTCACCGCCATAGCTTCCGCCGTCAAGTCCAAACAAACCTCAGTCCAACAGCGCATGCGATCTCAGGCGTGCGATGACGAGAGGCTTACCAGGCAGTTTTCTAGCGAGTACGCGGGACTGTTGAGCTGAGATGGTACTGTACCTGTGGCGTCTCAACGTCGTAAGCTACTAGCCAATAGAGGTAGGAGCTAAGGTGCTGCATAAGCAGTCGCGAGACAAGGAAATCTCACGCCGCCTTTTCGAGGGAAAGGGGCGAGCTGTGCATTATTCATAACTTACGATAAAATTACAACCTTGGGTGTGGCGGTCGTCAGTCACGTTCAACTGCTGAGAGTGATACGATGCCTTGGTCGAGTCCATTTCGTCCAATGTCACTGTGTGACGGGAAGGAGCCGAGCCACTCACGACCCCCAGAATTTGCATCACATCGATCCAATCAGATCATCTTCAACGAGAAAATATCGCAAATACAAGAGGCAGCTTTGCCATGGCAGGTGGCATTACTTGACGTGCCAAGAAGAGGCTGAGAAAAGCGGTCGCGTGTCTCGACGAAGAGCACAATGCGCCTGTGACTCAAATTGGGTCTCTCATTTGGGTTGGTCATTGCGGCTGTACTTTGGTCAGTCGCATGTTGTTGAAACCCAAAATACGAAGAAAGACTGGTAGAAAGGTTCTCTGCTCTCAGTATAAACTTCCTGCTGAAGATTTGGCAGCACGCATTAACACGTGCTTCCTCCGTCACGCAAGGCGGGATTATGGAAGAGAGAAGCTTTACTCAAGATGTACGCTTCTGCTCATAACTGCGCAAGACGAGACAACACGAGTCTCCAGTCCAGCTCGTAAAAGCCACTTTCCATCTTATCATCAACACTGCAACTCAGCGTAAAGTCTCTTCGCTGGCAACGACGCAAGACGCGACAACATGCCGTTGCGCGAAGGCTCAAAGCCAGCAAAAAGGGCAACTTCCCATCACATCATCAACAGCGTTACACCCAAGACCATCTCAGATCACGCTCTTCAAAAAACACAACACAGAGCCACCACATCGACACCACTAATGCCTCTCCGGCATCTGATGCTGTCTCTTGAGATAACTCGCCTGCAACACTGGTCAGCGCCCAACATCCTCACATCATCACGTTGTTTCAGAACGCTGCTCTCTCACCTCATCAAGTACAGCCTGTAATCTGCCTTCTTCGGCGACAACGCGCTTGACGGTATCGCTCACGTTGCCTTCAAGACCGACGTTGCAACCGCGAGGTAGCCACCTTAGTATGTGGAATGCGTTGGCGTATACGCTTGTCGCGCCGGTCACCCGTCCGTCGTCTGGTAGGCTGGCTTGGAGGATAATTTTGAATGTCTTGAGACCCCAGCAGTAGCGCAGACCTAGGCGGACGAGGTCGGCGAAGCCGTCGAGGATATCGTGGTGGGAGGGTATGGTGAGGACGACGTGTTTGATGAGGCTGCGCGAGCGCTGGTGGAGGGTAGATAGGGTGTGGATGCCGCTTGTTAGGCTGAGAGTAAATACATTGTCGCTGTACAAGACCTGACGCGCCTCTCTGTATATCAACTTGTTCAGCCGCAGGATCTCGGGGACGATGGGGTCGTCTAGTGGGATGCGCTCGGGACCCGGTCTGGGTCGATGGAAGGCGCCGCCGGGCGGATCGCGACCGGGCATGTAGGGGGCGTAGAGGTTGTTTCGGCGCGGTGCTGCGAGAAGGTCGTCGCCGTCTTCGGGTTTCTCGGGCGCGCGGTCGGCATGCAGGAGGAGCGGCTCTTCGCGCACGAGCGCCATGTGGTAGATGTGGATGCGCAGTTCGGCGGGAAGCTTCATGAAGGGGAAGAAGTTTGCTGTTGCAGTCTCGGACGTCTCTGAGGTGTCGGCTGGAGGCTCAAATTGCGATTCGGTCAAGGTGCTGGGTTCTGGCGTGAGAAGACCGCTGCGGCCTCGCGAGGTTGGTGCCACAGCAGCTTGAGGCTTTCTGCCGACCACATCGTCATCAACTGGGCCACGAGTACGAAGCTTCTTGGGCTCTGGCGCATGCGCTTCTACTTCCTCCTCTTGAATGGCACGCTTTCGGCTACTCATGGCGAACACCGGGCGTGTTTGTCGGTCCATTGCCTTGTCTTTTGAAGCCATGTAGGCTCTTGGGTAGAACGATATGTCCTAAAGATGGCGATACTAGTAATCGTATTTGTTTTGTCTGTATATCAAACGATGGCTGGCTGGCCGTGACGCGTCGAAGTCGCCAAGTACAGTAGCGTGAAGTCTGCTGGCCAAGCGTGAGGTCTAGACAATGCTAACAGGTGCGCGGCATTCGATAACAGCTGGGCTAAGAGAAGCGTCAAAAGTGAATACAATGGCAATAAGCCCAAGCGGCGCAAACAATAGCCGGCAATGAGGTTCGCGACACGGCAAGGTGCAGGTGGACTCGACGCGGAGGTGGATGATTGCGGGGTTGGATAGCGTGTAGAACGGCTGTGGGCCCAGCAAACGTCAGTGCGCATGAAGATTGCGTCACGTGTGCCTATTCTACAATAGCTTCGTGATTCACGGTGAGAGGGCGTAAATGGACAATAGGAAAAGGCCGTCGCAGTCTCGTGCTGGTACCCGATAGCTTTCAAGTTTTCACTTCACGGAGAGGAGCGTGAAAAGAGAATAGGGATTAATGATTTCAGTCTCGATCTAGACATTTGCGCGGCACCACAGACGAGCTGTACTATCATGGGTTGAATAGTCTCATCAAGCTATCTACACTAGCCACCACTGACTCGTTGCGCTCGTCGCTCGCCTCTATGCAAACCGCAGTGGTCGGGGGAAATAATAATAAGGGAATCAAAATGACCACGCGTCCCTACCAGCCTCGTCCAAGCTCCTCTCTGCCTTGCCATACGTGAATGCGGGTTTGGGCCTCTGAGGGAGAGGGGATCTGGGGCAGACCTGAGTGCCACGCTTCAGCATCGAAGAATGACCCGAAGCGCAGGCTTTACCTTCTGGACCAGCACACTATAAGTCTATTAGGTTGTTGGCACCAGGCTGACGGGGTTGCTGCTGCTGCTGAGGCTGAGCACCGAATGGATTCGCGCTGCCGTAAGGGTTGGCGCCAAAGTTGCTCGCTGGGCCGGTCGCCGCGGGCATCATGCGGTTTTGCTGCGGCATGCCGGTGAACTGCGAGTTCAAGAACGGGTTGTTGCCGGTAGCGTTGGCGTTGACCCGGTTCAAGCCTGCACCAGCCGAGTTGACGAATGTACCCGGAGCTGTGTGTTGAGCTGGAATACGCATGTTTCCAACGTTGCCGAAAGTGTCCTGACCTTCGCCTGTTGCAAGAAGCGCGTTGAGTCTGGCAGCGGTCGGATCCATCTCTTTTTGCGGCGCCTGTGGCTGCTGCTGCTGCTGCTGCTGTGGTTGCGCTGCCGGTGCAGGAGAGAAGGATACCGGTGGGTTAAACGAGGTGTTGTTGAACTGGGTCTGAGTCTTCTGCTCGCTCAACGAGTTCAACGTCGGTTGCGTGAAGGTCTGAGTGGGCTGCGGTCGGTTGAAGGACTGAGCGAATGGATTGTTGGAGCCAGTGGGCTGCGGCTTGAGCGACTCTTGAGTCTGGTTGCTTGCCCACGGGTTATGACTGCCAGGCTGGAGTGCATTCTGATCTTGCTGCGGTTGTTGCTGTTGCTGCTGGCCCATGTCACCAAAGCCTCCACCTCCAAATTGACCATACGGGTTGTTGTTGAACGAGGTTTGCTGAGGTTGGATCGTGTGTTGGGGCTGCATGTATTGCTGCTGTTGCTGCTGAGCGCCGAACTGATCAAAGCCGGTAGGTTGTGGCATTTGGGGCTGCTGTTGGAAGCCACCGTAGCCGCCGAACCCATTCTGGAAGCCAGTTTGCTGAGGCTGCATGCCCGTGGGCTGTGAGTATGCGTTGTTGAGGAAGCCAGTGTTCTGAGGCTGCTGCTGGTTCTGGTCCATGAGGTTACCGAACCAGTCCACTTGGCCCTGCTGCTGGTACCCCTGGTTGTTGCCCGTGGGCTGGTAGGCATTCGGCTGTGCGGTGGTTTCGCCGAAAAGTAGGTCGGCGTTGGTCTGTTCGAGTTCCTTCCGGCGCAGCTCCTCCTCCTCCTTGCTCAGCTTGATGGCCTTTTCCAAGTCATCGTCGGTGTCTTCGACTCTGGCCCCACGTTCGCGGCGCTTCTTCTCCTCCTCTGCCTCGTTCTTGCTTGCCTCGAGCGCGAGTCTCAGCTCGAGATCTTCTTCTTCCGTTCTGCGGTTGCGACGCTGCTCGCCGTTGCGCGGGCGCGTGGCTCTCTCCCCGCCATCTGGACCGTGGTGGCCTCCACCGGGGTACTCTTCGATGCCCGTGACCCGCGACTTCCACGATTTCCTGTCGGCTCGCTCGGCGCGCAGGCGCTCTTCGTCGAGGATGAGCGAAGTCAGCTCTTTAGCTGCCATTCGCACTGCGATTGTCTTAGTAAGGCACGTATTCGCAAAGCAGGACGCGCTTACCGTTCTGGCCGACGTCGCGACCGTCCTCGTCGGTGTGCTGGAACTCGCGTAGTGTCTTGATGATGTAGATGTTCTTGCGCGCCCATGTCACGACGAGCTCGGAGCCCTCGTGCAGACAGTAGTCGAGCACCTTCAGCGACTTGAGGACGTGGCGCCAGTTCTTGCCGCGGTCGTTCAGGCGCTTGTCGAGCATGTCCATGACCTGATAGAAGTCGGTCGAGCTGGGTAGCGGTCAGCATGGCTCGCGTAGCCTTCGCACTCGTCGTACCTATTGAAGGTGATTTGGGCGATCTCAGCCATGTCAGACCCGACGGGGCCCCATGGGTCGTTGCTGGTCGCTGCGATGGTCAGCTACGCCGTGCATGCAGCTCCTGGGGCACTCCATACCATTGCGGACCTTGACCTCGACCTGGCTGTACCCCTTGGTCACGTTCTTGACCGATCTCGCGATTTTACTCATGGTCGCGACGTAATTTCCGTCTCACGGTGTGCGGTGTCGTTGGGTCGGAGCTGTCGGGAGGGAAGGGTCGCCAGAGGAGTGGCTGAGGTATAGCGCTGGGCGGATGACGTGCCACTAAGTAGACGGGCGCAAGCAATCAACAGCGCGGTTTGTCGTCGGAATTGATTGCCCAGCGATGGTGAGAGTAGCGAGATATGGCAGCGTGGGTTGTGGCAAGCTGGGGTAAAATGGACATGCAGGAGAGACGTGGATAGACGTAATGCGAGGCTGGTGCGATGACCGCCTGCATAGGACAGGGCCGAGCGACCGAATTCGAGGGTCAAAGCGCGGCGACGACGTCAATGCCGGGCACCACCAGCACCTTCACTTGAGGTCCAACATGGACATTGGTCTTTCATATTGTGGCATTCACTCGTGCTAGATACTTGGATATCCTTCTCTGTCGTGAAACAACTGTGCGAGCAGCACGCAGCTATTGCGAATGAGCTGACGAGGCTTCTCTTGTCGCCTGGGCAGATCTTGGATGCAACGGGTAATGCTCGCAATGCGCTGAGCCCAATGAGGCGACTGTAGGGCAGCACACAGAATACGAAGGCGCT
>Ga0265797_10003467_pt1 | contig 25137 bp, 24 predicted proteins | sample P2T30metagenome_FD_192433 | JGI IMG/M metagenome (GOLD analysis project Ga0265797, IMG submission 192433) | Plant litter microbial communities from East Loma Ridge, Irvine, California - P2 T30 | ecosystem: Environmental > Terrestrial > Plant litter > Unclassified | place: USA: California... | reverse complement strand
AACCCAGACCGTACCGTAATAGTAACCTGGAATGCTCCCTAGGTTCATCCTGCCGCTATGGGAACCTTGTATTGGACCGAGCAGATAGTCATCTGCATACCTTGACTCAATCCGATCTAGTATGTGAGCAGCCCTGTGGAGCACCAGCAAGTGTCAACAGAAAGAACAATTCGGCTCGCGCAAAGTAGGCAGATCGTGCACGGCGTGACTGCGGCTGCAACGCGGAGAAGAGAATACAGCTTACACGAGAATATGCCGTTCAGGCGATAACAACTCCATCTTTACACCGAGGAAAGCTTGAAGAATATAACTTGATTATCTCTTTTGAGTGACAGGGTCTGCAAACAAGGGAAAGCGTATCCGACCCCACGCATGTGATGTGATGTCAGATCGATGCTGCTGCTGCTGATGCCGAGGCGATGCTGCGATTGCGACAGTAGTGGCAATTGCATTTGTAATTATATCTATACCACTTGATCTTCGAAACACCTTACTTCCATTCTTATTATTCTACTACACTTCTCCTTTATGATCTCCGCTGTACGGAACAGACCCCAGGCGTTCCGCAATCGAGTCGCACAAATGGCAAACCACCTCAGCACCAGCACCAACGGTGCTTCAAAACAGTTCAACATCCGAGACCTGCCTAAGAGCAACAACTTCACACAAAAGCTGCCCGCAGATTCGCAATACCCGACACCGCAAGCATCCCACAACGAAGAACGACGCAAGCTCGGCCCGCGATTAGTCAAGAATGCCGCGTTTACATACGTCCGACCCGAGATCTTCGAGAAGACTGAGTTGGTGGGCGTATCACAAACAGCGCTGAAGGATCTGGCCATAGACCCCGCGTCTGCAAGAGATGAGGACTTCAAGGACACTGTTGCAGGAAGAAAGATCATCACAATCGACGGAGAGCCGAAGGACGACGATGTATATCCTTGGGCGCAGTGCTACGGAGGCTACCAGTTCGGCTCGTGGGCAGGCCAGCTCGGAGACGGTCGCGCTATCTCGCTCTTCGAGACCACCAACCCAAACACTGGCGAGCGTTATGAAGTACAACTGAAGGGCGCTGGCAAGACACCATACTCGCGATTCGCAGACGGAAGAGCGGTGGTGCGGAGTAGCATTCGAGAGTTCGTTGTCAGCGAGGCACTCAATGCGCTCAAGATTCCGAGCACCAGAGCACTCAGTCTCACGTTGACACCTGATGAGCGGGTCAGGCGAGAGACTCTGGAGCCTGGTGCGATCGTCGCACGTTTCGCGCAGACCTGGCTGAGACTTGGTACCTTCGATCTTGCGAGGTCGCGCGGCGACAGAGTCTTGATCAGGCAGCTGTCGGACTATGTCGCAGAGGATGTGTTTGGCGGATGGGAAAACCTGCCGTCCAAGCTCGCGTCAACGGAAGGAAAGGAGCTCACCGACCCTTCACGTGGTGTCGCCAAAGATTCTCTCGAGGGTGAGAACGAAGTACAAGAGAACCGCTACACACGCCTGTACCGCGAAATTGTCCGCCGCAACGCAAAGATGGTCGCTCACTGGCAAGCTTACGCATTCACAAATGGTGTCCTGAACACCGACAACACGTCTGTCTACGGTCTGTCAATCGACTTCGGACCATTCGCTTTCCTCGACAACTTTGACCCAAACTACACTCCAAACCACGACGATCACATGCTCCGCTATGCATACAAGAACCAACCCAGCATCATTTGGTGGAACCTGATCCGTCTAGGTGAATCGCTAGGTGAGCTCATTGGCGCCGGCAGCCGAGTTGACGAGACAGAATTTGTCGAGCAAGGAGTCCGAGAGAACTGGTCCGACGAGCTCATCAAGCGCGCCGAGACCATCATCGGAAATGTCGGAGATGAGTACAGGGCAGTCTTCATGGCCGAGTACAAGCGTCTCATGACCGCTCGACTTGGCTTGAAGCAGTTCAAAGAAAAGGATTTCAAGGAGCTCTACTCCGAGCTGCTGGATACGCTCGAAGCTTTGGAGCTGGACTTCAATCACACGTTCCGCAGACTGAGCAACATCAAGACCACCGAGATTGACACAGAAGAGAAGCGCAAAGAGGTCGCCGGCCGCTTCTTCCACTCGGAAGGTCTCAGCAGCCTCGCTGGCAACGAAGACGATGCTCGCGCCAGGATCGCATCTTGGCTTGAGAAGTACCGCCAGCGTGTGGTTGAAGACTGGCCAGAATCTTCCGAGGCTGAAGAAGAGCGCTTTAGCGCCATGAAGGCTGTCAACCCCAAGTTCATCCCGAGATCCTGGGTCCTGGATGAGCTGATTGAGCGTGTAGAGAAGAAGGGCGAGCGTGAAGTCCTTGACCGCGTGATGAACATGGCTCTCAGCCCCTTCCAAGAGGAATGGGGCGTCGACCGCGAAGAGGAGGAGAGGTTCTGTGGCGATGTACCCAGATACCAGAGAGCGATGCAATGCTCGTGCAGTTCATAATCTAGTGTAGCATATATGTAAGCTTCATGACCAACGTCGTAATCTAAATGCTTCGCTGCCAATCCATCCATCAAACAAAACGTCCAGCGTGTAGTAAATATCTTCTCATGTCTTCAGCCAGCACACATCATCTAAACATCCTCCCGCCTCACACTCTCAAGCACAACCCACTCCGCCTTCTCATCCCCCTCAAACATCTCACTCACAACATCCACCATCGCACCCAAAGTAAACCCACCCTCACAATACCTCCGCATCCTCTGCTTCCCCTTCGACTGCTGATACCCCCTAACCCGAAACTCCGCCTCCATGCTCGTCGTCCAAATCCCCTCGTCCTCATCATCATCATCAACCGCAGCATCCCGGCTCGACTTATAAAGCATCTCATCAATCCCTGTCATCTGCGCCATAAACGTACACCAAACCTCCCGAAACGGCGGTTCCGTAGCCAACATCTCCCTCCACGGCCCCGCTGGCGGAAACCGCAAGAATTCCGATCTCGAGACTTCAAAGAAGTAGCTCCAGAGCTGCGGCGCTTCGGTGGGAGCATACATTGAAGTCTTACAAATGCCGTTGAAGGGCCAGGCGCCGCCCCAGCGGCGGCCGCGGAGCAGGAGGGGGGAGATGAAAGGGTTGTGGCGAATCGGGGTGGGAGTCGTGGCTTTGTCGTCCCATGCTGTGATATTTGTGATTGAAGACGATGGCACGTTCGTGGGGAGGTAGCAGAATGTGCGAATGCGTGCTGAATCTTTGACGAGGCAGCGCCAGGTATTGCAGACGGTTTGGCCGGTCAGGATCGTTCGGATCGATGACAGCTCTTGTTGGGTTGTGGTTGTGGGTAAATTGAGAAGGATGAGCTCTAGCAATTCAGGTATTGCGAAGACATCGGCTGATTTGGATTTCGTTTCAGTCATTATAGAAGCGTTTGTGATTGAACGTTGGTATCATATGTGTTATACTGTATATATATTCGTAGTGTCTGCGATCTCCACCTGCAAGTTCAGCACGGGCCTCATTTCAAAAGTGATGATCTATCGAGGTATATGCCAATGCCGAGTTACGAGAAAGAAGCCATCCACCGTCCTTTGATTCACGGCAGCCCAACAAAGGTAGCAGGTTGAAAGAACCAATCCCTGCACATCAAGCGTCTCAGCACCCATTCCTCGCCTCCGTCCAAAGCCCACCACTGCTGGAAAATGCAGTCCAAAGGCTCATTTATCTCATTGTCCATAAGCCTTTTTGCCCTATTCATCATCTATCATTCAGATTCATGTGCCTCAAAGCCTCCGCACCCCAATCCTCGCTCTCGCCGCTAGCCCTATTCGCGACTCGCAAGCCGCCGCCGCCATTGAGTCCTTGCGGCATGTCGATGGGCGAATCGTCATCATCGTAGTAATTCCTTTGCTGAGCGGGCTGGCCATAATAGGACTGCTGTTGTGACTGCAGTTGGCGTTCCTGGAACGTCTCTCCTTGAGCCACGCCAGTGGGCTGCTGGTGATACGGCTGAGCTTGGCCTGGCGCGTCTGTCTGGAAACCAGGATGGAAGTCAAAGTTGGAGATGTCGGACGCGTGAGGTTTCTGCAGGTCGATCTGGCTGCCATATCGCTGCGGAGAGTCTGTATCCAGGTTTCCGGGCTCGACGGGCGAGTAGTCCAGTGTGGTGTTGAGTGTGTAAGGGTTTGGGTTCTCGTTCGTGGGTGTGTGATCGTTGGCTCTGTCGAAATCTGATAGACCAGGTGAGCTGATCCTTCGCTGTTCCAGAGGGTTGGTCTGTACAGTCAGATGGTCTTGTCCGGGTGCAAATTGGCCAGGCTCTTCCATGACTGGCATTTGGGTGATACTCTCGGCGTGTCGGAGTGAGCTTCCACCACCGCCAACATTGGACACACCGCTTTGACGGAAGCTGCGTGCGCCACCCCGACCGCTCTGTGTGCTGCCTCTGCGAGCCATAGCTTCCTCAGGCATGATAGTGCCGACAGAGCCTTCCGCTTCAGGATCACGAATGGAGAACTGCGCAATGGTCCTCATCTTCCTGCTGACCCAAGAAGCCAGGATCTTGCCGCGCTGTTTCTCACCAAGACGTGAGCGAGGGAAGTCGCCAAGCGCAACAAAAGCAACAATGTCGAGGACAAGTTGGTGCTCGTTGAGCACTGTGTTGATAATGACCGGAACGAGCGATGCGAGGAAAGCGCGCGTGCGCACTTCGGCAATGAGTACAAGTAGAGAGCCAGCCTGGAAAATGGCGCTGTAAAGTTCAGTCAGCTCGAGTTCATTCAGTAGGAATGCAGTTCAACTTACCATCCACCTCGGACGAGCGCTCTGTGACACTTCTCCACGCTCGTCTCCACATCCATCGGGAAGTGCTGCAAACCGTTGACCTCAAAAGTCTCACCAATGCTTCCCAGCACAAACAGCACCTGCATCTCGACCATATTGCCACCAGGACCGATAGGCCTGCTGACACTGTGCAAGAAGCCCAGATCACCGGTTCGCACATACCTCACGCCAGGATCGCCATCGACAGTTCGACCGTTGAAACGCTCGGCGTCGAAAGCATCTCTTGAACCATAGAATGAGTATGCGTTAGCCTCAGACTGCACCCAGATCTCTCCGAACTCGCCGACGAGGCAGAGTGAGTTGGTCTCTGGGTTGACGATGCTGATTTGCGTGCTGACGGGGACCATTCCTGAGTCTTGCAATTTGAGAGCGAATGGTTCCTGGTCTGGGTCGACTGCTACGACGAGTCCGCGGCGCAGACTTGTAGCATCGAGATAGATCTCGATAGGCTCGATGCACATGTAGCTCCGGCTGGCGACCATTGGGTTGAGCACGTGGCTGTAGATGGTGTTGATAGCAGTGCGGTCAAGACCGCTGGACTGAAACGCCATACGCACCTTGTCGTACACGTCCATGCGAGGTCTCTGCTCGGTAGAGATCATCAGGTTCTTCAGCTCGTGGAGAGATGCATTCTTGCCTGCGGAGTGAGCCATGGCGTGATCCAACATCTGCGCCGTGGCATAAGTATCCTTGATCTTGTAGCGCGACAATGTCTGGAAGAACAGATTGGGATTGCTGGCAAAGTCGACAGGCGATACCAAGTAAGTCGGTGTCGCCAAAAAGACGCCCATGAAGCATGTGTGCAGGAATCCCAGACCCATGGTACTTCTCACGCAGCCCATGACAGGTCGTGTAGAAGTCATCTGACAAGTCTCCTTTTGAACCTTGCACAGCGCCATGATCGTGTCATGGCCAAGCTGCACGGCAATGCGTCTCTGGTCAGGAGACCAGTATGTCCAGATAATGACTGGGTAGCCCGGCGCGATCCAAGCTGGACGGATCGTCAGACCAAGGTCTCGACATCCATGTGATTGTTTCGGCGGCTTGGTGGTGTTGTACGTGGGCGGGATGTGAAGCTTCAAGATCAAAGCTGACTGCTTCAAGTGCTGGCTCACAGTCTTCTGCTTCAATAGCGAATCAACATCGGCGTTGACAAGGATGGCCTTGATCTTGAAGTCAGACATCATGTGAAGCAGAGCAGGAGCATCTTCACTCAGGCGGTTCGAGTCGATCGGGGCCATGGGTACGGCGATTGCTCCCAGGCATATGCATGCATGGACTGCATACACGAAGTCCTCCGAGTGTGTGTACATCAGCAGCAAGTGGTCGCCGGCCTGCACCTTGACCTTGTTGCGAAGGTACATCGCAACGCCTGCAACCTTGAGGTCGAACTTCTTCCAATGCACACCCTTGCCCTCTCTACCACGTCCATCGATCGTGCAATATGAGAGCTCCTCAGCCTGTCTTGACACTCGCCATTGCAGTAGGTCGTGGATGTTGCTGAACTGGTTGAGCGGAGTGCTTGTCCGATCATCAATCACCACCTCTCTGTGGTCGACTCCCGAGTACTGCTTGTCTGCATGCAGCGCCAACATGTCCTGGCGCACCTGACTGGCAAGCGGGCTCCAAATACCACCTGCTGGGTCATCACCAAGCGGCAGGTTCTGCACAGCGCGCTCGACACCAAACTTGACGTGTACACAAGGAAGGGTGCCGTTATCAAATTCCTTCCGACAAAGCATGTTTCCGATATCCCTACGGCCATTCTTGATGACACGAGGGAGCGTGTTAGGCGCCGTCATCATCACACAATAGACTCGTAGATGGTGTTCCTGGTACAACAGCTCCATGACTCGCTCGCTGAGAGAATCCAAGAACGGAATGTCCAGCTGACGTGGTGGTCCTCCAGTAGTAGTGGGCGCTGTGCTCGCGGCTTGAGTTTCGATAAGTATGATCGGGAGGTATTCGCCGTTGACGTGCGCATCGAAGGCCGAGCAGTCGTAAATCTTAGGCACAGTCCTCATGATGCTGACGACCAGGTGCTGCACGAAGAAGTAGCGGTGCTCCTGCTCCTGCACTCCATGTTCGACCCATTCTACCCGCTGGCGGATCCTGTCCTCGTAAAGGCCGAGCACGTAGATCTTGCCTTCGATGATGCAGCCCAACAGTCCAGTTCGCAAGAACTCCGGTTCAACAAGGACTGGCGTAGGACTGCCATCGACGAAACGATACGGCCTTGCGTGGAATATAGTCTCGGTGTGCTTGGGCAAAGCCCAGAAGCCTCCCGACAGAGAAGGTGAATCGACCCAGATCTCTCCAACCGTATACGGCGCGCAAAGCAAATTTGTCTCAGGGTCAACAAGAGCCAATGTCGCATCCGGCAAAGGATAGCCAAACGCGCCTGCGCGAATGGTGCCTGGCTCGTTAGCTCTCTTCTTGACCTCGTCTCCAAGAGCAAGGACCACAACTTCGTTGGTCTTCAAGCTCTCCTTGTCAAGTAACACTTCGCTCAGATCGGTAGCCTCCCTCTTCTTCGCGCGTTTCCTGTCACTATTCGCACCGCTGAGCAAGCTGGTGTATCCATTGCCAGTGCCAGGGCTGTTCAAACCCTGATCGTTGTCGCTGTCGTCCTCATCCATGACATCTCCCATGGAAAGCGGACAGCCCATCCTCTCCTCACCACCTAGCCAGTCGCGCATGGATATGATCATGCCACCGTGCTCAGGCAAACACAGCATCGGTGCGACAAGCTCTCTTGACCGTGGGTTGCGCATGGGCCTGAGCCATCTATCCGCCAAGATCTCGTGGAACTCAGCGTCCACGGTCAAAGTATCGATCATGCAAAGCTTGACGGACGCGAAATTGGGTTCCATGTTCTTTTTGAAATTCCGTGTGCTCATCGGATCCTGCTGGTAGTTGTACGCTGCTCGCTTGAGACCAGGGTAATCCGCGGCCATAATGGTAGCCTTGTACTTCGTGATGAGATGGGCGTACAAGCCAGCTGTATCAACAGTCTTCGCTTCCATCCAGACGGTAGTGTGGCCTCCATATACACCGAGAAGCACGCTCAAAATCATGCCACAGCCTTCTCGAGGGTCCAGATAAGATATGATGCACTCCTCTTTGGTGGTCCTCGGTGCAACGAACGAGCCGTCTGCATTGCGAAGTGTCATGGGGAAGCTGTCGCTCTTGGTCTGACCAGGAATTGTGGAGATAATAGCGGAAACGCATGCCATCTGGTGCATGATTGTACGATGGCTCAGCACGACACCTCTCAAATCGCCCGTGGGTGCCCGCGAGAACTCGATATAAGCCAGGTCAGGAACTTGCAAAGGCGCCGCATCGTGATTCTTCTTCGGGTGGAACGAGCCGAACTCGTTCGTCTTCCACCATTCGACTCCGGTCGGCCACTTCAGCCTCTGTGCCGAAATATCGCGATGGAATGCTTTCAGATTGTTGTCTGTCGTGAGCGCCAAATGCGCTTGTGTTGTGGTAAGCAGCAAGCTGAGCTTATGATAGTCGTCCACATTGTTGATCGGAACGGCCACCACGCCAGCGATGAAGCAGCCCATAAGCGCAATGACAAAGTCTATCACTTCCGTATCCCTGTACACGAGCGCGACTCTATCGCCGTGGCGCAAGTTCGATTTATCCCTGATGAGTTGTGCCACCTTTTCGGCACGAGAAGTGAGCTTCTCCCATGTAATTGAAGCGGTCTCTTTGCCCTTTGAATCTAGAACCCAGTATGCCGGCTGTTTCCCCTGAGTCTTTCCGCGATGTCTCAGCACGGCGCCGATGTTGTCGAATTGCGACATTGGCACGTTGTTGTTGTGCGGGTCGTATACTGCGAACGGCACATCTCTCGGTTCGAGCGGTAGCTGATGTACCGGCGCCGCAGTCGCAAAGTCATCCTTGCCGTACAAAGGCGGTGGTATCGCAGCGGTGGGTGAGAACTCGCCTTGCGAATATCTCTGCGGTCCACCATAGCTCTCATGTCTAGGTCGGTCGCCAGCCTGCTGTCCAGTGAAATCCGAGAAATAGCCTTGCGAATCCATCATTGTGCTGTGTCTGCTCTGCTCGCCTGGCGGAGTCGTCGCCCATTGGCCCTGGCGTCCTTGCGCAGCATCACCACCAGCATGCGAAGCAGGCGCCTTGCCATCCGGGTTGAAAGCATAATCCGAATCGACCACCGTATTATCGCCCGAGCCGTAGTAGCTCCCAGGGCTCCCAGGCCTCTCGCCGCCAGGAGTTCCATACGAGCTCTGCCTCTGCACAGGCGGTCGCATGCCCAGCTGCTGCTCCTGGAACCTCTGCACCTGGCTCGGCCGCCCAGGCTCATAACCCGGCGCAATCGCTTGTCCATAGCTCTCCGCGCCGCCACCTCCGTTCCCATACGGCCCACGGCTTATACTCCCATAGCTCGCCACACTCGCCGCATCCGCCTCCTGGTACGGCGCATGTCCTCCAGGCCCCAGAGGCGCAATATGCGTGCCCGGGTGGCTGCTGTTGTCCGCCGAATGCACGCGCAAGCCAGTGTTCAACCTCTCCACCTCTTGCGGACCAAGGTACTGCGAGAGGATCATGGTGCGGCGCTTCTCGTAGCCCTTTCGCGTGATGTCGCCGTCCTCGAGCTCGAGATCTAGCGCCTCGAGCTGCGCGTGCAGCGCTGTGTTGTCCGCCATCCTTTCTTTCCGATAATAGTAGTGCTAACGCCGGTTCGGAGCTGTGCGTGCGTGCGTTGTCCAATCCCTTGCGCCGTGCCTTTCCTGCCCGGCGCGGTGTCACATGGAGCGATTGCCGATCTTTTTCGTGGGAAGAGCGGTTCGGCGGCGGTTGCTCATGCGGTTGGGGATTGTGAAGGTCCAGTCCGGTCGTATACACGTATCCAATATATCAGGGAAAGCCAACCAGGTCCCTTTCGTCTTGTTCTCCCCGTATGTTTCGCTGCTCTACCGAGGCGGCGTTCAAGATCGCCAGACACAACTCGCTTGGCGAGGGAGCAAGATCTCAAAGTTCGCGTATGAGTGAGTAGAGTTGACAAGATCGCGCTCGTGACGGGTCACGCAGTAGTAGTGGTAACAACCGAGAGAGAGGTACGGTATGTGTGAGTCCTAAAGACTCGCTAGATGAAACACTCACGACCAAACGATTTCGAAACAAGAAATGACCGTCCGAATCCACGTTTCTCTTTTGATCCAGAGAGAGACCAGAAATGGACAGACAGTTCAGTTGCAACCACTATCCACTCAACACGAGACACGAGACGAGAAAGACTGGCAGAAGCTCTCCGTGTGCTGCCGCCGCGGGACAGAAGCACGCCGACGCCACTTACATTGGGCGGGCACTCTCGCTGGGCAAGCGAAGTGGGCGGGCGCCGTTTGATGACCCCTGCTCTGCCTGACACTCTAGAGAAACCAATCCGGGGATGCAAATACGTCACTGGTGATCGGCGTTTCGCTTCAATGTCGGTTGGGTTGGGAGTTCTTGATTTCGGCAGTGCAGTTATAGTGGTTGTCAGGAGGTGGTGACGATGTTGACAAGAGCAGCGATGTGAATGTACATGTAGTCATCAAGTGGGAAGTGCAAGAAAGAATCAGAATTGATGAGAAGCAAGTCCAGAGTGTTGCATAACTTTGAAATCAATGTCATCGGGACCTGTCCCATTGTATACAAGCTATGTAATGTACACAAGCCAAAAGAGCACGCAAGATGTAATCCGCTCTACAGGATGCCTAACCACAAGCGCTCCAGGCGCATGTCCCAAAGAGTACCGCTACCAAACGATAACAACGCCTTCGCTCAAAAAACAAAGTAGCCAATGTTTAAACCACCCACTTGTAGGGCCGAAAGTGTGGGATACTGCGATATTTCCTTCCTTTGATTCTCCTTTAGCTCTGCGCGGCCCATTCCACAACTTCCAAAGCCAGCATGACCAAAACCAGAGTGCTGGGGAAGATCATGACGACGTAGCTGGCAGTGAGCAGGTTGCTCATAGCACCCATGAAGACGCCGTTGATCTGGCAGATCTGGGCGAGCTGAAGTGCGGAAGGTGCACCAGTGAGCAAGAAGCAGACGATGACGAAAATGGGGTCGTCAAGGATGCTGACTGGGACGAACTTTGCGACAAGTGCCAGCATGGGTGCCATGATGATTGTCGGGAGGATCATGCGCGACAACAGGGACGCGTAAAGAAGCTTGCGCTCTTCAGCTTTGGCTTCCGGTGTAGTGGCAAGCTGGTCCTGCGGCAGGGTTGAGCGAGCAAGGTTGGCGCCGAGAACCACAAGAATGAGCGGCACTGCAACACCGCCTGACTGCTGGACAGCACGGGTGACGGAGTTGGCGACAAGAGTGCCAGGATCAAAGAACAGGTGCTGAAGAGCCGGGACCGAAGCAACGATGAGAGCAGCAAGCATGGCCCAAAGCGGGGGGTTCATCTGACGCCAAACACCGGCCCAGAAAGCCTTGTTGTAGTAGTGCATGGTGGAGAGAGTTTTCTGCATAGGGTGCGGGAGCTTTCGGAACAGGTTGGAGAAGAATGTTGAGAGGGTGGCACCAATGCGGCGGAAGATGCTGGCAATAGAGGCCCAGATCTGGATAAAAGGCGTTTTCCACGACTTGGGTTCCTGAGCAGACTTGTGCGAAGAGACGGTAGAAAAGTTGGGGAAGGTGGTCATCTGGCCGTTCTGGAATGACTCCTCGCTGTGTGATGAGTGTGAGGCACGCGCCTTTCCGTTGGCAGGGACGACGTTTCCATTGGCAGGGGTGGCATGAATAAGAGGCTCATTTTCCTCTTCGTCGGTGGAGGACATGCTACCTGAGCGTGAAGTTTGGTAACCAGAGTTGAAACCAGAGTCAAGCGTTCTGCTCTTGTTCATACCGTTGCTGTCGTCCACGGGATCATCGGGTTCATCTCTGTAGCGTCCCTCTTCAGTCTCGCGCTCAGATTCAGCACCAGCAATACGTTCTTCCTCCTCGTATGCAGAGGCTGGCTTGAGCAACACACTGTAGCCCCAGGTCCAGCGCAGTAATTGACCGAGCTGCTGGAAAATCAATAGGTACAGAATACCTCTGGCAGCAACCTCGTTATCGTTGTCGCCGGGCACCTTGTCCCAATGAAGACCCTTGATAGTTTTCGACAGAGAGATGACGAGTGATATAGGAAGCGAGTTGGAGTTGCCAAACACACCCATGGCGAGAATGAAATTCTTCTGCATTTTCTTGTGTCCAAAGCCCCATGCTCTTGCCATGAATTGTGCGCACGCGAAAGAGACGAGAGTCTGCAAAACGAAAATGAAAGGAATGACAGCAAGATCGGCCAGCTTGTCTGCGTTCAATTGAGAGGCGAGCTTGGTGAAAATCAGGCAGGGTGTGAAAACCATTGTGTTGAGCTCGGCCACAAACTTTTGGCTGTTGGCGTCGAACATGCCAGTGTAGGCGACGAGGAAGCCGGGCAATGCGACGAAGACGACTTCCAGTACGGCTTCACTGACGAGACCGGCGAGATGGATGAAGCTTGGGTGAGAGGCGTGCGGTGGAAGTTGGTGCTTCTTGAGCGCGTCCATCGTGGTGTTTGCTGCTGCGACGAGCATCGGCATCTGGTCGATGCTTCTCGACTGGAGAATGCCTGCGGCGCCCGAGGCGATCTGCTCGCGCAGGCGGAAGGATATGGGGTTCTCAAAGGAGAACATTGTGAAATGGGATGTCGTTGGGTGGTGTAGAGGTGGGAGGTGAGGTCGAAGTCGTGGTGAAGTGGTGGTGAAGTGGTGCAATTGATTGGCTTTGTCGCGAGAGTCTAGGCGCTGCTGCTGGCGGTACTGCTCAGCCACCGGATCGGCAGTGACAGTGACAGTGACAGATAGTTCAGTGTCGTCGTCGCCACTGGGAGGACGCGTATGTGCGAGCGGGCGATGGTCAATGGCTGTATATTATTACAACAGACGACAGCACACACTGTTGTATGATTGCTGGGACAGAGCAGAGCAGGGCAGAGCATCAGAGGCGAAGGATGGGCAAAAGTCCGGTACAGAGCCCGTCACCGAGACGGGAGGCCAAGCAAAACGAAGGTGAAGCTGGGTCCTTAGACTGCACCTGCGTCTGCGTGCTTGCTTGCTTGCTTGGGCTGCAGTTGGCGCATCGACTGCCTTGGCCTGCTTGAACCACCGGCGCTACTTGACGCTGAACGAGCACGTTATTCGCTGTCACCACTTCTTGCAAGCACACTGCCACCGCCACACCTCGAGTGCGCTTTTGGACTTGTTTTTGAGTTTGCTCTTATCATATCAGACTGGAGGCAGATCTAGATCTTCGAGACGATCATTACAGGAGCCGATATCTGTAGCGATAAGATCACGTGTGTGTCCTACATTTATCCTCTGACTATTTCCCAAGCACTGTATGCCTATGCCTTATGTATGACATCCTTTTATTACAGAATGACAGGATATATGCCCTGATGTCATGTTTCAACGACACCAACTCCATCACCTCCCTCAACACACCGTGCAGCGTCACAATTGGCCCTCGCATGGTGCTCGAGTCGGTCACAGCCACAAGCGGCAGCGAAAAGCGCTTCCGATAGCGTCTGCAAGCGTGTGGAGGGCTCGCAGATGTGGCTGGTGAGCGTCGACTGACTTTTGGCGCCTCCGGATCGCCAGGTGGAGAGTGAGGGCGAAGGTGTGGCAACATGAAGCTCTTGCAGCAATCAGAAATCCTCATCGAAAGCATGAAAGCATGTCCTTGTCACATTTTCACCGACTATCCCAATCTCCACGTACTTGCAGCATCTTCCGCCTTCCCAGGCCCATCGGAAACACACGCGTATGCAGCGATAGGAGGAGAAGAGGCTCTCTTCATCGATCGACAAGCAAAAAGCTGGCATGGCGTCAAGTCTGCGTCATTGAGGCGCTATCCTATCATCACAGGCGGCGACGCCAGCAAGAACGCAACTAAAGCAAAAGCAACACTGTGTGGCTACGGCAGGCTTTGTAGATGCGGGACGTTGAAGACGATTGCAACAAGAAATGTGCAATTGAAAATGCTGTGGTGCACGTACTCGCGATGTAAGCGCTGAGGATGTGCAAACGAGCGTAGAGAAGGCGGTGCCAGGGCGTTGCTGCTGCCAAACAGCTGCCAAACAAGCGCTGTCGCTTGCCACGTTTTCAGCCTCGTCCTCGTCCTCAGGTGCACCTCATCAGCAATTTTAATTTGGCCTGTCTCCATACTTGCATCCGCCAACTATCCGTGCCATAGTTACCCTACCTACCTTTTTCGCCACAACAACACCACCGCCACTACCAATCCAATACCACTGCCCACTGGGTCTGCGCCGTCCTCCCCCCCCAATCATTCGCTGCCACACACTATTTGCGCCGGCATTCACGCCCAGCGGAGCACACGCGCAGGACAACTCTTCCCACCACCTACCACCTACCACCTACCACCTACCACGCCCACCGTTGCCCGTCCTGTCCTATCCTATCCGACGGGATCCTCCCGTGTCTGACACCGCACCGCCACCGTTGCCTCCGTGAAGCTGTCTCGTACTCTCGCTGTCTGCCCACCCCACCCCACTGCACCCTGGTAGAGTGCGTGCCACCGCGCGCAGCCACAGTCCGCCCACCGATCGATAGGCGTGCGACTCGACGCGGCTTGACCATCGCGATCAAACTGCCACCGCCCCGCCAGCCAAGCGGCATACACCACGCCGCTGCTGCTGCTCATCGTCTACGCCTCAGCGACACATCTCCCGACCCTGCCTCTCCCCCTCTACCTCCCTCATCCCTCCCTTCATCCTCACCCTCCTCCGCCTACCCCTCCATACCCCGCCATGGCGGACGACTCCGATACCAACAGCCCTCTGGGCTCGCCAGACTCACTCTCGGATTCCGCATCACCTCTGGGGAGCCCTGATGTCCCACGTCGACCATCTGCTCAACATGCCTCCACCACTACAGCTGCACCTGTTTCCAACATGACATCCTCTTCCACACCTCTCGGAAATGTCAACGCCGCACGAAATCCGGCTCGTCCTGCTGGTGGCCTCAATCCAGACATGCTTGCTAAGATGCGATCTTTCCATGCATCCAGGACAGGCCCACCTCAAGGCAGACCTGGTGCTCCTCCGGGTGCAGCCGGCCTAATGAGCCCTCCAGTACAATCACCTGGCCCTGGAGGTATTCCTGCGACTTTTGCTGCCAACCTGCCATCACGCCCATTCCCACAACCCACATCCTCCTCGCCAGCAGTTCCTGGCCAAAAGCCCAGCCTCAGTGAAAGGCGGAAAATGGTATTACCGGGCGGTCTCCCCGGCGCGGCACCTCCTTCCGCGCCCGCGCCTGCTGCTGGTGGTAGGCGGAAGCCTCCAGGCATGAAACTTTCCGATCTGAACGGAGGTGCAGGTGCCAATGGAGATGCGAAGGCCGAGCCGGAGAAGCCGCAGTCGCAGATGGACAAGTACTCCGAATACATTGACAAGGAAACCGGAGCGTTGAAATTCAGAGGCAAGGCAACCGTCGACAGCAAAGGCATCAAATTTGCTTCTGGTAAAGAGTTCAACATCAGCTTGGATGAGGTTGACACACTCGATGAATTGGGCAAGGGCAACTATGGCACGGTCTACAAGGTGCGACACAGCAGGCCAAAGGTGCGCAGACCAGGTCAAGGTCTTGCTGGCAATAAAGCTTGGGGCGCTGCTGGTGCTGGAGAAGCGCCGGCGCAAGCAGACGATGTTGCCGTAGGAGGCACGGGAATTGTGATGGCTATGAAAGAGATGCGCCTAGAATTGGAAGATTCCAAGTTCGCCACAATCATCATGGAGCTCGACGTTCTACACCGCTGCGCATCGCCTTTCATCGTCGACTTTTACGGAGCCTTCTTCCAGGAAGGTGCGGTTTATATCTGCATGGAATTCATGGACGGTGGCTCAATAGACAAGATCTACGCCGGAGGTATGCCCGAAGGAGTTCTCGCCAAGGTCACACTTGCTACCGTTCAAGGTCTCAAGTCGCTCAAGGATGACCACAACATCATTCATCGCGATGTGAAACCTACCAACATTCTCGTCAACACCCAAGGTCAAGTGAAGATCTGCGATTTCGGTGTCTCTGGAAACCTGGTGGCCAGCATCGCCAAAACCAACATCGGATGCCAATCGTACATGGCACCTGAGCGGATATCGGGTGGTGGCGTTGCACAAGCTGGTGCGAACCCCGGTGGTGGAACTTACAGCGTGCAGTCTGATATTTGGTCACTCGGTTTGTCTATCATCGAATGCGCGCTGGGCAAGTACCCCTACTCGCCAGAGACCTACGACAATATCTTCAGCCAACTTTCCGTAAGGCATCTTCTTCCGTTGTACAAATGTTATGAACCATTTGCTGACTAGATTATCACAGGCCATTGTTGATGGTGAACCACCAGATCTTCCCCAAGATTCATTCTCGGCCGCGGCCCATGACTTCACTGCTGGCTGCTTGAACAAGATCCCCAACCTCCGCCCCACATACGCCATGCTGCTCCAACACGCTTGGCTCGCACCACTGCTCAAACCCGACGTCATCTCAGAAGAAGACGAGGAAGCCGCTGAACGAGGCGAGGACATGGCCACTGCGACCACAGAGACAGCGCACACCTACCACGACCGTGAGGTCGCCGAGTGGGTCCAGGCCGCTCTGGAGAGGAAACGCTCGGGCAAATACGAGGAAGCAGCCAAGCCTGCCCTGCACAAGGTCGCGCTCGATTCCGTCGGCAGCCCGACCGAAATGAAGAACAACGCCAAGGCTGTCGCCGTGGACGGTTAGCGCGACAAACAGGCTGCGGCTGCGCTTCGATGCTGTTCTTGGAATACAGAAATCCCTTAGACTGAAAAGGACGCCGATGACGAGAGACTAGACGTGACGAGATGCGACGAACGAAAGGCAAAGGAAGCAGACGAGAGTCGCTTATCAGGCAAAGACGCGGCCGGACCGCACGCTGTGAGCGAAATTATTGTTTTTGAAAGCGCGAGAGCGAAAGCAAAGTATAGAGCGTGAAAGCGAGAAAGAGAGAGAAGGGTGGAGAAATATGCTCATCGGGAGTTGCATCTCTCTTTTTTATGTAAATTTCTCTAACATCACCTCAAACAAAACGAACAAGCAATATTCTCGAAATGAAGGAAACATTGTATATTTGTGTTTGTCATGTTTTCAAGTTGTGTTTTTGGGAGCTTGTTGCGTTTCTCAGGCTGATGCTGAACATTGACGAGGGTTCGTGTTAGGGTGGGCCACACTTCTCGATTTTGTGCTTGTAAGCGATATAGCTATGATCATTCTTAGATGGCTTGAGCACAGTATATATTGATAGACTCGTCGGCTTATCTCCTAAGGAACATGTTCGTTGCGTATACATGTGCGGACTTTGGTACAGTTTGAAGCTGGAGATCAACGGAGAAAGCTCACAGCTTCCGTGTGATGTGTTGGGTATCAATGCATGTCAGGAAACTCCCATTGATGTGGTACGAGACGTGGGTCACAAGACGCCGGGCAAAACACCTTCAACGGCTGATGACGAGTTTGAACTAAGTGGTGATTATAGCTAGCTTCCGTGACTTCGATCCATTGGAGGCCTCATTTTCGCGGCCTTTCGTGATTAGTGCCTCCCTGACTACATCACCATGGCATATTCGCCGATTTGACCTTTGTTCAATCGCGACATTTGCCATCCGCCCAAGCACACGATTGCGAAGACCCAGACTTCTGCGTAAGGGCCGAAGATGATGAGCAGGAAGGAAATCGCTTCTTGTGTTGCGATGCTCCAGGTCGGGTAGGTCTCGGCTACCCAGAGCAGGGCGATGTCGAGGATGATGAAGATGCTGCGCAGGATGAGGACTGGCACGGCGAGTAGGGCAAGGCGGGAGAGGATTGGGCGTTCGGATGCCTAGCGATGTTATCGTTAGCGGTGATTTTGAGGGTTTGGTCCGAAAAGTGATGGCACTCACGTTGCGGGAGCTGTGGTTCTTGATTTGTATGTAGCGTCGAATGGATTCGATGGACACGCTGATCGTGGACACGACCACGCAGGCACGGAATACTGTGTAGACTGCTCTGCTCGGCAGGTCGTCTTGCAACACATTTCCGTAGCGCTGACTGGCGGTATAGGATGACATGCCGAGTCCCCAGGAAGCAAACCCAGTGGCAGTCATCAACAACAGAAGTAGTGTGTTGCCGGCGATAGATAGACGACTTGGTTGGCCAACATTTAGTCCGTTCGCTGTTGCATGGCTTGAATGCAGCCAAGTTGCACCGTTGAGGCAGACGGTGGAAATGATGAATGCGAAGGCATTCAGGAAACTGAGGTTAACAGACCTTGTGCTCGCCTCGCCAGTAGGGTTACTACTGCTACCTCTATAGTGCAAGGAGTAAGCATGTGTGATAGAAGCCGGCGATGAGCTGTTGGTCTGCTGAGCAACACTGGCAGCTGTAGCAGCTTGTGCGATAGCCAGACAGAGGACGCCGACACTGAGGAAGGCAAAGGTGCCTCGTGGTGAAGTTTTTCCTTGCGAGTGTCGAGAGCGGCGGCGAAGGAAGAGGAGGGCTGCTAGACCTGCTGTGATCAAGAAGACAAGGAATGCGAGAACTGCCACTACCACTTGAAGGGCGAAGATAGCTTGTACGGACGCCGGAGATGAAGTTAAAGACATGTGTATGGTTTTGTCGCCTCAGACGATATTGGAAGGTAGGAAAGTAGCGAGCAACAAAAGAGAATCCTCGTCGAAAATCCTACCTTCGTACTGTATGAAATGGTCGTCCGCGATCAACCCTAGCAAGTGTCAAAGACCGTGCTGTTCGTGGCAGTCTTCCAGATGGAATGTACTGCGCTCATCAATCATCATCGCCTGCGGCCAAGCATGCTAGGAGCCTACTTCCGCGGTCGAGGACGAGACGTGCCGTGAGAATCTCACCTCGGTTGCGACCAGATGTTGATTGTGATATCTTGACACGAAACCCTTTGAAGCCATGCTTGGCTAAGTTTGAAAGATACACAACGTATGAGAGGTTCCCAGGTATGGACAGAAATGCAGCGATATCGAGCAATATGACAGTTCTCAAGGTTATCACGCACGACATCATCACTGTGATGGCAATCAGAATGTGAGGTGCGGCGCAAACTCCTAGCGCGAGGCTGAGGCCTGGGGGTGGTTTGGTTTTCTGGAGAACTCATCCGACTTCCGAGCCGCAGAACAGATGACTGTGACATCGATATTTCTTGGCTAATCTATCACTGCATGTATACTCGGGTCGTCATCGTTGTCATCATCAGCATCAATTCATTGTCCCGTAACCCTGGCACCTTTGCTTCCTTAAAGTGCACCCTGAATTTCAATTTGTGCCGACACGAGCAAGTCGTCCATTCACAACGAATCGAAAATGTCCTCGTCAAAGCCGTCTTCAAACTCCGAACCATCGCCATCATCGTCTTCGCCGCCACCGTCAATAGGTGGTGCATCGAAAGAGTCTGCTCTTGCCCACTCTTTGGGCCTTTTTGGCACCTTGATATCCAGGATCTCATTCACAACTTCCGACCCACTCTTGCTCTGCGATTTCACATTGCGCACAATTTCTTGCGCAACCCAGAATATACATCTCTTTTTATCCTTGTATCTGGCGCGTGCAAAAACGGCGAGCTTAAAGCGATCCCAGTGCGACGGTGCCGCATTCGCAGCCCGCAACTTCCACAAAGACAAGGGCTTTGTGGGCTTGATGGACTTGTAAGATTCTACACAGTCTTCCAATAATGATTTCCGGCGCTCGTCTCTCTCGGACTTCCATGCTCTGTTCCAAAGGCTCACCACGACCTGGAGCGGTGCCTTCAAAGCTTCTTGTTCGGTTTCCAGGTTGAAATCTAGCTTGGACTGGGGGTCTGTCTCAATTTCACTCAGGGCCCATTCCAAATCTGGATCTCGGTCAACCTGCCTGGCGATATTGACCACGTTCGATTGAAAGCTTTGTAGGTAAGCGTGGAACGGTGGGTTGATTACGTTGAACAGTATCTCGTCAAGAATGTGGTCTGAGTGGTGCTTCGGCCGGGCGTTCAGGGTATCCAGCAGCTTGGCATTGTCGTCTTGAGCAGCTTTGATGTTCGTATCATATTCGCGCTTCCTCAACGTTTTTGCAGGAGGTAGCTTTTCCCTCGCGAGGAACATGTCGAAGTCCTTGGCGCTATACGAGTAACCATTCTTTGGCGCATCGATGATCAGATCGTGCAGGTCAGCGATTAACATCACTCCATCGTTCCAAAGTCCGCCGTTGGATCTCCGGTTGTAGCTTAGGGCATTACAATAGCTTGTAATGTATCCCAAAGGTTTGTCCTGACAGGCGATAGGTAATGCAATCCTCAAAAGAGCCTCGGCATGCTTGTCTGTGCCGAAATCTGTGGGTTCAACGATCTCGCCGAGCGTGCGTTTCTCTTGACGGATGCCAAAGAATTCTTTACCCTTTTGGGCCAGAACTGGAGCATTTTGGAATGGTGAAACCAGTCTTTCGTCTGCACAGACCCAAAATGTGTCGCCGTCGTAGTCGCCACCTTGTAGTTTGGCTGCAAGGGGTATTTTGCCGCTGCTTGGTAAGATCACCACATCCTTCAAATGTGCTAGTTGAGGGTGGCAGATGCATCGCACCTTCTGCATGTCGGACCCACGAATGGTAGGATCGCGCGCAATCAGGACATCGTTTCCAGCAAATTGGTCGAACTGTTCTCTCGTTTCATCATCTTCAAGCGGTCTCGTGAGGCTTAGATGAACTTCGCCTGGCCTCGGCACTCCAACTGGATCGGCCAAGCCAAAGATGAGAGTAGACTTCAGGCAAGAGAAATGTAGCTGCTCGCGCCGACGTTGGAGAAATCTACCAATCATCCACTCGAACGACTCTGCAACGTGAATGTTCTCATGTATCTTATATCCAGCTTGCTCCATGAACAGCTTGGCTTTGCCGGGTGACGTTTGCGGCAGACCAGAGGTCTCGTGCCCTCCTGTATTTGGAAAATATCTGTGACGCCACAACGCAAGTTTTGCAGGGCTGTTCAACATGTCTGTCAGCTCTTTGACGTCTGCATCGACGCCCTCCTTCACCATGGCGAGTATGTTGGCTATTGGAACATGGCGATCCTCCAATACGGAAGAAGTCTTTATGCAGATGCGAGGCCTTCGCTGGTCGACTGTAATTCTTGACGTCAAAGCGCCATCGACCTTGTTCACATCGAGCCAGGTCCCCGTCTGCTGCGCGCGTTTTTACCTTCAGTTGGCTATCACGAATTTCGATCCAAATGGCAGTGTGCTCAGGGTCCGATGTGCTATATTGAGCGCTGACGTTCCACATGCCCTTTGCACCATTGATCCGGCCTTGGAATGCGACTGGCCACTCCTGAATACCGAGACTCTTTCGGATCTCTAGTGCTGCACCAACAGACATCGAAGCACAGCCATCTGTCATGACTTCTTTCTTGTCCCAGGATTTTTGAGGCCATCCAAGGAATACAGGGTCATCGAAACTCGTGTCTTCTGGTGCGCCATTCGCGATTATATCCTCTAACTGCCTGATCTGGTTTGGAGCGAAACAGAAAGAAGGCCTGCTCTGCTTCGTGCTGAGTGAAATTCGAGCAGATATCTTACAAACAGGCTGTGACGCATTCTCTTCGAAGGGGATCCACTGGTTCAAAAACTCGAAGAGAGAAACTTTTGCTGAAAGCCCAGTACCCTCGGTCGCGAAAAAGGTCATTGGCCTGACGATAGCTTTGTCGGGCCCACGTTGTTTGCCTTTTGTACGATCGACTTCTCCAATCTGGAACATCCACCATTTTCTTCCCAGAAAGTCTTTCGATATACTGAGCCAATTGGTGAGGGCTGTGCATCGAGCCTCATCTTCGTCTTGGCCACCGATATGGCGGGGAAGATTTCTGGTGAAAGACGGTGTATTAAGCGACATGATCCTGTCAGAGCCGAAGTACCGTTGAGCTCGTGAAGACTCGGACGTTGAACGAAGGGAGTTGACCTTGGTTTGGATGAGTGGGCCTTTGTTGGTAGTGTTAAGAGTGATGGATCCGCTCGCGCTATAAAAGACGGACGAACCAGCTCCAGTGGTGCAAGGGCGTTTCCAGAATTCGTCGAAGTCCTCTACGGTGTCCAACCCAAGACCGCTTTTCGCCATACTTTTGAGCTGCCAGTGAGGCTCGGGAAGCTTCGTGGGTGACTCGGTAAACTGCTGAGTTTCCTGCTTGACTTTCTTCTTTGGCGTTTCGGTAAGATCTTTGACATCGTCAGATCTTCTACGCTTGGCAGGTGTGTGACCTAGGTATGTGGCGGGAGTGATACTTTCTGTGATTTGTCCTTCCGGAAGTCTGGATGTTAGATCCTCCCACTGGCTGAAGGGAATGGAAGAACCGCCAAACCCTTCATCGGTAGCGGCGCTTTTGATGCTGCTTGTGAAACTGGTATTCGGCGTAGTCCTCGCTGTCGTATCAGCTGTGGTGTCGTCAAAAGTGCTAGATCTTCTAGACCTGAAGCTGTCCTGGGCATTCTTTGAGTTGTCATCTGCCTTTCCAGTCATTGTGTTCTTTGCTAGTGGGCTGAGAGAGGCCCTTCCAACTCCACTGTCAACCCTTTGAAAAGAGCGTTGTACCGGCCGCGGATCTGCTGGTGTTCGTTGTGGATCTGAGCCGTCACGAAGCAAAGGCTGGCGGATGCGGTTGGCTGCAAACCACGCGGGATCACTCAATTTCTGGAAGAAGTAATCGGTGCGTCTTTGAGCTGAGAGTGTGCTCAATGTCCCTGCGAAGTCAGACTCGCATTCGTCGACGATAGCGTACAGTACATTCCGTTCTTGCCAGTAGAGTGTCTGAATCCTGTCGTGTAGGAGATCAGCTTGGGACTTGTTGCGCTGAGAAGGCGAATAGAGTTGATCGCGAGGGGCAATGGCCAAACCAAGCTCATCACGAAGCTTGCGGACGAGGTCGTTGATAGCAGCGCCGGCACCACGCCTTCGAGGTGTCTCCGGTGCAGCCTGAGGTTCTCGCCCTCGGGCTGCGTCTTGGGCAGGCAAGCGGGCAGTCATGTTCGCAGTCGAATTCCTTCAAGCCATGTGTTCATGAACACGAACATCAAAACTGATCTGTGTACAATGATCATTCGTAGGCAATGGTAGTCAGTAAAGACAAGATGAGACGGAACTAATATACATATGCCTAAGGTTTGGCATGTGAACCTGATCCTTCTGGTGCGGGAAGTGCGCCGCGAAGCGAAGCGAAAGGCTGCCCTGAGTGACACAGACTTGACAGAGTGAGGGGAAGTGCGGGACGAATATCGCGTTGTCTGAGGCTGAAGACATGCGGAAATGTGAGCGCTCTGCATATTAGATTGGGCATACGTACACAACATATGCATGGGCGCACGTGCATGCGGCATCTAGGTCTTCAACGGGTTCGATCGAGGCATTGGATGCATGCTCGTAAGGCGCATGCTGAACGATACTGCACGCTTTCATGGCAAGGCATGATAGGTCTACGCATTGAAGATAGCATTCACTCCAGTGGGAACTATTTCCCTTGCGTTGGCTGCATGATTGTGACGATTCTAGTGCAGTTGAGGTCTCGTATAGCCTCGCTAGGATCTCCATGCTTACAGCTCCTGGTTCAATACTGTGGGCGACAGCACTAGTGTAGAGAGCTCGCAAATGTGTACAGATCTATGGGCAATGCCTGTGCCGCTGATCAGATGCTCAGTAGACAATGAGAATTGCTTTGCGAGGCGATACGGATGATGTACCCCATAACAACAAGACCGAGGGATGCAGTGAGAAGAAAGGATAGTTTCAACTTTTGGGTGGAAAGGCTCAAGCAGAGCCTGAGGTTATTTCCAAATCATGTCTACCATAATGCTCGTCCTGGGATATCGCTCGTAGCACGGAACTTGAGAGCAGCTTCGTAAACGCTCTGAAAGATCCTGCCTTGCACCTTTTCGCTCAACATTTTGCTAAAATAAAACGCTTACACCTTGGTGGACTTGAGGCCGTGCTTCCACAGGGTAACGTAAGGGGTGGTGCCGTCCTCACGGTAGTTGAGAAGAACAACCCTGAGAATATATTAGCTCGTTCATTCATTTGCAAGTTCAGGCGACAAGAAACGTACATGGCATCGGGGTCCATGGAGTTGCCGATCAGGAACTCGTAGTCCTTGAAGTTGCCGATGACCTTCTTGGCGAAGCCCTGGGCACCCTTCTCGAACTCCTTGACCTCATCCTCGCTGGCGCCGTTGGCGGTCATGGTCTCCTTGACCTTCTTCATGTAGGCTGCGAGGTATGGTCAGTATTTGTCCGACGATCTGTTGCTGGGGGTTGCAGCAGCATACACTTGAGGTGGCTGAGGTATGCCTTCTTGTCGAAGCTGGTCTCGTTGAGCTGGAAAGCGTGGACAACGTCGATCTTGGTCTCCTTCTGGTCGTCGGCCTCCTCATCACCGCCCTCGGCGGAAGCGTTGGCGCCAGTGTCGAAGGTCTCACCACCGATGGTGATCTTGCGGCAGTCGGCCTCGTAGGCGACACCGTCAACCTCAGTGAGGTCGTACGAGTCGGAGATGAGCTCGTCACCAGAGATGATATCCTGTGCAAAAGTGATCAGCCCGATGTTCGCGCTCAGACTCAGAGTGCCCCTCCTTCGGTCGCACAGTCCAGAGGGAAGTGTCGCGACTCACGGTGTAGATCAGCATGTTGGCGGTATTTGCGGGGAGAGATTGGAACGAGTGTAAAGTGGATGAGGTGGTAGAAGATGTAGGCTGGATGGAGAGATGCGGCGGCAAGGACTGTTGTCTTTATTTTCTCCTCGGAGGGGTCTTCGACGCTAGTGGGGCTCAAGCAAAGCGAGTAGTGGAGAGAGCGGCTTGCTCGAGTCGGGCTGGACTACCTTAGGTGCCATGCCTGAGGCGAGAAATTTTCGGGCCCACAAAGCAAACGCACGGGCCGAATGGAATTTGCACACTCTTGAAATCTGCCGCTTCACGAACACTGCCCTCGCCAACAGCTCCCTCTCAACACCAAGCTCGCCGATCATTAAGAGGTATGTGGCAATCGCCGTCGAGTGAAGAGATGCCCTTCAGGTAGCCAAGGCGCAGCAATCGTGGCCTGCTCACTGCGAGCACTACGACACCGCTGCGCCCAGGATGGTCGAGCTGAAGAACCCTCTGTGCGCCATCCACTATGGCTGCCAGAAGGGCACTCTTTGCGCTCAGGAAGGCTCTTGAAGGCTAACACATCTCGCGTCCAGATACCTGAAGCCGCCCCGCCGCTACAGAATCTCCGCACAACACAACCGTCAAAATGAAGACC
>Ga0265797_10003466_pt1 | contig 25140 bp, 21 predicted proteins | sample P2T30metagenome_FD_192433 | JGI IMG/M metagenome (GOLD analysis project Ga0265797, IMG submission 192433) | Plant litter microbial communities from East Loma Ridge, Irvine, California - P2 T30 | ecosystem: Environmental > Terrestrial > Plant litter > Unclassified | place: USA: California... | reverse complement strand
CCTTCTGGGCCTTGATCTCCCGAGGAACCCGACGCGCCAGGGGCAGGGGCAGGCACGGCCTTCTTTACCTTGAGCTCCAAGAGCGTCTTTGGTTCTGAAGGCTTGGTGTCTGTGAGAAGAATGACACCGAGAGTTGGCTGAGAGTGTGTTAGCTTAGGCATCTTCCATGTGGTATGTGGGCTACTAACCTTCTTCACTGGTACATATCGTTCGCTTGGGAAGCTGATGTACTTCACTTGTGGCGGCAGTACACGCGACATGTTCTCCAGTTCATAGCCAACCTTCTCCTTCTCCTTCTTCTTCGATGGCTCCACGGATTGGGTACCATCGGCCTTCTCACCATCTTCCTTCTTAGGATCCTCGTCGACGTCCATCTTATCGTCGTCTGCAGGCTTAGGTGTGGTAGGAGTATGATCCACGTCCATGCTTTCCCTCCGCTTTTGGCGCTCCTTTACCATTCGTCGTCGCTTATCTTGAGCGGTTGTCGACAAAACGGCAGTCTTGATCTTCTCGGGCGCCTCTTCAGCCTTGACCTCTGCATCTGGTGGGTAATCGAACGTGCTTGGCCTCGTGTTGCTGTGGAACTTGAACGACGGAATCTCCAGCTCCTGGTCTAGACCAATGACTGCAGTAGATGTGAAGCTCAATGACAAGAAGTGAGTCAAAGGGAACCAGTACCAGTACTGCGTGAAGACAGCCATGCCGACAATAGCGGCCATGTTCAAGTTACCAGTCGGCGTCTGCAGGCCGATTGTGCAATTCCGGCCTCCAGCGTCAATGATACCGATAGCTAGAGCAGCACCCAACTTGGCCAAAGCATCCTCATGGCGGTCGCTGACAACCTTGGCAAGCTGCTTTCGGATAGACGCTACCTTGGGATTCATCGCCTCGTTTTGCTGCACCATGATCATGGCTAACGCAATCAAAGCGCCTTGTCGGACGAAGTCGGTTGAGTCCTTCATCATGGGCTCCAACAGATCTACAGCCTCGGGAAGGCCAGTTCCGGCACATGCAATACCAAGAGCCATGGTGGCTCCGTAGCGCACATGTGGGTTGTACGACTCTGCGAGAAGCTCGACCATGCGGGGTACACTGCCTGGCTTCCTGAAGAGGATGAAGCCCAAGCTCATGACTGCAACTCTTCGTACGTCGTCGCTTACATCACTGACCGCAACGTGGAGTAACCTGCGGACGGCCTTGTTGCTACCTGTACCACAGTACGCCAAAGCGATGGTCATGATACCTCCGTAGCGCAGAGTTGGGTCTGGGTCGTCAAGGAGCCCGTTAATGAGCTCATCGGCAGCCTCTTGTCGACCGTACATGATAAGTGCCATACCCATGGCAAGACCACGAACAATCTTCTCGTGTTGGGTGTCGTGCGCATACTGGATCATGTCTTCGAGTGCCTTGATGTTACCAGTGCCGAGCATGACGAGACCCATTGAGAGACCGACAGCCTCACCGTTGATGGCAGAGTCTGTGTATAGAACGTTCTTGAACGCCTCGAAGATCTCCTCGGAGCCAGTGGCCATACCGGCGACACCAAGACCGAGCGCACCGCCATGCTGGATGACCTCCTCAGATGCATTCTGGAACTGCTTGAGTAGCAGATCAAGAACATTGCTTCCGTGATTGGCGTAGATCAAACCAAGAGCGTACAGTGATCCACCCTGCTCATAATGAGAGCCTGACGAAACGCTGTCCTTGGGAAGATAAGGCTCAAGAAGCTTCTGGCCTTGTGTGATGTTGCCACGGTGGATGACACCCAGAGCAGCGGTTGCGGAGAACTTGGACCAGTTCACTGCCTTTCCTAACCATTCCAGGTTCTCGCGGAAGAATGTGTCATTAGTAGTGCCAGCATTCATGAAGGCGTTCGCAAATGTGACACTGGAATGGAATATGGAGTTCCTGGCCTCCAAGCTGTCACGGACCTTGTTCAGCACGGCTTTGTCTGTGCGGTTGTTTCTGTAAAGGAATTCGAGGTTCAGCTCAATGCTCTTGGTTCCGCGAAGGATGTAGCGAACATTGTTGAAGACCTTGATCTGATCTTCACTCGCCTGGTCGCCCTTTGAGTTGCTAGTGTCCACGTCTGCAAGCAGAGAGTCTGATTCGCCTGCTTCCGTAGGTTTCTGCTCCTCCTTCTCGGCTTCTGGCAGCTCCTCCATGACCTTTGTGAGGAACTCTTGTGTGCCATTCTCGTACAGGTCGAACGAGATCTGGTATGCGACTGCGCGAGACTTGTCGTCGCCGCGCTCGATCAGCTGTCGGATGAGCTTTGAAGCGAGTGAGTGCTGGTTGAGGTACACTACACATTTGGCAATGGAGAAGTAATCGGGATTCGGGATTTGGTGATCGTTGAGGAGATCCAAGATCAGGCGGAGAATCTCGTTCCTCAGGCCTCGCTCTTGCACCACATTCATGCAGATGTCCAGGACGTATTCCATCAAATCCTCGCTCTGTGCAGAAGGCTGTGCAGGCTTCTTGCCCTGCTTCTTCCCATCTTGGCTCGCGCGGATGATTGACTCCTTCAAAACTTCGAGATTCCGTGCCTCAATGGCGATTCCTACGACCTGTTTGTAGTTGCCGCTTTGGTAGCAGCTCTCGAATATTCGTCGCACAGTGTCGTGGAGGTTCTTCTGGACATTTCGCTGTAACACCATCGGGGTGGGATGTGCTCCAGGTACACCAGCATTACCTCCTCCTGGGAGAGTAGGATCGAATGTCGACGAATCTTCCCTAGAGAGAAGTGACTTGGAGGGTAACGCGGACTGTGAGAAGGGCGTTATCGGAGAGGCCAGACTGGCTGAAGTGCTGGCACCTCCTGCTGCACTCCCAGAGAACGATGTGCTAAGTTGCGGCGGGGCCTGGCTCGCCTTGCTGACCGGTGTAGGTGGGTTGTGCATGACGGACAGCGCGATGTAGGTATCTAAGCACTTTGCTGGAAAAAGCAAGTTAGCCGATTGTGCTCCAAGTATGATGAATCCACTGCTTCAGCTTAAGATGGAAGTAGTCGTGAGCTGATTGGAAGGCTCAGGTGTCCGTGTTGTCTTACCCAGTATTGTCTCCTCGAACTCGGCGGCCTTGTGGATATCGAAGAGCTTGCCGGCACCCAGTGCGAAGACCATGCTCTCATTGTACTCTTGCAGCTGGTAGTACACCTTTGCGGCTACTAAAGCAGCAAGCTCTCGCTCGGGAAACGATTCGTCTTCGTAGAGAGCCTCACTATGACGCACCCATGTTAGCAGCTGCTCCGATGGTGATGGGCTGACGAGAGCGCGTAGAAGCTCCGCTAGGTTTCTTACATCTGACTGACAGAGCCCGCGACCTCTGGCCACAGAAGGTCGATCTCCTCGTTCAGCCGCTGGAGGGCGAATGAGCGCAGGGCCGGGTCTGGCTCCGAGAGGAAGCCGACGACACCGGCGGCGGACGTGAGGCCAACCATTGTGTTGTTTCTGGCGGGGGCGACGTGTGGCCTGGTGTTGTTGAATGGCCGTCGGCGGTTGTGGTGAGGGTGAGAGCTGTTGTTGCGGAAGTGGGTAGAAGCGTATGGAGCTGCGCTGTGGCGCCTGCGGGCTTGCCTGGGGTCAAAGGATAATCTGAGGCGGTGCTGCGTCGGACTCTATAGTGACGGTCGCAGTGAAAGAGGGACGAGAAGATGAGGGTGGGCGGCTGATGGGGGGATGGCGTGGCGCCGTTGTGATGTTCGGGGAATCGTGTACGTGATGGTCTAAACAGTAGCTCGTGAGTTTCGGAAGCGGCGACCCTGGTCCACTTCAGCATGACATAATACGCTACTTGCGCATCACCCACGATAAGCTCTACCTAGGCAGACATTCCACGTCATTAGCATTGCACAGTTCGGATGACAGTCTGCATGTTTATGCAGCACACAGGCGTCTGCAGCGAACAAGTCTCGGGAGCTTGTTGGTTTATGAATGATTAGATTCATGTCAGGCTTCATGTCAATCATCAGATGGAATACAACATAGCGAGAATTGGGTATCTTGATTTGAATGTGTAAACTCCACCCCATGCTGCTGAGCCCTTGTATGCTTCCGGGTGTTCAACGCCGTTTAGAAATAATAATAATAGTAGTAGTAGTAATACAAGCTCCTTCTCCAGCGCTTTCCTGTCTACGCACCGGGAACAGGAGGCGTGATTTCACGCGACAGAACCCGCAGATTATTCATCATACCGTTGATCAAGCTCTCAAACTTGGTCACCTCCTTCCGCCTCACTTTGTCCGCCTCTGCGATGAGAACACCAGAGTCCAGTTCGAGCTCTAGCTCGTGGTTCTTGCTGGTTCCTTGCGTGACCTGGGTCAGATCGACTTGGTACGCGCCCAGCCACGAGTACGACATGCGATCCTTTTGCCGCTGCATACTCTCCAGTGTCTTGCCTCCTTCCAGAGCGGGCTTGAGGCTCTCGATTGGACCCGGAAAGTCGATTTCGAGGTTGATGCCGATGCGGTAGTCCCATTCCGTCTTGGGAGAGCTGACTTCGAGGTTGCCTATTCGGTGTTTTATGATGGCTCGTAGGAACTCGCCCGTCTTCATGTCGCGCGTCACACGGACTTTTTGTCGGCTTCCAGATGCGCTAATGAGGCGCTGGACTATAGGGTTTAACTTGGAAAAGCCGTCCTGGTCGAGCTCATAAAAAATGTCCGTCTCGTAGGTATGTCTATAGTCGATCGCGGGACGTGAACCTCCAGATGTCTTGGAATGTTGGACCTGCGTGTTGAGGTACATGTTCATACGCTTATGTTGTTGAACAGTCATAGTGCTCTCGAACTTGACTTCTAGCATCTCGGTGTTTATTACGGTTTCGGTGCGCCAGAAGCCGCGTATTCGCTGGTTCGTCGTTTTCTCTAGGATCTGACCCCAGCGTGCTTCGACCTCGAGCTGCACCTTTGGATCCACGATGGCGTTGCGCACTGTTTCGTTGTTGACAGCCGTGTTCCATATGAAGTCGCATACGTTGCGCGAGACGTCATCGTAGATTTGCGCATCGTCTGAGATGGGCCGCTCGAAGCCTGCGAGTCCGGAAACACCGACTGCTGGGGGAGGCGCGCCGGTTTCGCTCGGCGCGTGTCCGTTGCGCTCGGCGTTGGGTGAAGGTTGAGGTCGAGGCGGCGGGTGATGCGATGGTATAGCTTGCGCATGCGGCTGCGGCTGGGCTATGACAGGTGGAGGCGGACGTGATTGTTGGCGTTGTTGCTCTTGCAGCTGCTTGAGCTCAGGCGGGAGTTCTTCACCTTCACGATAGGCCCATATCGGCTTGGGGTCATGGCGTTTCCGCTTGAGCGACATCTGCTTCTGGCTGGGTTTAGGCGTCGGTATCTTTGCGGCGGGAGTGACGGGGGAGGATGAGAAGAGTGATTGGGGATTGGAGAGTGAACGGCGCGGTAGCACCGATGCTTCCCCATCGTGATTTACTAGCGCAGATATGTCCATCGTGGGTTGTGGTAGGGTTGTGCGTCGGACTCACCATCGTGTACAGAAGGCTAGTGTTGCTGGCGCACGGACGATGTCACCCTTGGATGCCTTGTTGTGCCGCCTTGCAGTGGGATATCACTTATGTCTTTGTCTCGGCTTAGCATGCGACGATCACTCGAAATCATAAGAAGAGGTGGTCATTAAAGAGTTCGCTTGATCCGCTAGTGTTTACACCTAATCTTGTGTCCCTATGCGCCAGACCGTCATTTGCGAAAACGAGTCATGTATATGCGCCTCATGCAGCGCACTCCACACCCTCTATCTAAGCACCGCACGTCTCCGCTCCAACCCTACCTTCACGCGTCTTGGTCAAGACCAAGGTCCTCCTGTGCGGGGACAATGCGGAGTGTGTTGGTGTGGCCCATACCTCCTCTCCAGCCTTGTACGCAAATGACTGGATCGCCCTTGTTGAGAACACCGAGCTTAATGGCGTTCATAATTCCCCACTTCAAACGGCGGTCAACATCCTCCTGCCATGGTTCAGTCTTGAAGTCTGGCTTCGCCTCGGGGAAGTAAAATGGATATACGCCGCGGTACAAGTGGGAATACTGCAGAAGTTAGCCTAGGAATCCTTGTGCACAAGAGAAAAAGAAACTCACCCTAGCGGCCATCTCGTTGCGGGTAACCATGATGATGGGGCAAACGGGGCGGTACTTGGAGACAAGGCGGGCGGTGGTACCACTAATGCACGTTAGAACCTAGAATCACAGGTGTACAAGATGTCAATGAACTTACCTCGTTGTCAGGACCAAGATGGCACCGGCGTTCTGCTCGAGACTGGCACTGACAGCTGCCATAGCGCACGTCTCAGTGGTAGGGCATGGGACGGGAGCCAGCTTCCTCAGCTCGTCAAAAGCGTTGACATATGGGATAGCGACCTCTGCGAGCAGGCAAGTCTCGTGCATCATGGTGACAGCCTCTACGGGGTAGTCACCCTTTGCTGTCTCTCCAGACAACATGACACAGTCAGCACCGTCGAGGACAGCGTTACCGACGTCGCTGACTTCAGCGCGGGTTGGGCGTGGGTTGTAGGTCATGGACTCGAGCATCTGAGTTGCGCAAATGACGGGCTTGCCGGCAATGTTGCACTTGGTGATCATCATCTTCTGAGCGATGAAGACCTGGCTGGGTGGAATCTCGATACCAAGGTCACCACGAGCGACCATGACACCGTCAGTCTCCCTCAGAATCTCGTCGAAGTTGTTTACACCTTGCTGGTTCTCGACCTTGGCAATGATCTGGATGTCCTTGCCCTCCTCGCCGAGCACCTCGCGGATAGCAGTGATGTCGCTTCCACGGCGGATGAACGAGGCGAAGACCATGTCGACCTTGTTCTTGACACCGAACTTGAGATCGGCCTTGTCCTTCTCAGATAGTGGGGGAAGGTCAATGTCGGTCTTGGGCAGGTTTACACCCTTCCTGGACGAGATCTTGCCGTTGTTGACGCACTTGCACTTGAGCGTCTTGTCGTCTGTGACCTCAATGACCTCAAATGAGAGGACACCGTCGTCGACGTAGATTGTGCGGCCAGGTGCGATGACCTTGGTAATGTTCTTGTAGTCGACGTACATGTTCTTGTCGTCGCAAGCGGTGGCATATTGCTCATCAGTGGTGATGTTGATGATGGAGCCAGCCTTGATGGGAATATCGGCATCTCCGACTGTGTTACCAGTTCGGATCTCGGGGCCCTTGGTGTCGAGGGCAATAGCCACAGGCCTGCCGGGTTGTGTCCTCTCGGCCTCGCGCGCGTTGTCGATGACGGACTGGTGGTACTCGTAGGAGCCGTGGGAGAAGTTCATGCGAACGACATTGAGACCAACTTTGCGGAGGGCGTTGATCTTCTCGGCGGAGTTTGTCTTTGGACCGATGGTGCAGATGATGGAGGTTCTTCGGTACTCCCGTGCAGGTGTGTACTCAGTGTTGAGCTGGCTGAGCCACTCGATCCTGGTCCTGCCGGAGTTGAGGTGGTCTAGACTGGTGGGGGTGTCAGTGGGTGTTTTATGAGTTGTATGCCTCTATAGAAGAGACCTTTTCCAGCGCGTTCGGCTCTGAACGTAAATCATACAATCCAGTGTGCGAAGCCGCTCCGAGTCTTTACTAAGAGATTATAATTTACATACGCGTTCGCCATTTTGTGGATGGTGTTTTGGAGAGAAGAGGTGGTGGAGGGGAAAGTCTGAGTCGCTGTCGCGGAGTGCGGGGCCGGTCGAAGGAGTCTTTATAGAGAACTCCAATGGGTTTGGCGACGGCTGGTGAAGAGGAAGAGAGGTGGGCAAATTGTGTCTTCAAAAATGGCGGTCGACGGGGTTTATCTTCTACTGCGACGGGCTAGAAGTTTTGTTGGCTGTTGAGCGCGTTTTGGAGGGGCAGTTTAGTCTAGGCGCTAGTTATGCTGATTAGTACGACGTGGGGCGCTGCAACCCTGAGCGGCGGCCGTTTGGATATGAGAATTGGAAACAGATTGGAGTCAGGAAATGGTCTGGAGACGGTTTGGTTGAATAAAAGGCTTTCGTTATGCGCCGAGCGATCTGCTGACGGTACTGCTGAATCTGTCCCATGGGCAAGTATTGTGACACCCATTTGCTTCTTCGACTCCACCCACGTTCCTGCATCATTGCACCCAGACATCCCGCCCAGATAAGCCGTCAAACGTGTACTGTTTTTGCACAGCAATTGAAAATCTCGGCGCCGCGTTCCCGCTGGGCGTATCTGGCTAGTGGGCAGTTGTGGTAATGCGCGGCCGGCTGCTGGCGTGTCTCGATTTTTCAGAGTGGGTTACCCGCGCGGAGATGGGTGGTGTGTTCTTGGAGGTTCATGGGGTCCAGAAAGTTTCACCCATGGACTACGTCGCGGCAGGCCCTGTTATATACCAAGTGCAGCACGTCGTAGGGTCCGCTCCTAAATCACCCGCAACTGCTCCGCATGGCTTGCCCGAGGTCAAAGGGAAAGGGTCCCATTGATGCGACATTATGCTCCAGTTCCATATTAGTGGAGACGATCGCAGGTAGCAGCCCTATCTGAGCCTCCGGGGCAGCCTACAAACAGCCTGGCCGCAGTAGCACCCAGATAATTATGGAGAACACATGAACACGATCAACGGGTGCAGTTGTCACACAGATAGCAGTACGGTATTCTAGACTAGAAACAAGGGAGCCCTGGAGTCGCGTGCCAGCTCAATCACATGCAGACGAGTGACTAAGTCGCGGCACCAGCCACACTAGGTCTCTCCTCCACCCTACACCGCATCCCGCATCCTTCGCTCAACAACACACGACAACACCACCCACACCCGCAACAAGCCCCTAGACACTCGTCGCCTCGCTCTCCCCAGCAGCCCCATACCACCCCATACCGATCCGCCACCTCTTCCGCCCAAAAAGTCGCCCATCATGGTTGTATGTACCATACTCCTCTACGGTGCCTACTACTTTGTCGGTCGGACCACCGAGTCGCATGCTCCCTAGCTCACACAAGTAACAGCTCGGCAAAGTCGCACATTACGCCTTCGATGCGGTATTAAGTACGTGCACTGGAAACACGCCTGCCCAATCCATCGCTAACACTGCTTCAGTATCCGCCTTCCTTGCCGGCGTCCGACGCTCGACTGGCCTCACGTATGTTCCCCCATCCCACCCCCCCTCGTTAAGCGCCACCCACCTCCTCCTCTCCACACTCCATATCGGGCCATCTCACAAGTACCCTACAACTACACGATCGGAGCTAAAGCTAAACCCAGTCCCAGTGTAAAGCCAGATACATTCGGCGAGAACCCCAGCGCCCAGAAGTGGTTTGAAAGCTACCTCTGGGTTGGCGAGACAGTCATGGACTCGAGTGTAGCATTTTTCGGCTCCAGCTCCTACTTCGAGCGCAAGCGATAGATGCCTCCATATCGAATAGGATCAGGTCACAGCGACGCGGTGTGCGGACAATGAAACGCCGCGAAAAGTGGGCGGGGCGACTGGAGCTCTGGAAGCTTGCACTGCGCCGGGTGGACTGGGTACAGTCTGGGAATATCTACATGGCACGAAGTTGAATGAAGACCCCGGCTTCGAAGTTCTACCTCGATGAGCGGGCAGATGGCGTTGGGGCGCTATACCATTATCTATGAGATTACGAATCAAAACCACTTCAAACACACGCATCCTTCGCTTCCGGTAATCGAGGTCTACTGCGGTGGAGTGAGTTCCCGTGCTGGGGCAAGGCAACACAACGCTTTTAAATATCACAATTGACGATGCAGTTGATATCTAACCCACTATCGCTACACTCCTTCCAGGGTATCATGCACGCATACATATAAATCGAGAAAACATCGGTACAGCAAAAATGTGTTAGGTCCTCCGCTTGAACCTAAACCCTGTCTCCTCATCGTCGCTGTCATCATCCCTCCTCGCAAACCTCCCCTTCTTACTAGCAGGCTGCCCGCTACTTGCGGTCGCCCCAGAACTCCTCTTCTTTCCCCTTTGTGTCGTTTGCGTCCCTTCGAGTTGCGTCTCCACAACCCTTTGAGTCCGCCCACTACTCCTCTGCGTCCGCTGTTCCGGAACTTCCTCTTCATCGTCTGGGCCGCTGTCCTCAACGTTGATGACTTCCTGTTGTGGCTGGGACTGCGTTGTTCGTTTTCTGCGAGTGAAGCCACCGACTTCTGGTTCCGAGTCGGAGTCGGGTGCTGCAGTACGACCGCGTCGGCTATGGTGTGAGCGACCAGAGGGTTCAGGATCTTCGAGGAAAAAGGCCTCGGTGATACCATGTGTCTTCTTAGAGGGTGCTTCTTCAAGTGTGACGAGGACTTTTTGGCTTTGGACGCCTTGTTCCGCACCGCGGCGACGGAACTTCTTGAAGTTTTTGCGACCGTTCCATTCGTCGTTCCAGCGCACACTGTTAGTCTGACTTTGGTTGCGTGCCGTACTTTTGTTTTGTCGGGGTAAAACGTCCATCACCTCTACTTTGGCCAGATTCTTCAGCTCGGTGATATCGATGCCCTCGAGTGCTTCCCGTAGACTGTCTTCATCCGCCTTACGACGTTCCTCTTCTTCTTTGATGCGCTGACGCGTATGCTCACGGATGTTAATGTCTTTCTCGGCTTTCTTCTCTGCTCTGTTGAGCCGCGCAAGAGTCTCCGCGCCTCTTTTCGCTGGTTTCTTCACAGAACCCCCTTCTTCTGGCTCGACAGATGCTGATGGTGCGCGGGTAGCCGCTCTCTGCTTCCTCATCCTAGCGGCGGTAGGGAACAGAGTATCCATCTGCGCTTCTTTCTCAATCGTTGATTGTACGTGTAATTGCGGAGAGGCTTCCCGTTGTGCGCCTAGTGTAGTACGTGCTTGCGAAGCAGACTTTGATGGCCCTGGAGGCGATTCAGACTGCTGAACATCTTCCATATGGGTATTCTCAACCTTGAGCTTCTTCTTCGGAAGCGGTTCGTCGTCATCGTCAAAACCAGTAAAGCGGCTCGTTTTAGGTCGGTGTATGCGCTTCCGTGGAATGGTCTTCGCAGGTTCTTCCGCTGGAGGTGTGCTCTCTTCAGGAGCCTGCGATGGTGCTCTGGATCCAGACGTTGGTGTTGGTTGACGCATGGAACGTCGAATTGTCATAGTTTCTGGTGCAGGTGCAGGAGTATTCACTTCTGCGGGCGGCCTTTGTATTGTGGTGCGATCTTTCGTGATGATTACGTCGAGAAACTCATTCTGTAAGACTGAGCGCTGACCGAGGGCCTGATCGACCCCAATGACAAAGTTTGTGGCCCATTCTTCCATCTCGTCAGGGTACGCTGGTAAGCGCACTGTTATAACGGGAAGCTTATCACCAGGTTTGCCGCGCCGCTTCTTCCCTGCTACGCTGTGAACGTAGTCGACGTACTCTTCTATTGTTGTCTCGCCCAATCGTATATCGTATAGTAGTGCTTTACCGCCTCCGCCAGTGACAGGATCCAGCAAACTGCTGTATTGACCTTCGTTCAAAAATACAAAGGTCAAGCCTGAAAATGTTTCTGACCGTGAGGGATCAGGCAATAGCATCTCCTGTGGTCGCGCAACCGGTTCTGCGCCCGCTGCTGGTATGTATTCCTTCTCCGCTGGCCACCATGCGTCAAAGTCCTGTTCCAGCTTCGAAGGCAGGTAATTGTTGTCTTCGTCGACCGATGGCGCTGCGACTCCGAGGACTGCATCGAGATATTCTGTAGTGACGATATGTTTGGCGGAAGTGAGACCCGAGAGGACTTTGGGAAGGTTTCGTTTCGCGGATATGACGTGAGTGGTCTGGTTGAATACGAAGTCGGCTGTGGTCTTGATATCCAGGGCATGTAACTGCGCACTTTTGATTTTGCTTTCTCTTGACTCTTTTGAAGCATAAGTGAAGACGATTGGGCGCCAGACAATTCTGAAAGGCGCATAGCTAGCAGCCAGTCTGATGGTATGCTCAGTGCCCTTCAAAGTCTCACGGCTGTATTCTATCGATCCGTCGGCTGCCTTCTGGCTCTTTACAGTCGTCTTGTCGTCAATCGTAATTCCTTGCCTACAACTCAAGTCGGTCACCTCAATTTGCGACCTCTTGTGAAGCTTCGTGCCGTCCTCTGGTGCTGCGTCGTAAACCTTCAGCATAACATGCTTGCGCGAGACGGCCTTGTTATCTATCTTCCAATTGGTTCCTTGTGGTCCGTCTTTGTCGTCGGACTTGGTTCGACCAAACAGTTGCTGTGACCCAGGGCGGAGCCAGACGCGCTTGCCTCCGAAAAGGCTCTCGTGCTCTAAGAACCACATGTTTGTGGTGTTGGGTAGGGAGGGATCACGAAGCGAGTGGGATGGCGGCGGACAAGATGCGCATTGTCGTCTTCGCCGTAGGACTGCGATCGAATTTGTCTCGGGTGGTGTTGGCTGCCTTCACAGTTCTAGGCTGAAGCAAGTCGAGCCCATGCGCGGGGTGACGCGCTGTCATGTGAGACGCTAACGCTCTTCTCGACGATCTCTCAGCAACCACGACCAGACCTTAACATCGTTACCGTCACGCTATTTTGGGCCGCGATCTTCGACACACATTCAGTTCACTGCCAGGATAATAAGATTCCTATGAATGCCACTTGTGTGGGTTCATGTATTCACAGTGGACGGCGACCCAGTAGTGATAAAATTGAGGCTGAAGAATCTATAATCTGATCGGCCAGTAGAACGCGACAATCCACCTATAGAGGCGCTGCCCTACGTGGTTGGCAACAGGTACATGCACGGCAATATGCCAAAAAGAAAGAGTACGGGACAGCAAACACCAACCTATCATAAAATGAACAGACAGCGGCCAATGAATCTGGAGAGCACCAGCATTGTACCTTCTTCTTCCATCTTCTCTCCCAGCCTCTACTCTAAGAGCATCCTACAAAGCTCTACGCCTGACCTTGCGTTGTTTGCTCGAACGCAGCACTCTTCTCTCTTTCCTCCTTAATCCGCTGTGCGTACGAGCTTCGAGACCTGATGCTAGGACCCCACTTGTAGATGAAGAAGACCGGGGCGCATACGAGGGCGGAGATCGCAAACAAGACCCATGTCGAATTCTGGACACCGAGCTTCTTGTACATTGGCCCGGTGTAGAAGGAGCATAAACCCGCAAGGACATCTCGAGCAAAACCATTGCCGCCGGTGGCTGATGCTGAATAAGTTCCTCCGTAAGCGGCGACCATGTAGTCAATGGTGGCAAAGTAGATGGCAAGGTTTGCGCATCCGATTAAGACGGCGAATATGAGGGGTGCGATCCATGGCAGAGGCGGGCCAGTAACTACGAATGCGGAGCCGAACAAGCCGATGGGAAGAAGCAGTACGATCCATCGGAGGGCTGACAGTCGGCTCTCAGGGCTGAGCACTTGACCGTTGCCACGCTGCTGGTTGTGTCGTCGTATGACTGGGTAATACAGCACTGCTGCTAACCAGTAGCCGATGAAGAGGGCAAACAAGGCGAGTCCTAGCTGACTAGGAGTAAAGCCCCAGCCATCCTTCCCGAACACGTACCCGTACGATTCCAAGAAGCTGAAGATGAGTGCGTCGCTGAATCCACTGAGCAGTGACAGGAAGCCAACGATTGGTTCGCAGACTAGCATTTTGTATGGACGACCCATGATCCTGAGACAAGCCATGAAGTCAAGCTTCTCGTGTTCGGTTGGCCCAACGACGTTGGCCTCTGGGTTTTGCTTGCGGCTCTTCTTAGCTTCCTTGTTGAGCATGACCGTCGACCTGGTCTCGGGAACATAGACGAAGTGGATGAGCTGGACTGTGGCCCCAAGAATGAGCTGAATCCAGAAGTTCCATCGCCAGTGAAGGAACTGCTCGATAGGGCCACCGCAAATGCCACCGATGACTGAGCCTAGACAGCTCCACAAGCTGACCCAGAGGATAGGGAGTTGTTGCTCTTCGGGATCGAACATGTCCGCAACCATTCCGAGGGTTACAGAACCACCTGCGGAGCAGAGACCGCCGAGCAGGCGTGCAGCCAGTACATGACTCCATGAGGTACTGGCACCGGCCATGATCTGCCAGATGTTGACGGTGAAGAGTGACAGCTGCATGATGGGTTTACGTCCGAACTCTTCGGACCAGGGTGCCCAGAGTTCGCAACCGATACCGTATAGGATCAAAAACCATGCCATGCCAGCCCTGGCGTTGGTGAAGTGGTTGCTACCCAGGTGGTAGTGTTCGTTAAGTGGCCCTATTGCGTTGGAATAGACCGCTGCGTTGTAATTCATGCTGGTTTGGCAGAGTCCGACTACCGTCAGGATTGCCCACTTGCGCTTGTTCGTGAACGCATATCCCGTGTTCTTCTTCGAGTTCGCCTCAGTAAGCATTAGCGGGCCGCTGGGTTGGGCTTGATCTTGGTGGCTTTGTGTTGGGACCATTTCGATCGCATCTGCAGCTTCCTTCTTACGACCAGGAGAGCCGGAGCTTGCATCGCTGTCGTTCCTGACGTATGTCGTCATGGTGTTGATGGTTTTGGTAAGGCCAGACAGGAGAATCGAAGGTTGCTGGTGCAGGATGGTAACGTTGGGCTTAATTCAGCTGCGTACAGTATATTTGGTATCCTGGGGTAAGTGAACGTTGGAAGAAGAGGAGCGGGCAGACGATAGATCTTATGGCCGCCATGCACGACGAGAAACATGGGATGAGAGTCTCCACTATGCTTACTACAAGGCCCATCTAGTCCTAATGGCATCGACTAGAGTCTATGTATGCAATGGACGACGCTGCAGTGGACCCCGTCCATAGAAGCGCCAGACGGCCCGCCCTCGCTACCATGGTTGCTCGACAACGCCCGCACATGTTCGCATATGATGATGCCTCTCTAGGCCGCTCAATACAGGGCGAGGAACTCTCATCAACAGTCGTTGGTCATTTCTATGAAGGTTCTTGTAAAAGTGCTTCGCCATGACTCCAAACTCGGAGCCTCTCAACGCAACTGCAGCTCGACAAACTTAAGTTCGCGAGCACAGCCATTTCTCGAGAACACGGAAGTTCGGTTCGGAATAATGCGGGGAACCATGAACGTATCAGTATTGCAAGTACATGATGCGTCTATACCCCTTCGCTCAATGTTAGGGTACCGCCTTTACAGCTTTAGGTCCATCCGGGGATAGCACGTGAGCAGGACGTACTTTGCGTACCATCTTTACAGCTATTTTGTCTATTCAAAACTCCGCCTATTGGCTTGGAAACATAACTTTGCAGGTCACATGAACGTAGCCCCGTGACTGTTACGTTATGTCGAACCTCCATTGCTTCACCTACTCCACCTACACAACCGACCTTTCAGTGCGAATCAGATACTCCTTCCGTCTCAGCATCACTCTCATCATCCCACTTCCACTCCTCATTCGTCCACGCTTGCAACGGCATCCAGCTCTCTCCTCTCTTGACCTCAAATTCCTTTTTCAGATCTTGGAAGTGTACCTCCAGTTGATCTCTCAGTTGCACGAGTGACGTATCCTGTTCATCTACTGCGCGGGTTAAATGGGTGAGGTTGCGGGATGCATGATCAAACAACCCACCGTCCTCGACAGGTTTGGAAAGAAATGACAGTGGTGGCGAGTTGGCTGACGTAGAGAAGGCGGGTTCGTAGCTGTAGCATGTTTTTGGGGTGGATAACTTGCGGTCTTGCAATGTCTTCGGATCTAACTTGGAAAGGCTTGTCGCGTCAGGGTCTAGATGCCTCAAAGTATCTTCGTTAATTTTCGCATCGCAAAGGCTCATTGTATTCATTGATGAGTTATGGCTGTTCCGCACCTTGCTGTCGTTGATGTTTCGTTCCGGATACAACACTTGCTGTGAATCATGACTTTGTGTCGACATGTCTGTGTGCTGTCTTTGGTGGCGTATTGGTAACACTAAAAAGTTACAGCACAGAAAGCAGAGCAGCCTTACTTGTATAGAGGCTGCAAACGAGAGCGATGTTCCAGCAAGCAGTTAACAGAGTCCCCTAGACACTACTCCTTGTTAGGGTTTGCTGATGACAAGACAATGAGCGTTTGTTTCCAAACGGATGGCATGCAAAGTTCTACCCACTGTATAAATAGTATAGAGATGTGATGAAGTTATGTCATTGATGAAAAGACGTCAACTGATGGCTAAGTTCTGTATGTACGCCACTCGATGAAGCTGCTTCCGCTGTGCCAACGTGTCCTCCCAATATGCTCTGCCTGTCAAAATGACAAAACTCGTGGGAAGAGTATGCTGATAGTCAAGACTTCTCTTCTGCCAAACTCCACCTGATGCATCTGATAGGTCTAGCAACTGGCTTGTTGCCCACCCGAACCTTGCATAGTAGTAGTCTGATTCCATATTGTAGACTGAGAGAGCTAGTCGTGAAATCAGCCTCAAATCGCCGCGAGAAGTCTGAGATGTACATACCATATGGGCCGTTCTGAGAGTGGGTTGGGTAACTCCAAAAGAGCACGCCATGGTAGAGTATGTCTTCTGTTTTAGAGAGGACGAGAGAAAGAACATGAGATCGGGAAGTGAGCTTTTGATGAATTTCGAGGCGGACCATGGGAACTCTCAATAATCCTTTTTTTTAAGAGAATCATGTATTCTACACACAGACAGTGTGTCACTAATCATGTTTTTCTCGTGGCTTCCCACCATTGCTGATGAGCCGAGCAGACCTTGTCATAGTATCTGTCAAGCTCGGCGCGCTGCATAGCCATGAGTTCTCGTTCAGGCGCTACCTTTTCCAGGTCTAATTCGTGCTCCATCGCACGGATAAGCATAACTCTGAGTTTGGTACCGTGGTCGGGAGGAGCGCGAGCGTTAGGTGTAGCGGATGGATTATCATTTGGGGTAGGTTGTTTGACAACGGACCGGTCCAGGATATCTTGTTGAATGTACAAGCCCTAAGATACTTTAGTGAATGTAGGTAGGATACAATTGCTGATACTTACATGTTTAGCATGTTCAATGCCAGAGTCTGCTGAAACCATTTCCCATGCCATGACATCGTACGCCTTTGCCCTCGGGTTCAGGCTTGGGTTGAAGCTCTGCGCGGAGCTGATCGGGGGAATAGTTTTGCCTTCACCGGACTTGCTCCTCAGGTGCGGGGGGATGGACTTCTTGCGGACACTTTCGGGACGGGATGAGATTTTTGAGCCAGTGGCAGTGACAACCGATACGTCAAGCTTCCTTTCGTCTTCTGCAATTGCCTTCTCTAGAGAGGCCCAAACTGATGATAGGCTCTTTGTAGGGGACGCTGACTTTCCAGGGGCCCTTGATACTGGAGTTTCTGGACGGCGATAGTTTGGTGCAGGCATCAACTCCATCGTGCCTTTAGGGGGACCGTCGATACGTGGGGTCGGCTTGGTACTAATCGATGGATACTTGCGTGACTTAAGCACTGTGACGGACTCCAAGGATGGTGAAGTGGGTTTGACGTCTTGAACAAAGTCTCTTGGAAAGCCCGTGCTACGTGCAGCTGGCGCTGGCCACTGCCCAAGTCCACGGCCTAAAGAGCTTTCTTTTGTGGATGGTGATGATGCACTTTCGCTCAAAGCTTGGCCGTACATCTTCGCTTCTTTCCTGTACGACTTGCTCCGGCGATCTTGTTCAGGGTCGCGATTGAATCGGGGGTCAGGAAGATTTCCTGCTTTCGGGATACTGTTCGGATCGGGCTGCCAGTTTTCAGCCTCGGGTGGCGGTGGAGGAAAGGCATCCCAAACAAAGGCTGCAGCCTTGGTAGCTGTCGTCTTTGGTGTGATGGACGGCATTGACACCGGCAATAGAGTTGATAGAGCGAAAGGTCGATACGTTGATGTAAAACTCTGGCCTGTGCTTACACAGTAAACACATAACTCTGCTGCGGAGGTAGTTATTGTGCGTGTGTGAGGAAGGAGAGGAAGTCGAAGGTCAAGGCTGTTGATGAGGCAACTGGCTAGCTGTTGCTGCCGATTGAAGTCGAGGTGAGCGCGACTTCCCGAACGAGAAGGCAGGAGCGAAAGCTGGGTGACCACGCAGCGACATCAATACCGCTACCAGACAGTATCGAAGGACTTTTGAAAGCTCGGGCTAATGGTGCAATTCGTCGTAATAGAAACGCAGAGTATTGCTGACAACGAGAAACTGTGATTGAGGAGAGCGAGACGACAGTACACATTAAAGCTTGTAAGAAGAGAAGTGAAGAATATGGCCCAGAAGAGACAGGGCCAGGCCATAGAGGCTGAGGTCATCTCTCTCACCTTGAGCTTCATGACATCCTTGCGCTACCTGTCGTCACAAGAATGAAGAAGGGGGTTATAAACATAAAGAATAATAGAACAAAAAACGTGTGCCTACTATTCTGAGGGATGACGATAGTATTTGTAGGAGAACAGAAGCAAGCACGAGCCTATAGCTAAGAATATCAGAGTTGCAGTAGTGAAGCACTGAATGTTTTGCTGTAGAGTACATATTGTTTTGTAGTAGAGTAGAACGCAGCAAATACCTTTACAACAAGCTGAGCCATTGGGTTACCTCTTGGAGACGAGCGATCTGATCGGTACATGGCCTATACCTAGCCGATGGACACACTCAGTAGCCAAGGAAAGACGGCCATATCAGTCGTTACTAGGTCGTTATGCAATGCTGTACCCGGGGTCTTAGTATATACAACTTCAAAGGCTTCGAAGTTGGTGTTCTCTGACCATGACAACTCGCCGCTGCTGCCTTCGGGGATCGTGCCACAAAAGCCGACCGCTAACCAGATTCGCTCATGATGACTGCTACCCTCACACGTGAGACCGCGACAACTGCGGAGATCTATTTCTGCATCCGAACACTGCGCACACGACTTCATTGAGCTTCCGATTTCGCGTAGGTATTGTGAGGAACTCGGGAATGCAATCGTTACTACGCATCGTATTGATTTTCTGACCCTGCTTGCTCGACTACCTGCGGCGCTGTCGGGTGTGCTCGGCAAGGTGAACAGAAACCTAGGTCTTCACGATCATCCTGATTTTACTTGTGCGTTTTGCCGTCCATTCACTCTACCAATCCTTGTTCTTGATTGGTGGGCACCTTCACTCGCTCCTTCCACAACATCGCAGCTCCGCAACTTCGATTGTTATGAGCGAATCTCGCTCTCTCAATCTCTACACTCGCCATTCCCTCACTCATCTCAAGAGTTATCAACTTTTTCCGCAGAATGGCGGGAAAAATCACCTATTCGAAGCGGCCGAACAAGCGTCGGGTACCTCATGATCAAGACGCAGCGCACGAGGAAGACGACAGTCGTAAGCGGAGTAAGGCAGATGCCGAGTCAAATGAATCGCGACTGCCAACACCACCCCCGAGCCGAAAAGAAAGAAAGTCATTTTCCAAGGGTCCAGTGTCCATTCCAGATGACGACATGTATCCCCCGCGCTCTGTGTTCGACAAAGTGCTTGGAAACAAACAACACCGAGCCCCCAAACCAGATGAGAGTAGTATTCGGGACAACCGGGAGAACTATGTAGAGATCATGAAGAACGGGAAAACATCACAACAGCAGAATGGCTGGGCAAGGAATGGCTCTCTGCCAACACCACCAGCGGAGGCGCAGAGGAAAGCTCATCAACAAGCGCGAAGAGATGAGAATCTTGCGCGATACAAGAGAGCTGCAAACGAGGTCGAACCGAGGGTGTTTGAAACATCATTGTCTAAACCTCCGACCCAGACTTCGCAGCTCTTTGAGCGGATTATCAAGAATGAGCAGCCAAAAGAGCCATATCAGCCCAAGGCCTATAAGGCTGAGTGTATCGCAGCACCACGGCGGACCATAGCTGGAGAGCGATTATCAAGAAGATCAGAGCAAGCCCAGATGTGAGCCATCCAAGGATACGCGCTTTATGAGCACAGACTGACCAAATTAGATTCATGGCGAACCAGGCCAACTCACCTCTTCTGCAACTCCCTGAGGATGTCAGAAATCTCATTTATAAGCATGTGCTTGGTGGCAGGACCATCAATATCAGCTACGAGAATTACCGCACTACTTATGACCCTACAAAACCCAAGAGGGCCCAGGACGTCGTACCTGTCTTCAAGTACCGATGCACAGTATTCGACGGTAAACGAAATCCATACACAGCGGTAGCAGCACAGCCCTGGCTCAAACCTCCCACAACGTTCACTTTACTCAATGGCGTCTGCCGCCAGATGTACGAGGAGACGGCGACTCTGCCCTATCAGCTCAACCTGATCGCTTTCGACTCACATAATATCATGTTCAACTTCTTGTTGTTGGAGAAACGCCTACGTCTTGAGCAGCTTGATGCGTTGACGGAGTTTATGCTACCGGAGACGTTGCCAGGATCGAATACACTAGCCTGCCTAAGGAACGTCGAGAGGGTGTTTCTCGGAGTCGCACAGGAGGGGAGGGTCAGAGGCGCGTATCGCGTCGTCCGCACCGAGGGCGAGGAACCACGGCTAACAAAAATCACCAAGTAGTATGGGGGATTTTATGGATTCGTGAATGTGTAAAAAATGGCGTTAAAGGAGTCTCGGTACGGTTGCATAATACCCGGTATAGTAACGATGTTACGACCCAACTACACGCACACGACTTCGCGGCCGAAGCCGGAATTCATCTTGTAGCTTACACAAAGTGTTGGTGATGATTTGCATGAACAGTCGCGGTGCTTCCTTCCTTTTTTGTCCCAACCGTCGAGTCAGTTGGCTCAGCAAGACTGACATGTGAAAGAGGCGCCACGTCTCAGCCCACCCGCTGCGCGAATGACTGCGACTGACTGTGTTGTCACACCCATATTCTTTTTGAGTGTGCACTGCTGGCTTATGCATGTGTATCTCGTGGACAGAAGAGGATCGGAGATGGCGGTCAAAAGAGGTTGGGATAGCTGCCCCACGTCTGCATGTTTCTCCAGATCTACTCTGCCTGCAGCGTAGGATCGCGATGTCGGACAGAGCAACTATTGCGGGCGCTATACGGCCTTTCCGGACCAATATTGCGTATAGCTCATACTTCATAGGCCGGGGCCGTCGGGAGTTGAACACAGCGACAGGCGGGTGTGAGGCACTCGCCCTCGTAAGCTCACATAACCAGCAGCATCAAACACATGATCCATGGGTGCATTGCAGTAGCCTGCCAACTCTGCAGGTACAGGTGGGAGTTGCGTGTCAGGGTCGGTGGGCAGTTTAGCACTACCGACGCGGAGCCATGCCAGCCATGTCTGTTTAGGTGCATCCTTGCCGATGACGATGTACCACGCTCATGTCCCCACGCTCCCTGGTATGCGCTGCACGTATCGAGTACTTGAAAAGTATCCATGCCTTCCATTCCCGCGCACGTCTCGTCACCCGGCGACCACATATTTGAATTGTTGAGGCAGCAAACCTGTGGCGTACCTTCCGCGACTTGCGCGACCAAGTGCGCATGACCACCCGCAGTTGACCCATTTCCGGCCATCCTACACCGCGTCTTCGACAAAGGCACTATTACTAGGCTTCATATTCCCTCGAGTGCGAGACCCCCATAGTAACCGGCTGCACCTCTTCATCTCCATCACCACAACCTGCGTTGACGTTCCGCACTCGATCTTCCGATCCACCTTCCACCGGCTAAGCCAGGCTTCGTCACATCCGCGCATGGCGTGCACCGGCGCTCGATGTCATTGCTGTCTGACACGATATTCACAGGCGGCAGTACAAGACTGCACGTAAGAGGAGGACAGAATGGGCACAAGGCGATAAGGAAAAGTAAGAGTCATGGCGGCTTCCTCGGTCCCCTTGTGCAGTTGGCCAGGAATCCGTTGAGGACTCTAGGCGAGCCAGCAGACGACGACCATGTTCCTGAAACGACCGCGGGTGCTGCGGAAGCAAACCGTAGGCAGGTCCTGTACCTGCACATGAAAGACGTGGGTCATCCAGATTGGTCGTGACCCTTTCACATGCTGACGAGATCGCCATGCAGGCCGAGACATACGACCAATGGAAAGCCGCCGCGACCGAACTCGATATCTTAGAAGGAAACGAGGCCTGGAAAGAAGAGGATGACACAACAGAGTACAACGTAGATCTGGTTGCCGCCCGGCTGAAAGAGCTGGACGACGCTCGTTTAAGTTGTGATGTCAAAAGGATGCTTTTCCTGGTTAGGACCACCCTCACACGCGGATTGGGCGACATGGGCGATCTGCGCTTATACAAACATTCGCACATTGGAACCAAGCGCCTGATCGAGAGGTATATTGAATCTGCGCAGCAGACCATGGCGGCTCTGCTGGACGTCTCAGAGAAGCAGGGAGATCAGTGTCCTATCGAGCCGCGACGTTTGGTCGATCAGCTCCTTCAAACGCGACAGTCTTTCGGGCGAAGCGCGCTGTTGCTCTCAGGCGGCGGTACCTTTGGCATGAACCACATCGGCGTTGTCAAAGGTCTCTGGGATGCTCGTCTTCTCCCACGCATTATATCGGGAGCCTCTGCTGGAAGCATCGTCAGTGCCGTCCTATGCACAAAGACAGATGCAGAGGTTCCAGAGGTTATGCACCAATTCTGCTATGGAGATTTGAACGTATTCGAAAGCCCTGATCACCCGGAAGGCGTGGTCGGCAAAGCGATGCGCTTGATGAAGTCAGGCGCTCTCTTTGACATTTCGCATCTCATGAGGGTGATGCGCGATCTGCTCGGCGACATGACCTTCCAAGAAGCATACAATCGAACTCGTCGTATCTTGAACATACCTGTCTCGACTTCTTCGCTCTACGAATTGCCCAGACTTTTGAACTACATCACAGCGCCGAATGTCATGATTTGGTCAGCAGTGTAAGTGGCAACTAAAGAACGTTTTGTTCTTGTGCTAATCCGCTTAGATGTACGTCTTGCTCAGTGCCGCTAGTATACAAGAAGGCTTCACTTTTAGCCAAAGACCCGAAGACCGGCCAGGAAGTGCCTTGGGATCCAAACCCTGACGCGACCTGGATCGACGGTTCCGTTGACAATGACCTACCGATGACTCGATTAGCCGAGATGTTCAACGTAAATCACTTTATTGTCTCGCAAGTGAACCCACATGTCGTTCCCTTCCTAGCAAAGGAAGAAGAAATGGTCGCTACAGAAGCCCAACAGGATGCTGCCACCGGTCCCGGCTGGATGAGCCTTTCAGCTAGCCTTTGCAAGGGAGAAGTCATGCACCGCCTTCAACAGTTAGCGGACACTGGGATTCTCCCAAATCTGGTAACAAAAGGAAGGTCGGTACTCAGCCAGCGTTACTCTGGTGACATCAATATCTTTCCAAAGATCAATTATGCCGACTTTCCCAGAGTCTTGAGTAACCCCACACCGGAGTACATGATTGGGTGCATGCTCACTGGACAGCGAGCTACATGGCCAAAATTGTCGCGTATACAGAACCATGTAGCCATTGAGCTCGCGTTGGATGATACGATCCAGAAACTCAAGGGACGACTTGTGTTCACACCACAGCCAGACCTCAAACTCACACGGACAAGCTCTCAAGACAACGACTTTGCCCATAGAAAGCGAGCAAAGTCGACACATAAGATGACGCGCTTCGAACTCAGAATGGAACCTCCTAGCCCTGTTCTACGAAAATCTGCACCCACCAGTCCTCTGCTGTCGCGCACAGCCTTAAAAGCAGCCAACCAACCGCTTTCCGTTCCAAAGCAAGCCAATGGCACAAACAAGTTCAGGCGACAATGGACCGAGACGATCCAACTAGACCCCATGTCCTCCACCAACGACACCTCGGACCATGACTACTTTGCCGATCCCGAGTCGGACACCACATCTAGACTCTCCTCTCCTTCACCCGCCACATCACCCACAATCAACACTCCCACCCTCTGGCCTTCAACCCCCCAAGCTACCATGCAAGCGCAGCCGCAACCCATCACCTCACATCCCACGCCACTACCGCCTACTCAAAATCCCTTGAGTCGTCGCACGGGTACAATTCTCAATCTCACCATGACGTCTACCGCGAGGCATTCATCTAATCCAAACGTACCTAGTAGCCCTGAGTTGCGGTATAAACGTCTTTTCCATCCTCCTGGACCAGCAACACCAGATGTTAGTGTTGGTCCTCCTGTGTTGGACGTCGAACCCGTGGCTACGAATATGACACGGTCTCCAGCGACTAGTAGACCGGGTAGTCGACGGAGTAGTGGAGCGGGTCTGGGGTTGGGTTTGCCGGTTGACGCATCGGGGACTAGGGGGATGCTTCTGAGAAAGAAGAGCTATGTGTAGGCTCTTCTTGCCTCTGCTAGACGTCTCCACGGGCTCATCCACATTTGTTTCTCGTATGGCACCTTTCTCGTATATATTTTATGCGCCTTCTCCGCGCTTCAGCAATCTTTACATAGGTTCTCTTTTGTTTTCGTTAAGATAGTGTGGATGAAGGGGATGTATAGTGGACAGTCACAGGCTTTGAGCACACCACAGGAGAGCAGATTGAGAAGAGAGATGGAAAGGAATGAAGGGAATTTGGAGAAGAGCGACGATACCCCAGGACTCGATATACGTGTACTCTTTCTTTTTCCCTATACAAACAAGACAAGACGAAGAGTTGATATAGATTGTTAAAAGTACAAATTACCACATTAAGCTCGTTCCATCATTGATTAACATGCCCTTACTTGCTGCCTTCTTGCCTCTCCCTCTCTCTGTCTATTTGTTTCAAAACCTCCCTGTCCTCGACAAACTTCTTCCTAACGTCTTTGCCCCTCCACCGCTCGAACAACTCATACCCCACTACAAAAATAATGGGCAAACCCACTATTATCGCCGTCACTCTACGCGCCGCAGGTTTGTACTTGGGCGGGAGGCGGATGTCGGGCGTGGGTTCTATTATGCGCGTAGGGTGTTGCTTCTGGTATGGAGAGGGCGGTGGACGAGGTTGTGGCTGTGATGGCGAGGGTCGAATGGAAGGGTAGGGATTGTGTGGACGAGAGGTTGTAGGTTTTGGAGTCGCTGGGTAGACGGGTGAGGGGGCGATTTTGGGGACTGAAGGGAGTGGAATGGTCGTTGTTGTCCTTGAAGTCGTGTTTGAGGCTGTTTTGTTATTCGACAAGGAGGCAGTTGTGGGTGGAGTTGGTTTCGATTGTAAGGATTGAGTCTTTGGTGGTGATGTTTCTGGGGATTGTGACGACGCCGCGGTTTTCCTGCTGTCTTGTACACTTGCTTCGGCTTCTTTCTCTACG
>Ga0265797_10003465_pt1 | contig 25144 bp, 25 predicted proteins | sample P2T30metagenome_FD_192433 | JGI IMG/M metagenome (GOLD analysis project Ga0265797, IMG submission 192433) | Plant litter microbial communities from East Loma Ridge, Irvine, California - P2 T30 | ecosystem: Environmental > Terrestrial > Plant litter > Unclassified | place: USA: California... | reverse complement strand
AGGGGACGGTTTTGCAGGGGGTTACTGCTGGTGAGGTGGAGTTTGAGAGGGTGGGGGAGGTGGATGTTGAGAGGGGTGAGGGGACGGGGTACCAGTAGGAGCGTTGCCTTGCGCGCGCTTATGAATCCTGCCCAGGGTAGGTAAGCTATTCACGTGCAGATATCGCGTGTAAGTGAACTAACAAGAAATTTTCAATTGGAGAAACGTCAAAACTTAATTCTACGATATGCACATGGACTCATCTCGTGGCAGGAAACGACTCTGCAAGTATACAGGCAACGTAATCCCCGAAGAATCTCGCCTCCCGCAGATCCTCAATTCAAGCCAAGAAGCGACCTCAGCCAGTGAATCAATCGCAAGCACGGCATTTCGATGCGCCCAGCAGTACACTAGAAGGTCTTCCGCGCTCCACTGCACCTGGAAGTCGCTCCCGCTGTACATCCAGTTCCAATACGTCTCTTTCTTTTCGCGCCCGGGGGCGTGGCCGAGAAGTGTGTAGATGCCTGGTCGTTCTGTTCGGACTATCATACCTGAGACGGATGTTGAGTCGAGGTCGTCCCAGAAGGTGAAGACGTATATATCGTGTGTTTGGGTGTGTTTTGGTGCGTAGGCGATGATTGAGCCTTCTTTGTCGACGATCTCGACGGCTTGCTTGCTGGATGAAGTACGAAGGAAGAGGTAATAGTCCAGGTCTTCTGCATGGTCGCGTCTTCTAGCGTCGCTTTCGTCGAGTAGCTGTACTCCGTACCAGTTATCGTTTGGCGTTCGAAGAATTGAACCCTTGAGGTCAGTGTAAGGTGAGAACGAGATGAATGGGGGCAAGGAACGGTCCACCTGTTGGCGGTCCAAGGCCATCGCGGTGAAGTGTAAGAGTTGCGCTACTGTATGGCTTTCAGAACAACGTGCCCGAATTGCCATGCTCATGGAAGTTTGTGAGGGTGATAACTTGAATACTGCGCACAGCTGCTGCGCCGATTCGAGGACTGTTTTGTCCCTGGGTGCGACTTTCTTGTCTGTAAGATAAATGTGCAGAATTTCGACAGCCAAAGAAAACGCATCCTTGGTGTAGTCCGGCGTTGGAATGCGGCTGCTGCCCCAGTCCACTAGCGACAGAACTCCGTACAACTTATCTCGAACGTCGGCGCAATCGAATTGCAACATGGCGCGCATTACATCTGAGAGCCGACATCCGATCTTCGTGCCAGATGCGAGTGCGAGACTTCCATGGCGTACGAACATCGCGGCGTAACGCTGCCTCGCAGAGCTGGTCCAAAGGCACTTCTGTCGCCGTAGTACCCAAGGAATGCGTGACAAGATGTCGACGACAACGCGTGTGATCCAGAGCCAACTCCACTTCCGTGCATCTCGCAACATCCAGTAGTCTATGAGCATACCAATCGCAGCGAGACTAGCAAATGGACGGATGTCATTGCCACAACAGAACGAGATGCGGGATGCTGAGTGCAGCTCCTGGAGTACCCAGACTCTGGAGAAATAGGGTCGCTCCATCATGTTCATGAAGGATCCTAGTAAGCGCTTTCGTCTCGACACGTTCATGGCGAAAAAGCACCTCAGGCCTAGCCATCTGGTATTAGGTATTGGGTTTGGTAAAGACCATCCACCTGTACCACTGACGAGGTTCCCGCTCATAAGCGATGAAATGTGACGAAGAAGAGACTGGTCTGTGTGGATTACTTCAAGCAGAAATTGGCTGTCCTCTGCTTGAGGCCCAATGCACGCTAGAACGTGCGCTGCCTTCTCGTATATCCGTCCCATCATTGCGACTTGAAAACCTTTCTCATGCGTGGAGGACTGGTCAATTGAGAGCGCGTCCATCCAGAAGTACTTGTCTTTCGCACAAGTATGAGCTTGTCGTAAAGCATATTCGCAGTTCGCTGTGACTGAGGCTGTCTTTCCATTGATTACGATTTTCGTAGTTTCATTTGGATTACCCCAGGTGTATGACAGCGCGTAGTACGGGGGCGCATCTTGAATGGACCAGGCCGTAAGCCGGCAGGCTATTTGTTTGTTCGGTCCGCCGTTGAGGATCTCTAGTAGACGGATGTACGACTTTGGATCAGGCAGCGCCTCATGGCGAAATCCGGGCGTCGAAGACATTGCCGGTGCGACAGTCAGTCAATAGTCGCACAAGGGCCGGTTCATTCAGGACAAGCTTTTGGTTTGCTTCTTGTGGAAATTCGATTCGAGGTTGTGAGTGATGAAGGTGTTGGGGTTCGGAGGTGAGAGCCGCCATCATTTCCGAATCTAGCAAGCGTGAACGATGGCGCCACGCAGCCACAAGGCCGAGATTGCATACTGCCTGCTCAGTATGAACAATCAGATGTCGAGCTACAAAGTGTTCCTAGATGTATCCAACTTTCTCGAATGTCGCAACGCAAGCGGCAACTGAGCTCGGCAAGCGAAGATCTCGATCTCCAGCCAGCTAGCGCTCCGATTGGTCCGATATGTTTGGCTCGGACGATATGTTAGGAAGCCAGCGTTCCCATTCCCACCATTATGTGTGAAGCTCAACTCTATCAATAACAACGAGTTCCGCGGCATATGCACCCGAAACGTTACTTATACGTACACAGCCCTGCGGGAATGATGCCCCGTCACACCACCTGACACGACTTGCTTGCTTGCCCCACCAGCCTTGCTCGCCGAAGAGTTCCACAATTCCAACGGGATCCGATTCCGGTCCAATCATCATTTCATACGAGGAGTGTTCCACCCAGCTGTTATTGGGAGGGAATAGGTAGCTGTTTCGTTTCGGTCTTGACCACCGCCTAGATCACAAAGAGGCAGAACCTAATCGAAGATGTTGGCCAATCCGGTGAGCATTTTGCGGTACCTCTGCTTTGCAGTCCACGCAGCAGCGTGCGTCTATTCTACAACGTAATCTTTAGTATACCTAGTTATTTTATATACAAGAAAAGTCCCTGCGAAGAGAGATAGCGCTAAAGCAACTTAACAGAGTGCAGGTGGGGTCGAGACAAATGTGCAACTTAACAACAGCTGAGTAGGACACGAAATGCATCCTCGCTCGAATAACACGCTCTTGAAAAAATCAGCACAAATAATGGAGGAGAAAGAGAATTCCGAAACGGTTGCCACGTTTTCGCGGTGAAGCTCCGAGCCTCTTTCTGTCTGTCCGCATCCGAGCATCTTCTTATATGATTCAGTCCAACACTCGGCAAAAGTCACCGAGGAGATTGACGTCCCAGGAACCTCATCCCAATATAAAAAGAGCGACTGCATCGCAAACACAGGTCGCCTCTGCAAACACAGGTCGCCTCTGCAAACACAGGTCGCCTCTGCAAACACAGGTCGCCTCTGCAAACACAGGTCGCCTCTGCAAACACAGACCGCCTCTACAACCACAGGCCGCCTCTACAACCACCGAAGCCGGAGCATACTAGCCAACATCTTTTGTACATTTTTTATCATAACGCCTAGCTCGGAGGTCACCCAGCGCGTCGATTCGACTCTTACCTTTCATCTTGAGACTCTTGGCAGTTGTGTCTACTCAAAGCGACGGCTTTTCACTGCCCATGGTGTCTAAAAGATCTGGATTTGAACCTCATCGCCCAGTACCGCCGGTTGTGCGTACATTGGACGACATTGTAGGAACAGGTGCATGCGTACCATGTCGCGGACGGATCACAAAAGTATGTGCCATTGGCCCATATGCATGTATTGGATACTAACAAACCGATTAGTGCTCGACGGCGCGTCCAGCCTGCTCAGAATGCCGTAGGCGAAATTCGCGCTGCGTGTATGCCCAATCCGTCTCTCAGCCGACTCCGGCGCAACAACCACGACCAAACCAAAATGTTTTAAGACGACCCAAATCTACTCGTCTACTCTTTGAAGAACATGTGCCAAGGGATTCAGCGCTCGGCGAGGCTCCTCCTGCTGACAGACCAGCGTCGGTCGAAAAGCGCTGGAAGAGTCGGTTACAAGAGGATCAAGTGAGGATGTGGGAGGCTCCGGTAGCTCAGCGAATGAAAGACCACGCCGAAGAAGTAGAGCGCTACAAGCAAAGTCAAGTCTACCTGGAAATCACTACGTACGTTGATCCGATTTGGGCCGCCGCAATACCGTTTGCTCATGTCTCACTAGGTATGAAAGCTTCACTGCCTGTGCAGCGTCCCTCTTCACCGCATCGCGAAAGCTCCTTGGACCATACGTCGAAAACGTGAGCCAGAATCTCTTACATGCATCATCGCATCTGGAACTCCTCTTGCTGTGCGACTACGACAACGGCAAAACGAAGCAGCTTTACACGAAGCTTCAGACCGTCTTCAACGAGATCCGCGAAATCGCAGCCTCTACAGCATATCATCATATGCGCGAACCACGCTTGTTTGTCAAGGAGCCTTTACTTGCGCCGAGCAAGCATTGTGACTCGATTGCGGGAGCAGCGGACATGAACAAGACCATCGTGGACGTGACGAGGAAGATCAGGGACGTGGTGCGCGAGGCTTTGGAACTGAAGAATCTACAAGGCTGATCAGTCGCTGTAGCAGAGTTTGACTTGATTGAGGAATCTTTTGCTCGGTAGATGGCGTATTGGCCTGGTGATCTTCAGCAGGCTTACATCGGGTTGCAATGAGAGCATCACATAGTACCATCTACGATCATGTGTCGTCTCGGGCCTTGGACTACGGTCAGCATGCCGAACACACCGGGATTGCGAGCTTCCATGTTTCAAACACGATTCGGTCTTCGGAACAGGAGCCACATGTCACTCGCATAAGCCTTGCCTGAGGTTACACACCCCATGTGATGCGTAATGACGATATGGGCGAAGTTCTGGCATTCTAGTGCGTCGCAGTCTCAGTTCAGCTGTCCATGCTGAGGAAATTAAAAGAATGTTACGCGAAAGAAATCGTGATTGCACTGATTAATAGAGCTACATACTGGGCTCGCTTCAAAACTGTTACACTTCCTGCCATTACATACATACTCTGAGACACTTCCATGACAGCATTTAGATTTTACTGCTTGTTCTTGCCTCGTCCACCACGGAGCGCTGCCAAAGCACCCTTGGCAGCACCAGCCTTACCAGCCTTTGCAGCACCAAGCTTCGCAGCAGCACCCTTAGCAGCAGCCCCCTTAGCAGCAGCACCAGCTCCGCCTTTCGCAGCAGCTCCGCCCTTCGCACCGGCAATCCCATTCAGAATCCCCGCAGCAGTAGCAACGCCGGCATTACCGGTCGCATCAGCAATACCTTGTACAATTCCTGCGGCGGTAGCAACACCGCCACGGGCCTTGATACCCTTCAACTTCTCAGCTGCGTTGTTCACCACCATTCCACCGGAGACACCACCCTTCGGGCTGACATTGTCCCCTGCGGTCGCGGCTTTGCTGGCATATTCTTGGACCGCCGCGGCGCTGGAAGGGTTGACAATCATGACCATGCCCTGCTGGCAGTCCTGGCCTTGGGAGCTGTAGATGTACAGTGGTTCCCTATCGACGATTGGTACCGTGAATGTCGGCGCGTTGTCAGCTGCGCCATTGTCGGCGGATGCAGCGACAGTCTGGACGTCGGAGTAGATGGCATTTGCCTGGGGTTTGCAAGGTGTGTCAGCGTCGGAAGAGGCGACGCTGTGGTTCTCGCCGATGAATTTGAAGGCAACCATGTCGCCGGGTTGAGCAGTGATAGAATTTGGCGTAAACTGAGGCTTGTTGTCCGCGCCGACGGTGACCATCATTGTGGCTGCTGAGACGGTGAGGCTCTGGACGAGAGCCGCGAGGACGACGTTGGTGGTCAACATGGTGATGTTACAAGATGATCTTGGGATGCAATACGATACAGGTGCAAGTGAGCTCAGAGAAGTAGAAATGGTGAATGATGATATGCTTCATTCCCAAGCTCGATACTTATACTGAGATCCGGACTCACGGCTTCATCTTGAGACGGTGTCCTCTACTTCGAACTTCCGCTTGTAGATGGGCACTCTACATCGAACTTCCGATCTTTTGGCATCTCTTACACAACTCACGATCGTAGACGCAGCACTTGAGACTGATGACGACGGATTGCCAGTATCCGAAGGTGAGGGTGAGCCCACTGCAATGATGCCGTAAGATGTTTCAAGCCGAGTCTCGTGCCAAGTCTAAACGTACCATAGGTTCCTTTTGGAAACGAAACTTTGCGGGTCACATCGTCATCGCGAACGTTTTGTACGAGCTGGCGGATCCAGATTGACGAGGAGTATATTAGCACTAGGTCTATCGTGTCCCAGGGATATGGTGTTGTTCATGCGTGGCGATCGGCTCCGGTTTGAGGATTTGCAGAAGCCCAGCGAATCGGCGGTGCGCTTGATTGGTTGTTTAGCAGACGGGGAATCATTTTGACAGTCTTGATGCAGAAAGTGCGTCATTGCTCGTGGTCGCGATCGTGGTCGTCGTCGTGGTTGTGTCGCATCAGCAAATCTGGGCGCGATAAAACTCTGCCACGACCTCGGGAGTGTCGAGGCGCAACTGCTGCGTCAAAGCAGCACAATATGTTCATGTTAGCTAGAAACAACATTTTGTTGCGCCCGTGAGCTGTGAGGATAATTTCCTGGGTTGGTAAGCAATTAGCGGAAGGTTGTGAGTAGCGACGTGTGTACCTAATTAGAAGTCGCGATAAGCCACAGCGCCCCCAAGTCGCGACTACAGCAGCTACCTAGAGGCAATGAACACAACATAGAACACCTGGGCACGACATGAGTATCGCATCAGCGAGCTGACAGCAGTGCTGACGAACAGCAACAGCCTGATGCCCTGTAATCCCGATGCGTCCACGCTTGCAGTTGCAGCGCAGCCAACCTCATCCTCGCTTAGCACGAAAACACACAAACCATCAAAAATTCTTCCTCAAGCCGTTCGCAAGCGAATCGACACGATGAAAAGCAGCCAAAAGGCAGAAAGTAAAAATTGTCCCGCTGAAGCCCCCGAAGGAGATTCAATTGCAGACCTGTCCGCGCTGTGCAATGCAGCAGATCCATAATGATCGACTGAAAGCTTGAGCTCAGCGATCGCAAGAAGGTAAGTATGCAGGACTAACAAGGAGGCCAGACCGGTTTATATACACAACAGCAGCTAGGACGCTAGAGAATTCACGTGGGAGGCTGGGGCCTCAACGGGACGAGCTTTGATTGCAATACGGGGGGTGCGCGGGCGGGCTCGGAGAGGGAATTTGCAATCTTGCTTGTGATGGCTTCTGGCGAGAGACTACTTCAAAACAGTTCCTCTCCTATCAAACGGAGAAATCGCTACGAGCAACATTCGATCTCGAGAAATTACGTGGGAGGCTGGGGCGCAAGGGACGTGCAAACGGGTAAAGCGTGGTCAGTGTGCGGGTCTTCTACGGACGGACCATGGTGAAGTGGCTGGGACGCTAGCTTCTTTCGACCGTGACATCTACGAATATGCTCTTTGTGTCACCAGCTTTGGCGTTAAGAGTGTCCTGAAGGGTGACACAGTAAATACGAACCTTTGTAAGTAAGAGTAACGTATTTCACACTCGAGTTTGCATGTTTGGCATTCGAGATATCAATTACTACATGTCTGCATGACCACGACACCCGAGCCTGTGGCAATACTCTCTCACCCGGTACCTCCTTAGACCTGCAACGACACGATCTGGTGGTCCTTCCTATATGTCCACAAACTCGAATTTCACCAGCAACGTGCACAACGTCTCGTGCCCTCCGAGGTCCAGCATACGAATGAAGTTCCACCCGGGCGCCGCATACATTAAGCGCACCGCAGCTACGCAAAAGACTGGATTCCGCGCAAAGCTGTCGTCGCTCTTGATGAGCAAGCGCAGGAAGACGAGCTCGTTGTCTTCGTACTCCCATTCCAGCACTTCTTTCCAGACTGGGTCGGTCGAAGGCGAGTTGTCTTTGTGCACGAAGCTCGTGAGCTTATGAGGCTTATAACCGGCTGTCTTGCGCTTCACTGGCATGTTGTTCATGTCGTTGGGATGGACCAGGCTGCATGTGAGGTATGGCTTGATACCGTCGGCGTCGCGATCCACGGGTAGGTGAAGATCTGTCGCACCGCCAACGTGCAGGCGCAGTTTCTTACGGCCGCCGGTATTCAGGTTACCGCTACCTCCCGCGCGTAGAGCAGCCGGCTTCAGGACGTAGCCACCAGAGCCAGCAAAGAGCGCCTCATTGATCTGAGAGCTGGCGCCGAAGGTTTGCCAGTTCAAAGCGCAGATCTGGGCGCCTATGCCCCAGAACGGGACCGGCGCTAAGTTCTTGCTGGAGATGCGGGTGCCTTTTGGAAAGACTCGCATCAGGTGGTGAGCATTGTGTCGTGCAATTTTGGAGCTGTTGGTAGGTAGGAAAGCCTTTAGCCCTGACTCAGAGACATTGATGAGCTGATGGTGAGGCGCGTTGTCTAGATCAGCCTCGAACCAGGAGTTGTTCACCGGCTTCACAGACTGTGCATAGACCCCGAGATCGGCCAGCTCCGGTATGATCACACCAGCGTTGGTCGCCTTCTTCTTATCGGCATACTGCTGGCGAGCCTGCCTCTCCGCCTCATCATCCGAGCTGGAATCGCTGTCGCTGCTCTCTACTTCGTTCGGCAGGTGGTACTCCACGATGACAACAATCTTGTTCCCGAGTTCAGCAAGGGTGACATGCTCGCCGCTGGCTTCTTGTTCGCGCCGCCCTTTCTCGCGTATCGACCGACTGAGCAGTCGGTCTCCGAAGGCCTCACGCATGATTTGAGCAAGTCGGAGCTGGCCATGAGCATCGCAGTGGTTTTCCAGAGATATCATGATCGGGGCGGCATTGCGCTGGTCTGCGGCTTCCTTGTCGACGACATCTCGTAGTGTCTCACACACAGCTCGGAAAGGTATGTTTGAGACCAGAGTATAACCATGGGTGACCTTTGGTTCGTCTTTGTTGTCGTCATTGTCCCATGCATCAATTTCGACGCAGCGCGATCCGGTGTACAGAGCAATCTCGTAGGCCGAAGCATGTGACTCGCCAAATAGCTGATGGGCCATCAAATAGGTGTTGTGAGATGAGGAGATGAAGTATTCTGGCAGTGGATGATTTCGGTCAATGCAGGCGCTTGGTACGTTGATGTGACTTCTTTGAAGTAGTTCTCGCATTGCGCTCGTCGGCTCTTCGACGTTCAAACCTGCTTCTGCCTCCTGCAGCACGCGCTCTTCAACGAGATACCTCTTCAAAGCCTGGCTGACACGCAGCTTGTCTTTTGTGATATTTGATTGCCGCGCTGCATGTCCACCGCCCGCGACTGTATTTGCGTCGATAGCCTCGCCTTTGTCTTCATCGTCGACCGCAGATTTCTTCGAGAAGGGATTGAGCTTCGATATGCCAGCTGCAAGGTCCGCCATCTTGACTGAGGTGGTGCGAATATAGGGATAGGGTGATGTGGGCGATCTGTACTTACATCATGTTGGGTGGGGCTGAGAGGAGGAGGGGTAGCTGAACCTTGGCTGGGTAAGCCGGCAGGAACGGGTGGGAGACCCCTCAACCTCTACAAATTTCGTATACATTCTGTCGCCCTTCAGGATACGCTACCGCCACTGTCGGTAATCAGAAAGCGAGAGGCACCTTTGGACAACACAAAACTTAGCAGAACCACGCTAGCCTCTTTGATAGTGACCAATGACAACACCTGGGCACGCCATACGTCACTTATCTTACGGACTATGTTGTGTATCAAGTCTCATGGTCTTCTGGTGTTCTTAAATTGTTGGCTCCTCAATATTTCAGCTACTGTATGAACCAAATGGGAACGGGTGCAACCCCAGCGAAGTACACTCCATCCTTGCAGATACAAAACTCATCGAATCATCGGCGTGTCCGTCAAGTGATCCATCAAAGCAGCACTGTGAGAGGAATGGGACGGCCCGCGCGTATGAGCGGAAGGCAGTAACCGCTCCGCAAAACGAGCTAGCCGCGTGTGTGGTAGAGATCATCGAAGCGCTTTAGCCGATGCATGGGATGACTGGGATGTGAGCAAGTATTAAGATATACTCGTATGCCACAGGGTCTTGGGTTAGCATCAACAAAACCAGTTTGGTGTGTTGCGAGATTGCCAAAGCTCAAGGTCAATGGAACAAGTTGCGCTGACGGAGGCAACCGCTTCCAATTACGTGATACTCGATTACGAGAGCTGGAGAAGTGACTAGCTATCAAACTTTTTCTTCATTCATGGTGACTTTCTCATCCTGTTCTCCCGCCGTAGTCGTCGTGATCCCTGCAGTTCGCTGCCCGGGCGTCAAGTTCTTGCCTTCAAGGATATGGTTCGGCACCACCGCCCCAGTTTCGACCAGATCGTAGTTGGTGTCCTTAATGTGGTAGATGCCCAGGTAGTAGAAGACACAGATACCGATGACATAAAACAGCAAGATTCCTCCCGCTTCGGCGATGTAAGGGATCTTAATAGAGTCGAGACCGAAGATGATGGCTTCGCCAGCGCCGAGTACACCTCGAAATACACCAACATAGTGGGTGAGCTTTTGGGGGGAGTTGGTGAGTGCGCCGATCCAGTAGTACACGATGTTATGCCATAGCTGTGAGAATACCCAGTTCATGATGAAAAGGACGAAGATCCAGCCAAACCTTGGCTCGTCCCAGTCAGTCGCTAATGTAGGTGGATTGTTCCTGTCGTAGTTGCGTGTACGGATCTAGGATTGTAAGCATCTTGTCAAAAGGGTTGAAACAGATAGCCTTACCATTTCCCATACCCACGCAATGACCAGGGGTACCGCTACGCTCGTGAGGCCAACCAAACCACGCTTGCGACGACCCCAGCCTGGGTAGTCCAGAACTGCTTGCAGTGCCCATCCTGCAGGTATCTGCAGCACCACTGCGATGAATGAGAGTAGTGATCTCGTTCTGAGGTTATTGTTATATGCTACACCGTGTCAGCCATGCACGAATGTGATCAGTGTGTACCGTACCATTGACCGAGCCGCTGTACACCAAAAAGCCCTCGGATGGCAAAAATGCTGGCACCATCATGAGCAGAATGGGATCCGTAAAGATCAACAAGTTCGACCTCAGCTCTTCCCACGCGCCTCGGGGTGCATCGACTGCCACAACCGATCCGTCGTCTCGCGTGAGCTTTTGAGGTCGCAGTAGCAGTAATGTAAACAAGCCTCCCAGGACCATGATGACAATGAACGAAATGTACACCGATCTTGGTACACCCGCTACGGTTTCCGAATTTCTGTTGATAATGACCGGTATAATGCCACTGATCACAGAGCCAAGCGCTTGCATATTCATCAAGATCGTGGCGTAGCTGCCCTTCTCTCTTTCTTCAGGGTATCCAGTCGCGACGTATCCTGCTGTGATAAAGACCATCCCCGCCCCGATGCCAATGATGGGCCCAGCTGCGAATGGATATCCTTTCTTGCCCGTCTCATCGTAGTACCATAGACTACCAACGTAGACGGCGTATGTTTGTACCCCAATGCACATAGTGAGACCAGGTCCGAGTTTGTTCAGGATCGAGCCGCCGAAGGAAGAGCTGAAGAACCAGACAGCGCATAGTGTCGCATTGACGACCTGGACAACTTGTGCGGAGTCAGGGCGGCCACCGCCAGCTCCAAGCAGATTCAACGCTACATAGATGCCTGCTGAGGCGCCTACTCCGACGCCGGATATAAGGTTTTGCACCCACGGAGAGTGGTACCGTAATTGTGGGAGACCTAGAAAACCCATAATGTCTCCTCGGTCGAGCAACGATGCGACGAGTATGAGTATGGTGGAGATGCCTTGCGGATGTGACGTAGGTAGATACTTAAGTCAAGCTGTGCCGCTTCTTTACTTAGGCCCTAAGACTGGGTTTAGGCGGGCAGTACCATCGACAGGGACCGCGGCTGCGGCATCCCAAAAACGACTGGGTTTGTTGTTGTGAACGTTTAAAGACAGTGCGTCCCATCGAGGTAAAGATCGGTGACGTTTATCGCTGACTTAAACGTTCGCATTCGTTACTCGTCAGTACTTTGTCAATGCGGTCAGGCGCTAGCACATCGCGCGTTAGCTCGGCGAAGGCAAGATCGTTCGATTTCTTGAACTACCGCAGTATACCAACACTGAGTAGGACAACACAATGAAGAGGTCACCGTGTCGTTATCAAATCGATGGCAGCTGGGCATAGAGGTGTGACCTCTGCTATATTCGGTGAAGAAAGCAACGCAAATCGAGCAACGGCACGACTCAGAGCACCTCGTTGTTCTTATTAGCCGCGAGCACTGGCCAACTACAAATATATCTTCGGCAGATGGCGAGTGGAGTGACGGGACGCCCCACGTGGCACAAGCGCGTTTCCGGTACAATGGAAGGATCGCGCAAAGGCGTAGCTGAATGTCCTCGCAAACTGATGTCTGCTCAATCGAAAACCTGGCGACAGCTGACGTTGATACGTTTGGTCCCCATATAGCCTTTCCATTTCTTGTACACCTTCTGTTCAGCCGGAGTCGCTCCTGGTGTACCCACCGGCCAATCTGCGAGATGTGGCGGACAGGTACTGGGGATCATACGTGCCATGGCATGCCACGCCCATCTTGCCTCGCCGGATAGGTGTACGCAATCTCCGCTCTTCACACGAATCGCTACCGTCCGCGGTGTATTCGCGCCTTCGCCGTCGTCCTCTCCACGTCCCACTATGAAGATTCCATCACAACCGACACTGAAGCTAGCCAGCGAGCGTTGACACTGCTCGCTAACATCTCTGTGGACAGGCATGAAGTCCTTTGCGGAATACATCAACACGACTCCAGACTCGGGTCGAATATGAGGGAACAGTCCTGTGACCAGTTTCGACAGATCCAAAGGAAAGGGTGTCGCATGTTTGGAGTAGCTGCGTGTCGGCCAATCGTATTGCTCTCCAAGCGTCAGCCATCGTAATTTTGAGTACAGGAACTGTTCGTTGTTGAGCGTTTTATGTTTCTCTGGCACTTTTGGGACCAGGCTGTCTGTCTTTGCAGATCGTTCGCGGTTGAAGAAGCTGCTGTCGAATCTCAGTGCTTCTGAAGTAGGCTTCGCGGGATACGGAATGTTGTAATCCGACTGCAGATTGATCTTGTGGCCCGGGTCTGCAAGATCTCGGTGCATCAGGCATGAAGTAAACAGAATCTGAGTCTCCGGCGGTAGCAGACCACAGACGACCTGCAAGCCAGGAAATTCACGATGCTCATATATTGGTGCATCCGCCGCGGGTGTATCAAGCGTCTTGCCGTTCGCGTATGCTTCACACGCTGCTGCGATTTGCGCAGCAGGAATGCTAATGACCGGTCGCCAGATGTCTTTCTGATCTTCTGTGAAGGCTTCCCATTTCGTGAGGTCGAAGATTCTAGGGTCGCTTTCCAGCTCCGACTTCTTCATGCTTTGATACAGCCAATGAGCTTCCTGAACAAATTGGGGAGGCGTTGCGTGGGTATCATGATGAACCGAGCCCTTCTTTAAAACTAGTCAGTTATACCCGTTCACTTTCTCGTGGAAGACATACGAACGCGCTCACTGGTGTCTGACGAGAGTTGCATGCGGCCTGTGCGATAATGTTGGTATAAACTCGTAGGTCGAGCTGAAGTCCTGTATTGAAGTATTGAGACTAGCCAGCCTCGGTGGAAGCTATGTATCGCGGTTTTGCTTGTCATCAAATTTCACTTTGGGTGTCGGCCGACGAGTCGCCAGGCAAGTTGCAATGCCGCCACGCGAGCAAAGATGTGCTAGTGTATGGTCCGTGCGCTCGCTTGCGATTGTTGCTTTCCTGCGAACCGTCTCGTTATCTCCTGCTTCATCACTTGCACATGTCTTTCATCACCGAAATTTTGGAAGCATATACGAGAGGAGATTACACGTCGATTCAACCGCCCTAGCCTTGGGTCGCCCACAACACACTGCATGCCCTGGTCATCTCGAATTTTCCGTGACCGCTGGCACGGGTTCACGAAAGCCTAATCACCACTTTGCCAACGTGTTTCCCAGCCGCCAGGTACTCGAATGCTTGAGGAGCCTCGTCGAAGTTGAAGATCTTGTCAATGATCGGTTGAAGCCCTACTTTCTTCTCGCCCATGTAATCACAAACAGCCTGCAACTCGTCTCTCGACCCACCTAGAATGCCCCTAGGACGATATTAGCGATGGCCATGAGTGCAACAGGTGAGCACTCACTGTATTCTGCACGCTTTTAGCAGTACCGTGAATATCAATTTCGGGTCGAAATCAGCCTCGAATCCTCCTAGGAATCCGAGGAAAGCGATGATACCAGTCTTACGGATGAGTTCGAGATCCTCAGGCAGGGAGCTCAATCCGACGTTATTGATAAGGAAGTCGACACCCTTACCGTCGGTGAGCTCCAGCGTTCTGGCTTTGACGTCCGACGTTTTGTAGTTGATGCCCTCGATTGTCGGGCTGATCTCTTTGAGTTTTGCGATCTTTTCATCCGAGGAGGAGGTCACGATAGGTCTGATGCCCGCCGCGACACAGATAAGGACAGCCATGATGGAAACACCGCCCGTGCCTTAGCATCGTCAGCGAAGTTCTGGAACGGATCGCAGTATCATTGACTTACCCTGCATCAGCGCGGTGGCGCCCTTGGGAACCTTTCTCAGCGCGTCAAATGAGTTCCAAACAGTAACTCCGCAACCTGGAACGGTCGATGCCTGATTGTCATGTCAGCAACTACAGAATTCAGCTTTGCCTATGGATTCACGTACCTCCTCCCATGACAGGTGCATCGGCAGTTTGACCAGCACCTTCTCCTCAAACACGGCATACTCTTGCAAGGTTCCAGTACCTTCTCCGCCTATAGCAATCGTCTCCATCTCCCTGTCGTCGATGGACAATCGCAGCAGGTCGCCAGCTACGGCAACGTGGTCCCCAACCGTGAACTTCGTGACGCTCGGTCCGATAGCTACTACCTCCGCAGCACTATCGGATCCAGAAATGCCTTCCTCGTCCACCGGCACTGGGTATTTCCCTTCCTCGAGCATCGCAGCTGGTCATGTGTAAGAAAATGCTCAAGTCGAAGGAGGAGAAGCAAACATACCGTCGCGATAATTGAGGGACACGGCGTGAATGCGTATCAAGACATCATTCGCACCAAGCTCATCAGGCAGAGTCTCGGTGGACAGGACAAGTTTCAGCGGATAAGGCTTCGCGCTGCGGCGCCAAGCACGGTATGTTTTGGGGTAGGACATGGTCCAGTGGTCAATTTTTGAGATTTGAGGCGGTCGAGAAGAGGTTGTGTTTATTGTGATTGGAATGTAATGTTTGAATGATAATTTCTCGGTGGTACCTGGTTACTTTTTATATACCCTCAGTTGCGGAGGTGAGCATTTCTGGGAAGGTGGGTGGAGTTCCGCTGCACTTTCGCTTACGTTGTTCTCCGCCTTACAAATGCTAGGTAGCAGTCACAATAGGGAGGACATACTCTGCACGCTGCGACTCAAGCATGCTTTATGCTGATCCGTTGATTTTATTTTCTTGGGGTTAATAAAGTCGTGGTAGAGATGTATGAGTAGTTCCACTAGGAAGTCTGCTATCGTGACACCTGGGTCATACGTCGACGTCTTCCACTTAGCCGTGTCAATTAAAAAGGTACCACGAAACTACATCTTGCACTTACATTTCGACACGATTGAACCTGACTTTGTTCGCTTTAGTGACTCTCTGAGAGCGTGAAGGACAAGGATAACGCGTCGTCGCCCAAACACATACCGTCGCAGCGTGATACCCCATCTGATCTGTTCAACACATATCCAAACATCAGCCCGCAAACATCATCCCATCATTTTCTATCATGAGTGATTCCTGTTACACCAACGCGAGTTCAAAAATGAGGCGACTTGCTCCCGTAAAGGGTGGTCTCGAAGCGGCGATCTTGTCCGCGACTCCAAAACGCCTTCAAGCGGTCCTCATCAACATATGCGGCGAAAATGCAGACGCTTATAACATTACACGCAAAGCGCTGCTCGTCGAGTCCGTGAAGACTGAATTAGTTCCTGTTGATACGGAAAGCAAACGCGACACGATACCAGCGCGACATCGTCGCGAGCCACTCGAACCGAATTGGGATATCTGCACGCGGTGTCAAGAGACATACGACATTACCGACAACGACGAGGACGTATGCCAATGGCATCGAGGTACCCCCAACTCTCCATCTGCCGCACGCATTTCGCCACTAATAACAACGCAGGCAAAATGGAACTCGCCTATTAACAGAACTTCTGGCTAAACCACAACGAAGACGTCTACGGCGCGCCTGACGGTTGCAAAGACTTATTTCCCGAGGGTTTTGCGTGGGATTGTTGTGGTGAATTGGGGTATGCTGAGGGGTGTGAATCTGCAAAGCATCATAATTCGACTTATTAGCGGTTTGAGATTTGCATTCAGTGCGAAGAGAAACACGATATCACTAAGAACAATGAAGACGCGTGTTTGTGGCATTCAGGTACGTCTGATGTGTACTTAGTGTGCTCTTGAATAGTGGAGTTGACAAGGCGTGCTAGGCGAGTTGGAAGTCGATTGGCAGAGCGATGCCTGGGCCGATCACGACGAACGGTGCCACGGGCCCATCGAGGACATGAGAGATCAGTGTCCAGAGGGGTTTACTTGGAGTTGCTGTGACGAATCGGGGGTTGAGCTGGGGTGCAAAGCTGGGAGGCACGAAGCGAGTTGGACGAAGAGGGCTCGAAGGGTATGAGGAGGTGGGAATGGATGGAAAGGTCGTAAAGCAGAAATTACAGTCGCAACCTTGAGACCTTGTACTTATCAGTAGAAATGTTCGCCTTCCTCGAATCCGTACTTCCAACAGCTGTGAATACCACTTGCTCTCCACTTGTCTATATGGTCGTTATCATTGATCAAGCCTCACGGCATACTCGCTCGTTGCCTCGTCATTCGGAGGCGACGTCTGAGCCTTCTTCTGCTTCGATTGCTGCGACAGATTGATAGTCTTTTACGCCACATCTAGTTGACACTCTGTGTTTCGTACTGCCATGGTTTCTGGATGAGACGGAGTACGCGACTGCGTACATCAATCATTTCGTCGCTCGACCTGAAGCAGTTGGAGGAATCGATCTTGTACATCCGTAGCACAAATCACTACCACTCTGCGCATTGCCGTCATTGGCACCATCCTGCTGATCGCCGCCCCAACCGTGGATGCCGAACCGGCCCTCAGGTACAGGCATGCTGCACAGGCTACAACGTGGTTTTGATATTGTAGTGCCTGGCGCTTCGAGCTTTCCCGTCGTGCGAACGACATTCGAAACAATGCTCGGAAAGTTCTCCTCCACCGATTCGAAATACTGCTTCATCAGATCGTCGATGGTGGTCTTCTTTGAGCTCGTAGAAGCTTGCGTTGCGCCAATCAAGGGCTCATGCACCAGAAACGAGAGTGTCGGCTCTGCTAGCTTGATGTACGAGACCAGCTCTTTCTTCAATACGTCGCGCAGCGGGTAGTGGAAGTTGACGCCCATGGGTGACTCGCCGTCGGAGATTTGCCATGGTAGAGAGAAGCCACGTCCTTTCGCTGTTTCGGACAAGGTCTTCTCGGCAAGCCTGGTGGTACTGTCGCCCCAAAGGATGCTGTCACACTTGTTCTGCTTGGCAAACTCGACGATGAGCCTCGTCCTCAGCGTAGATAAAACGTCTGCGCGGGCGGTCGCTGAGGTGAGAGAGCTGATGAGCCGCGACAACTGCTCGTGCGGACTCATCTCTCCTTCGTCCGACGATGTTAATAATAGACTCCGGAGTGTAGAGTCTCCTGGGAGTAAGCGAAAGACATCGTGGAGTGGCAAAGAAGTGTACTCGTGGTCCGGGTACTGTTCGCGGACGATGTCCACTCGCGTAGCACTTGCAGGATCTTGCGATGACTCGTCGACGCACAGCACTACAATCGCGAAGCCGGTACGATTGGTCTTGCTCTTTTGGGTCTTCAGATGCAGGTCTAGGATGTGCAGTAGTGTCGTGGAAGAGACGCCGAGTGAGAGAGGCAACAGTATCCTAGGTTGCTGGTCCGGAGTAGCTGTGAAGTTTACTCGAAAACGTTCCAAGCGCTTGATCGCTTTTGTGTGAACATATCTTGCGAAACAGTCACTGTTGCATAATTTAGCATGTGATGACTGGATGGCACAAATCATACTGACTGGCATAGAGGCTCTGAGCGGACAACAATGATAGAAATGCCTTTGCATCTTCTGCACGGTTCATTCGTATCGTTCGCGGTGTATTTCCCAGGCATGTCGAAGTTTGGCGATCTTATAATGTTTGATTTTTTTGTACTGTCGGGGCAAGGCCTGTGGTTGCTGCAGTTTTTGGCGATTGCCCTGCTGCGCCACAGACAAGCCAGCGCTAAGGATTACCTAGCTTCCCAGGGCAGTGACGCGCAACCGCGAAAGCCGAACATCCACAATCGCATTCACTCGAAGTGAAGAAGTAATGGAGGAGTGATAAATAATACACCACTTCCGAAGCCACGCGCACTTATTCCGTCTTCCAAACTCCCAACCCAAGCGCTCCGTCAGCTCCGCCAGCTGGCCTCAAGCCTCACAGAAGCATGAAACTACTGCGGACAGTCGCGCTGCTGTTGCTATCGAGCCTAACAGCCGTAGCAGCCATAGATGTCACACTGGTATGCCCGCGACTCATCACATCGAAGCTCAGTGCTAACAAGCACGCAGTCCAAGAATGACAATCAAAAATGCTCGGGGATGTACAGCAAGAAGTCCTGGGGCGGAAAGGTCGATCCCTACATACTGGTCAAGTTCCTCAAGAATGGCGAGAAGAATAAGGGCATAGAGGACCCAACAGTGAGCGTAGTCATATTCGAATGGCAGGACTCAAATCTGCTAGGCAGGCCATCAAACATGCCGATTGACGACGTACGTGAGAGCTCGACCTAAACTCCAAGGCTGAAGTCGCTGACCATAACACCAGCGCCAATACTACTGCACAGACGAGGCTATCGACTCAAGTCTATGCAATGCGACGCAAAAGGGCGAGTACATCCTCGGTGACGACGCCGCTGCCCTCTCAAAAATGCCCATACGAACCGACGCGCTACACCTGAACGACCCGAAACCAATCAAATACCCCGTAGGAAAGGTGATCAAGACTGGATACTACTGCGTATCTACGGGTACACTCGAGGACAACGTCGACTACGAGGCGATCGTCACCTTCCGGAACGCATACGGAGAGCTGCCAGCTGCTCAGATCCCAAAGCTGCCGTTCTACGGAGGCATCACAATCGTATACTTTGTGGTCTTGATGTTCTGGGGCTTTCTGTACTTCCAGAACAGACACGACATACTCGCAGTACAGAACTACATAACCGCGATCCTCGTGTTCCTGGTGGCAGAGATGTTGATGACCTGGGGATTCTACGACTACAAGAACCGACATGGCAACAACGTGGGAGAGAAGGTCTTTATGATCGTCGTCGCCGTGCTTAACGCCTTCCGCAACTCCTTCTCGTTCTTCCTGCTTTTGATCGTCTGCATGGGATACGGCGTTGTCAAGCCGACTCTGGGCAAGACCATGACCATCGTCCGCTGGCTCGCTGTCGCTCACTTCGTGTTTGGTGTCGTATATGCCGTCGCCTCTCTTACCGTGCACCCGGAAGACGCAGGCCCGCTGGTCTTGCTCGTCATTCTTCCTCTTTCTGCGACCCTCACGGCCTTCTACATATGGACGCTGAACTCGCTGAACCTCACCATGAAAGACCTCATGGAGAGGAAACAACACGTCAAAGCGACCATGTACAAGCGATTATGGTGGTGCATATTGACAAGCATCATCGTCATATTCGGGTTCTTCTTCCTCAACAGCTTCACATTCGCCAGTGCAGGAGGCATGGACTTCCCTGCCGCCCACTGGCAGTCCAGGTGGTTCATCCTGGACGGCTGGCTGAATATTGTATATCTGGCGGATGTATGCTTCGTCGCATATATGTGGCGGCCAACAGCCAACAACAGGAGGTTTGCCATGAGTGACGAGGTAAGTCACGACTATATGGACTAGCCCTGATCGATGCTCACACAACATAGATCGCCCAAGACGACGAAGGCTTTGAGATCGCGTCTCTACGAGACTCACTCGACGAAGAAGAGGGAGGCTCGGATGGCCTGCCTTCTTACGACCCAGCGCCGAAACACCGCAACGATAACCGTGATGCATCGCCATTGCCTGCACCGCAGCCACAAAAGCCTATTGTACCTCTGCGGGAGAGTCTGGACGGCGACACGATCTTCGCAGTTGGCGAGGACGACAAGTGGAGCGATGATGAGCTTGAGGCATCTAGCCCAAAGGAGGGAGATAATGAGTACTCGAGATTAACAGGCAGGAAGAACGACTAGGTGTTGGTTCATGGGAAGTCATGCAGCATGGATCTGCCGTTAGGAAGTAGCTCAGGGTCATGAGCGTCGGCGTTTGGGTATCAATATGGGTTCAGCGTACGACTGAAATATTCAAATAGATCTATGAAGCAAGCATTGTGTAGCGCTTAAACGTCGTTGGAAGCTGCCTCTAACTTCGCATGCCGTGATTGTTCTGCTTTGCTTCGCAATGTGACCCATTCGTGATGCTGGTGGTAGCTCCACAAAAGCCGTTCGTCCCAAGCATCATCGCTCTATGTCACTCCTCACACAGAACACCATGGCTTCACGAAGCTTGACAACACCTTTGCGGAAATCTCAGTACATATGCGACTCGTGTCTCAAATGTGCTCCCTCTTTCCGCAATCCACGAGCTCCCACAAGTCGTGCCTTCAGCCATGCGTCATCGCAGAATCGCGAAACCACGGCGCGAAGGCCACGATCATTCGAGCGCCAACACCGATTAAAAGCCATTCAAAGCGGCAGCGGCACATTCAACAGAATCAATGCATCATCAAGATCCTATTCGACCGAAGCCTCGACTCCACAAGCCGTCCTCTCAGGCATCGCACCACTCCCGCACCGCCGCCTCATATCGCTCTCAGGCCCCGACACCACAAAGTTCCTACAAGGCCTCATAACAAACAACGTCGACTCAACGCGCCTGTCACCCTTTTACTCCGCATTCCTCGACGCGCGGGGCCGAGTGCTATGGGACGTCTTCGTCTGGGTGTGGCCAGAGCTGGTCGCCGAACAAGGACATTGGGGCTGCTACATCGAGGTCGATGCGACAGAGGTAGAGTCGCTGAAGAAGCATCTGAAGAAGCATAAGCTGCGCAGTAAGATCGTAATCAAGGATGTGCCGACGGAAGGAGCGGATGGCATACGCGTATGGGCAGCTTGGGGCGGCGCACACGAGCATGTCAAGCAATGGTCTGAGATTGCAGGGTTCGAAGATCCGCGTGCACCGGGCTTTTTTCGCTACATAGCGAATGCGGAGCGCAACAGCATTGCGGAGAGTTTGCAGCCGGTGGATACACAGTGCTACCACGTCCAGCGGTATCTACACGGCGTGCCTGAGGGCCCAAGCGAGATAGCACGCGAGACTGCGCTGCCGATGGAGAGCAATATCGATTTGAATGGCGGTATTGACTTTAAGAAGGGGTGCTATGTTGGGCAAGAGCTCACGATTCGCACGAAACATACTGGCGTGGTGAGAAAGCGTGTACTCCCTGTGCGCTTCCACGCCGCAGACTCAGCCGTCGCTACGTCAAGTCCAGGACACGATAGCGATGTTACATCAACACATTTTAACCCGTCATTCAGTCCACTCCCTCAGCACGGCACAGACATCAAAGCGCTCGACGACACCGGCGCTATCAAGAAAGGCCGAGCAGCCGGTAAGATCGTCGCAGCAATAGGTAACGTGGGTCTCGCATCATGTAGACTCGAGAACATGACGTCCATGCGGGTCAGCGCGGAGGGTGGCACGTATAAGCCTGGCATGCAGTTTGGTGTTGAGACTGGTGGTGGGGTAGTTAGGGTGGAGCCTGTGTTGTATGAGTGGTTTGTGGGGAGGAAGAAGGCGTTGTGGGATAGGGAGGAGAGGAGGAAGGGTGCGGTTGTGAGGGAGCTGGATGAGGGTGGGGTAGAATAGATATGTCGCTGCAGGTTAGAGTACATCACAGGCATTCGTGAAGTTTCATCACATGATTCGTCAGCTTAAATGTACCCTCGCCAGCTTCGAACATATGCTGCAACGTGCTTATATGGTTAATCAAGATTGAGGTGTGCATGGGCATGGACGCTGTGCACCAAAATCTGACCGGCGTCTGAGCCACGTGGCTGTGCACGACGTCACTAGCTTTGTGACTGCGAACTCATGTCTTACTTTCGATCTTCCTACCTGTTGTACTACATCCTTCTCTTTCCATTCCATCTGTCTGTAATTACCCTATTGAAATAACTATAGTCTTCTCAGCAGTTGCGCGTCGTGCTAAGATCAAGATGACTGTCATTGTGCCCACCAAACCATCCGACCACAGCTTCTCCATCTCAAACATCATCTCGCGCTTCCGCTCAAAACGGAGCAGCATCTCGAAGCGGCCCATCCAGGAATCCAAACAGCAAGTACCGCAGGACACACGCCCTCCGCTCATCCCATCTCCCCTTCCCCTAGTCCTCCCAGAGCACCAGCACGCCCTGCCAAAACTCGGCTGGACAACCATCACATTCCCTGAATCCCCCACTTCACCGTCGCCAAGAGACCAAGACCACGCACCCCCATCGATAGGCCCCCATCCCCTCCAAACTGCCTACGAATCCCTCTTCACCGCCAGCCAAGCCTTCTTCGCCCTCCCGGACTCGCAAAAACTCCAATGGAAGCACAAACTCGGGTCCGAAGAAGGCTGGTCCAAAATCCCAGGCGAGAAAGAATTCATCACGCTACGAAGTCTAGAGTATTGTCCCGACATTCTCAAGCAGCCAGCGAAGCGGTACTGGGACCTTATGGGCTCACATCTCGCGTCGACTCTAGATCGCATAAGCACGTCGCTCGCGCTTCCTGGCGATTCGTTGACGCGCTTTGTTGGTCCGTGTGGGACGATGCAAGGCTGTGATGAGATGAAGACGGCGACGATGTTACGTCTTTTTCGATATGAAGGGTGGGAACCGAAAGTTGTGGCTGAGCCGCATGCGGACCTGGGTTTACTGAGTGTTGTGGTGGGAAATGTTCCTGGCCTAGAGGTTTGGGACGGACACGCTTGGTTCGATGTCGAGCGCGAAGTTGAGCGCGCGGGTATGCGCGGTGCGAGTCTGCTTGTTGGCCGGCAACTAGAGCGCATGTCGAATAATAGATATAGCGCGGGTGGACATCGTGTGGTATCGTACGGCGCTCCAGAACCACTCGAAACAGCTACAAGTGAGCGAGAGCCGCATTACCGCTACTCAATTGTGTTCGTGCTGAGGGCGCATGAGCCGGTGCTGATTGATTCAGATGCATTGGAGACTGAGATTACAGGGAAGTGGGAGGAGAAAGAGAAATTGAAGGGTGTGACGGCGGGACGGATGTATGAGGGGATTAGGGGGAGGCATTATAACATCAACATCGATGTTGAGGCGAGGGAGAAGCAGAGGAGGAAGATTCTGGTGGGGAAGGGGGAGGGTGCGGAGTAGGGTATCCGATGTATGTGAATCTCCTTGTCTTTTCATGTGGTGTCTAATGGATAGTCAGTTTGGAGATAACCGCGTGGGCGTACGTTGCATGCTGGCGATGAGTGTATGAGCATCTGCGGAAGAGGAAGGTAATAATTCAGCGTTGGTGAAAGACTTCATGACGTGTATTGGCAAGCGCACTGAGATCCGGAGTCTCACACGAGTACTTGGAATCTTGAGTGAAAGATGCAAACGTTCCGAACGCTGCCGTGAGATCACTGCGCCATCTCGTCACCAGGCAACCCTTCCCGCCCCCCGAACAAACACCCGCCGGCGCCAAGAGCTCACGATATCTCACTAGCGCGTTCCCTCTCCCGATAAATACTGCATCCACCTCAACTCTAGATCTGCACCAACTGCTTGCACCACTTCCTCATTTTGGATCACTGCGCGACCATTGAGGAAGCACTACTTGCACGCACCACGCGTCTCACTCGGTGGGTCGAACAAGATGTCTCTCTTGCAAAGCGTCCTCACGGCCGTTTATATGGCTATGGCGCCGTTCGAGACCAAGGAAAGTGACGCCATCAAGACAACTGACAGCACCGCCGCCGCTCTTCGAGAGCATTCTGAGTCCACTAGCTCCAGCATCTCCGTTTTCAGCCACGAGTCTGGAAACTCCCTTCGAGACTCTGGCTACCGTTCTGAGACGATGAAGTACCAAGACGGTAACAACACCTCCATCCTTTCTCCCCGAATGATCCATCAACGCACCACCCAGATACCATCTCAAACACCTCGCGCTCCCCAGCCCTCCTCCAATTCTCGCAAACCCAAAACGACAAGCGCATCCCAGTCACTTTACTGCAGCTCAGCCTGTCCCTCAACATCATGCTCGGCCTCATCTGCTTGGATCGCGAGATCATTCCTATCCTAGCGTCCATTTTTCTTGGTACAACTGGATTTTTGTATGTCATTGGCGTGCTCAAGACTGAACACGTTACGAAGTTTCCGGGCTTTCGATTGGAGTGGAGTAAGGATGTGGAGTTTATGTATGTGGGGGTTGAGAAGGGTGTTTGTCGTAGCGTTGAGGAAGATGGGACGATCACTTCATCACTTGCAGGCACGATCGTGCTGTCTGACACTGAGGAGCAGTGAGACGATGAGGTCGTGGTGAAGTGGTTCCTGGAGAACGTCGATATGTGTCCCTACGACGATGTCATGCCAACAAAGAAGGCTGTCATACTTCAGTGGCTCATTGACTTCTCGAATCTGGAGGCAGAAGACCTCCAGTCAAAGACACCACGTCCCACAAGACTATCATACTCCAATGGCTCGTCGGCTTCTCAGCCCTAGCGGCACTAGACTTCCAGTCAAAGAAACAGCGCTACCTCGCCGCACCCATCCACAAGACCAACACCATCTACATGACGCGAACCACCGAACCAACCACCCGCCCATCCCTCGCATCCGACTACGAGCACAACTGGAAGAACAACCCCAAGTACCAAGCCAGGGGGGGGGGGGGGGGGGGGGGGGGGGGGGGGGGGGCGGGGGGGGGGGGGGGGGGGGGCGGGGGGGGCGGGCGGGGGGGGGGGGGCCGCGGGGGGGG
>Ga0265797_10003464_pt1 | contig 25144 bp, 26 predicted proteins | sample P2T30metagenome_FD_192433 | JGI IMG/M metagenome (GOLD analysis project Ga0265797, IMG submission 192433) | Plant litter microbial communities from East Loma Ridge, Irvine, California - P2 T30 | ecosystem: Environmental > Terrestrial > Plant litter > Unclassified | place: USA: California... | reverse complement strand
AAAACTCTGGCTGATGCAGGCGCCGTTAAGGCGTCCGTCAAGGCGTTCCCCCATCCATGGGGGCAATCATCCATCATTGCCACCATCCCTGGCAAGAGCGATAAGACGATCGTCATTGGCGCGCACCAAGACAGCATCAACTTGTTCTTCCCCGCTTTCCTGGCAGCACCAGGAGCAGACGATGACGGTAGTGGCACTGTGACTATCCTTGAGGCTCTACGCGTGCTACTCAAGTCGGACGAGATTCTCAAGGGCGAGGCAGAAAACACCATCGAGTTCCACTGGTACTCAGCTGAAGAGGGAGGTCTCCTTGGATCGCAAGCAATCTTCCAATCCTACGAGAAGGAAGCTCGCGACGTCAAAGCTATGCTTCAGCAGGACATGACTGGCTATGTACAAAAAACCCTCGATGCTGGCGAGCCAGAGTCAGTGGGCGTCATTACCGACTTTGTTGACCCTGGCTTGACTGAATTCATCAAGAAAATCATTACCGTGTACTGCGATATTCCGTACGTTCTGACCAAGTGTGGCTACGCTTGCTCAGATCACGCCAGCGCATCAAAGGCCGGCTATCCGTCGGCGTTCGTCATCGAGTCGGACTTCAAGTATAGCGACAAAAAGATCCACACAACGGAAGACAAGATTGAATTTCTCAGCTTTGACCATATGCTTCAGCACGCGCGGATGACGCTTGCTTTGGCGTACGAACTTGCATTTGCCGAGTTCAAGTAAAGTAGTACTGCTTTGTATGTAATGAATAATACCTGTGACATGAGAGACATTACGGTACTGTGGTTATTGGAATAGATACCTCTATTCATTATTGGATCATCGCTAGCATTTGATTCTCACTGTTCGTGTGCGCTTGGATGTAGTATAGATGAAAAGACTTTGCCCTCACGAATCCTTTCTTCCAGAAACGCAATGTAAGGGTAGCTAGTGCTCCGATTACAAATGTTTTCAATTTTATGCATAAAGTGTTCATTATTTTTGTTGTTGTATCCTTAGTCTTCTGAAGGCCTGAGCCTACAACATGTATGACTTAGCGAGTGTTGTAAATGTCATGAAAGCATGGCATAGTCAAAAGGACTGTGAGAAGAAGAACTGGTCAGAGCATGGTTCCCATTTCTGGAGAACTTGACTTGGTGCACCTGTCTTTGTGTAATGTACCAAGCTATTCGATGACGTTGTGCTGGTCCTCTAATGCTTCAATAACATCCTCTATCTGTTTACGTCTTCGCTAGTTATCAGCCCTTTTCCAGCATCGTGCAGAACGAAAGATTGCTCACGGAATTTCTTCATCGTCACAGTCTTTGGTTGTGTACAGCTCTTTGACAGTCCTCTTTATCCTAGGGTTGTGCTCTAGATCTTACTTGAAGCGCTGTTCTAATACTTCAAACTGCTTTACAATCGTGGTCCCTATTTACTCTATCTGCGCCTGGGCTATTTCCATGTTCATGATTGGATGTGTGGCATAAGGGGTGAGGGTGAGGAGATAGTGTGAGGGGACTGACGCAGCCTTGTGCCTTACTGTGTTATATTGGTGGCATTTGGGCGAAACAGATTTGAAGGTCCCGTAAAGTAACTCCGGTGACATGAGAAGTGTAGTAGATCGTTACAAATGATAGATATCGAGGGCGACTTTTTTCGAGTGCACATACGAATGAGATTTAATCGAAATAGATACTAACTACCCGTCTTCAGCACTTATAGCTTAGCCTTGGAAACAATAAATGTGTTGCAAGTCTGCAACGATTTGACAGCATCGGTAACAAGTTCATCGACAATCTCACGCGCGCTCTTCTTCTCATTGACAACGGCAGATACCTTGCCCATCAAGAATGGTCGCGCGTAATCCATGGTCTCGTCATCGAGATCATCTCCCATCTTCTCGAGATCGTGCTCGACGGGTAGTATACCTTTGCTTGTAAGCTCTTTGATTTCGGCTTGCCTGTTCTCTTCCCAGTTCGCTACGTATGGGTTGTTACGGATACGGAGTGGGCGACCGGTGAAGATGATGGTGCGAATGTTGTCGTCCCAACCAGCTGTTCGGACGGCTTCTTGATGTGCTTTAGGAGCACCAGCCTCCTCTGACAGAATGAAGCGTGTTCCTACCCACACACCAGTGGCACCAAATGTGAGCATGGCAGCGAGCGACTCGCCGCTAAAGATACCACCAGCAGCGATGATCTGCACATCCTCGCCGGTCAAGGGCGATTTGTGACCCTTTACCATCTTGACAGCCGCGGGGATGAAGATGGACGTGGGAACATCTCCAGTGTGTCCTCCGCCCTCTCCTCCCTGTGCACAGATGAGATCAACGCCAACATCGAGGCACTTCTTGATGTGCTTGGGATGTCCAATCATGTTCATGTACAGAATGCCGGCCTTGTGTAGCTTCTCCACAATATGCTTGGGTGGGACACCAACAGCGGAGACGAAGAGTTTAGCGCCGGAATCGATGATGATGTCGACGAGCTCGTCGAGTTTTCCCTTGGTGTAGTCGTAACTGTAGCGAGTCAGCCTACTGTACTCAAGACCATGGGAAGGGAACTTGGTACTTTGTTTTGCGTGCGCTGCCTCCAACCTGAGGAAGCAGCAGATCGATGCCAAAGGGCGCATTCTGGTCGTTCAAGTAGCCCTTGAGTTCGGCAATCTGCTCTCGGAGCATGTCAGGTGTGTACCCGACACCACCGATAACACCGAGACCACCGGCATTCGTGACTGCTGCTGCGAGCTTGGGTCCAGCCGCCACATTCATGCCAGCAAGCATGACGGGGTGCTGGATCTTCAGCAGGTCAGTGAGCTTCGTGCGGATTTGCTCTGGAGACGTGTCAGCGGTTGGCCATGGTCATGTGAGGGCAGTTGCACGACTTACGAGGAGACGCCATGGTTTTGGTGATGCGTCGATAAATGTGGTCAGGTAGAAGAGTATCCAAAGGGTATTGGAGTCAAGAGTCAAAAGAGAGCGGAGAGAGCGAACACGGCCACCTTTTGTGAGCGTTTGCCGTCCGTCGCCATTGCCACGAGCCGAGGCACGTCGGATATATCACGCGGAGAGTTCTAGCCATAGATGGTTAGCGCTGTCTGGGGTAGCACCAGCCCTGGTTGCCTGCTCGCCTACTCGATTGTCGGCTTCCAAGTTTTCCGGCCCCATCACATGTCAGTTGCTTCATTCATTCGCCATGTCGACTTGTGTGGCCAGGCTGAGGCCAAGCCCGTCACGCTTTGTGGGTGTGAAAAGAACACAAGCGCCCACATTTTCTCATAGCAGCAGACAGCAAAGCCAGTCCATCGCATGTCGCGCACATGCGTCTGTCATCGAGTCCTGTCCACGGAGTGGCAGGCTCCAGTTACAGACTGCATTTCAGACCTTTCAAATGCACCGTGCCCGCTATTACCATGATGACGCAACTGCAAAGATACACCGTGCGTTCATTGCATTAGGAAGCAACATGGGGAACAGGGTTGCCATGATTGAAGAGGCGTGCAAAGAGATGGAGTCCACTGGGAAAATACACATGGTCCGCACAAGTAGCCTGTGGGAAACAAAGGCCATGTATGTCTTGGATCAAGACAATTTTTTAAATGCGGCTTGCGAGGTATGCTACGCCATATCTCAGCCAGCCCACATGCGCTGACACTGTGAGATTGTCACCCCACTGTCACCCATCCAACTCTTGGATGAGCTGCAGATGATTGAACAGAAGATGGGTCGCGTCAAGCTGATTGACAAAGGGCCCAGGAATGTGGATCTAGACATTCTACTCTACGACGATATTACTTACCTAGATGAGAGGCTACAGATTCCTCATAAGCTCATGTTAGAGAGAGAATTTGTCCTGCGTCCGCTTTGCGAGTATGTTAACCCCGTGTTTACCGGTGCCGAAGCTGACCAAGCCTAGGCTCATAACGGAGGACCAACAGAAAGACTTTCCATTCAAGGTACCGATCCAGAATTATCTAAGGAAACTACCACCGCCGGATGAGCCGTTAGTACGGCTGACGCCACTCGCGCCCAATCTGTCGCCAATTTCGTCTGCACGCATCCCCCTCAATACACGACTCATGGCTATCTTGAATATCACTCCAGACTCGTTCTCAGATGGCGGACAAATCTACAACCAAGGAAGGGCGTTACTAGCAAAGACCATACAAAATCGAATTGAAGCTGGAGCCACCATCATTGATATAGGTGGACAGTCAACTCGACCGGGCGCTGTACAAGTCTCAGCTGAAGAAGAGCTAGCACGTGTCCTCCCTGTTGTGGAACTGGTGCGTTCAATTCCCGAAGCTGCCGACATAGCAATCAGCATCGACACGTACTTTGGACTTGTTGCAGAGAAAGCCATCACAGCTGGCGCACATTTGATCAACGACGTCAGTGCAGGAACTATGGACGATGCGATGCTACCTACCATGGCAAAGCTAGGCTGTACAGTTTGTCTTATGCATATGCGCGGAACACCGGAGACCATGAATAGCTTGGAAATGATGTCCTATCCTAATGGAATCATAGAGACTGTTGGCCGAGAACTAGTCGAGCGTGTCCGTGCTGCAGAAAGGGCGGGGGTAAGGCGCTGGCGCATCATTCTCGACCCTGGTATAGGCTTTGCAAAGACAGAGGACCACAATCTCCAACTGCTTCGACGGCAGGATGAGTTGATGAGGTACCCCGGCCTAGAAGGCATGCCATGGTTGGTAGGGGCGAGTCGCAAGGCATTTATTGGAAAGATTACAGGAGTCAAGGAGGCGTATAAAAGAACTTGGGGTACTGCAGTAGCAGTGTCTGCAGCTATCCAGGGTGGTGCTGATATTGTGCGAGTACATGATGTCAGCGAGATGGCACAGGTTGCGAAGATGGCGGACGCTTTGTGGCCCAAACGTCATCATGTGCATTCAAAGTACTTCGACTAATATATCAAGCATTCGCAACTAGTCATCTCTTATTCTGGGTTGCTAATACCAGACGGGTTTGCTGACCCACTCGAATACCCGCGATTCTTGAAGCTTCTTAATCCGAATATATAGTTTCGATTTCTCCGTTCAACATCCTTTTCATGAACGTCTCCAGTCCCTCAACCTCTACATCAGGATACAACTCTTTACCATCCAAGTACCCTAGATATTTTGCGTGCTCGGGTGTATCATCCCCGCGAATAAAGAGTGAACGCTTGTACTGCGACATGAAAATCTTGGTCATGGCATCCATATCTGTGGGATTCGTCCCAATGGCTTTCTGCGCATCCGAAATGATATTTTCAATGTCTTCTTTGCTCGTCTAATATCACTGTCAGTCATTGGGCCATTAAGTCACTCTAATGCCACCAAACGGTGCACTAGATAAGAATCCGAAAACTTACACTCTCCCTGCCAATCTTCTCGCCAGACATCTCCTCAAGTACGTCAAAGATTCGGTTCTGCGTCCACAACTCCCCATACGCAAATACCATCTTGTTCAGCGTGCGCGGATCCGCAATAATCCGCGCGACATACTTTGCAATATCAGAAGTATGCGTCAGCGCGAAGCGGACATCTCCACTGCCTATGATGTTGTTGAGCGCATACGACACCTTTGTCTTTATACGGCCCGAAGGCAGTTGCGGGAGACTCAGTTGGTAAAACCAGCCGACATCGATAACTGTGTAAGGGACGTAGAGAAGCTTGATGTGATTAAGCACTTCTTCTTTCTACTCGTCGCAGAGAGAAGCAAACGTCAGCGATTGGATTCGACATGCATGTAACTGATGGCGCGAGCGCAGCCCGAGTGAGAGAAGCAAGTTGGAGTAGTAAGTAGGAAAAGTGATTGATACATACCGCTTCTCTACCCATCATGACGTTTTTAGGCGGACACACCGGCGCGAAGAAACTGGGCACGTAGCGATGAACCTTTGCCTGGCTGGAGGCCTCGATAAGAGCTATTTCTTCCTTGCGCTGCAGCAGAGTCATGCACGAGATTACGACGTGCATGCCGGCAACGGCTTCGACGAGTGCGTCGGCTACGCCAAAGTCAACCGCTTTCACAACCGCGCCGCGGGCGGAGAAGGCGCTGAGAAGCGGCTTGTTGACAGAGGCGGGGCGGATGAGCGTGAATACTTCCTGTAGTTACATTGGTTTAGATGTCTGACTGTGGGGCTGGAAAGAGATTTTCCAGGCTTTGGCCGAGAGTCCAGAGTGAGGAGACGTACATATAGTTCGGACTTGTCTAGCAATGCATTCGTGACTGCTCCTCCCAAATTCCCAGTCGCACCGGCTATGGCTACTTTGATCTTTGCGGCCATTTTTGCTGTGATGAAATTGGATAGAGAGAGAGAGAGAGAGATGGTGATGATGGTGATTATGATGATTTGATCGTCTTGCTTATACAAAAGTACAAAGGTACAAGAAGCTCTAGTTAAATACCAGTCTCAAGTACCATCCAAAAATACCATATTTCCCCTTAATTTTTAATTTTTTTTTTGCATTTGTCACCAAGTAGCAGTTGCCTTAGCACATACCAATCACATGATAGTGGTATCCCATCAGTGTCTTCTGCATTAGGCAAGAGTGCGTTGAGAGTCATGCGAAATTGACTGGACCGGATCGTGGCATGTTCCGAAATCGGATTTGCCGACTTACAAAGCCAATCGGAACGGATAAGTACAGATTCCGATACCCCCTTGACGACTACAAGGCCAAGACCGTATGGGATAAATTTTTGACTAGTCCCTATTACTACTAAGACTCACTCGTACCCCGCCCCTAGACCCAGTATGAACCCTGTGTAGTCTCGGGAGTGAAGGTGCGGGAGTTGTTGCCGGCATGAAGCAGCGGACTGCTGACCGAGAAATTGGCAGCCACTGTAAGAGCGGGAATGCATCTCGTATTTGCAGTATAGGTTGAGGAAAACAAATTAGTGGTTTTTTTTGTAAATACGTGACTAAGTTGATGATGATGATGTTTTTTTCTATGGGCACTTGGAGTTTGGTGGGCGTTCAATTTCGAAACAAGGCCTCGTCATCAGCATACGCAAAACAGATATGACAATCCTAGCTTTGCCCCACCAACGAATTTACTGTGATGTGGAGAGTTGGTATGATAGCGCGTCTTATACACGTACAATTTCCTTCATAGTTAAACTGCACAATTCATCGTGGCAAGTCGAAAGCAAGGAGAGCTATAGCGCAAGTGTTTTTTTTCATATAGTCGGCAGATTCAGATAGAGTGTATACTGCGTACTATCTACATGGCTTTTGAAGCTTTACTTTCTTTCTTCTCACTTTCGCTATTCCTCAAGCAGATAAGACCAGCTGGGTAATTTCATCAATCTCCTTCGGTGTAGGCGTCAGGTTTTCGAAGCCGTTCTTCGTGATTAGAATGTTATCTATAGGGTGTAAGCACACATTTCACAGGCATGAATCGAACCAATCTACTTACCTTCAATTCGCACCCCACCAACGCTCCAGTACTTCTCCAAAACACTCTCATCAATGTACTTCTTCTTCTCCTCATCTTTCAGATACGGTTCGATGATGAACCTACAGAAGTAGACACCAGGCTCGACCGTAATCACGCTACGCTCCGGCAATGCCCCCCTTGTTCTCAGATACCTGAACATGACATCCTTGTCTGCGTAATTTGCATTGCCGCCGGTGTCATGAGTGTCCATTCCCAGGTAGTGGCCGAGGCCATGTGGAAAGAATGCCACACTGATCCTCTTTGTGAAGATCTCCTCTGCGTCCCCTTTCAAAATGCCGAGCTCCAGTAGGCCCTTGATGGCAATCTTGTGCGCAAGTTCATGGATGGAATCCCACACCACGCCATCCTTGAGAGCGTTTATGCATTGATGTTGCATATCCAACACAATCTTGTAGATGGCGAGGGATTCGGTTGTGAATTTGCCTTTGAGCGGAAATGTGCGTGTGATATCCGAGGCATAGCAGTCGACTTCACAACCCGCATCTAACAATAACAAGTTCTGGTCCGAGATTGGGGCAGCATTGTGAACGTAATGTAGTGTTGCGGCGTGTTCGCCCGCTGCAACTATAGAATGGTAGGCTTGGTTCTTTGCGTTGCGCTCCACACATGCCTTGAGAAAGACAGCTTCGAGCTCACATTCGTTCTTTGCTGTGGAGGCAGCTTTCATGACGGCTTCGTGGGCTGCTGTGGATATTATGTTCGCTTTGCGGATGAGTGCGATTTCGTAGTCGGACTTGGTGACGCGACAATACTCAATGGCAGTCTTGAGCAGCTTGAACTCCTTCTCTTTGTAAGAGATGAAGGTGACATGGTCTGAGACTTGTTCTGGTATGGCGTAAACGGTAGACTGTGCGGACTCGGAAGTGCTCGTAAGGTGGGCATTGACGTCCTTTGTTGTTAGACACTGATCAATGTCGTATTTTGCTTTTGCTTCCTCTGGGCTCATGGGTAGACCTGACCAAATCACCTCATCTGGCTCCACGGGAGGTATGAAGAGAGTAAGCTTCTCGGTGGCAATTTCATATGTAAGATATGAATCTGGTAGCTCGCATCCACTGAGATAGAAGAAATACCGGCGTTGTCTGCATTTTTATTGTCAGTTGTAGGTATTTACATGTAGGCAAGGCAAGATAGCTTGCCGGAAAGGTGCTTCTCCGTCGTTATCCTAGAGTGAAGCATTAGTTTCTTCTGAGATATGCTCGCAGTCGTAGTGAGCAGTATATGGCCTAGCTGCATACCTCATTCAACTTCTGCTTCTGCGCCTCAAGATAGATAGTCCCATTCCTATCACCGCCCTTTGCAATGATCCATTCGGCAACCTTCTTCGCATGCGCCTTGGCTGGGTATTTGCCCTTTAGTACTTCCTCATAATTTTCTGCGATTGCCATCTTGACGTTGGTCCAGCTCCCGCTCTCCGCAGATAAGCTGTAGAAGCAAGGTGTTGCAGTCGCTGAAGTTGCAGATTGCGACGGTCGGACGGTACGCAGTGTATGTCGAAGTGAACGACTAATATGAGGTAGAACGATGCGCATGAGAGCTTCAATGAGCTCAGTTGTCAGATGTGAAGATAGCTACAGGGCGCGAAAGTGGGGTCTGGTGGGGTGTGACATGAGTTGACAACGGCGGGTAGTCGCGGGTCTACGATTCGTTTGCTAATGAATAAGGAAGGTGCCTACATGTCATAATTTTCCGGAGACGAAATCAAGGGGATCAAATGTTCGAATTGGCTGTTCATTTGGCCATGCTCCGCGCGAGCTGGCTAGTATACGTAGAACTACATAATCATTTCTAAACTATTGTTGAATACACCCATTTCCCCTCCCTCCCCCGCCCCCTAGCAACGGTAGCAAACCCCTTTGAGCTCCAAACACCTGCACCACGCCATCCCAATGCTTTGTATGGTATATATACTGCTCAAATATCGCAATCCATTGCATACGTGATGACTCAACAACGAGGGTGTATGAGGCCGCCTCTCAGCTACCAACAGCACCAAGTCTCTATCCTGTAGAAAGGACCTTGCATGTCAGGCACACAGCGAGTCCTGATGCTAATTGTGGCGATGAAGGCGCAGAGCAACTAGTTTGATCTGGCCATGCGTTAATTTGCATGACTGACTGACAAACTATTCGTCTAAAACCGAAAGTCTAGTCCTCCCAGCGTCTAAGGAACTTGGCCATGTCGTCGGTTGCGTGAGACGCAGCGGCAACCTAAGCAGGGGGGGTCAGCAACGTATCCATGCGAGAGAGACAGCAAGCACCCGGCCTGTCTGCCGCAGAATTTTCTTTTCAACGTACCGGATTCTCGATACTCGAAACCGAGTATGTCTGGGAAGCCGTAAGCGTGGTCAGTTGACTGGGTATTGGCAGTTTCGTCTTGGCAATCGGCACGCTGCTTGTAGGGTACAGCGGCTTCATGTTCGTCGCCGTGATCTTGGTCGGCGGTACGGGCTGCATGGGCGCGTACCGGGTCAGCCCCGTCTGCATTGTGTATTCCACGTTGTACAAGTCCCCATTGACAGTGTCGGTAGCAGCCTTGCCATCTTCGGCGGTAGTATCCTCAGCGGCAGGTCCTTTTGTGTCGGTCACGGCTATGCCAGCGGCCTTGACGACCGGATTGAGAATATTCTTTCCCGTCATTCCCGAGAAGGAGAAGCGATCCGAGTAGGTGATGAGCTGACCACCCGTCTTTGCGACTGCAATCATCTTGAGGAAACTGAAACGCACGTGTTAGTCTCCTGCTGTTGCTGTTGCTGCTGCTGCTGCTGCGGGCAACACAGTGAGAGGTGGCCAGGACGTACTAGGCATTGGCAGTCTTGAGATCCTCTGATACTGTCGTCTCGATGCGTCCCGAGGCTTGGTTACCGGCAGTAAACAGTCCGCTCGTGGTAATGGTGGCTGCTACGAACTAATCGCCATCATCAGCATGTTGGCGTGCAAAATGATGAATTTCGCGCCGGCTGCTGCCACCCACTTACCTGCTCCTCGCCCTTGTTGCCGCCCACAATCAGCTGCAGCTGATAGTTCTGCAGGTCTGTGAGCTTCGGTCCTGTGCCGCCCTCAGTCCATTGCACCGCAATGGCGGTACCTGCTGTGAGCTGCGCTCCAGCGGCTGGCGATGTGAACTGGATGCCTGCATGTACGAGCGGCGACAGTGTGGCGACGAGGGCAGCGAAAGACAGTAGTATCCGTGTCATTGTGGGTGGTTGTGACAGAAACGAGCGACGGTAGGCAATGTGGTAGTGCGACAAGCGACACAGAAGGCGTGGAATACACGAGGCTGCGCGTAACTCTCGGATCAATCGAGGCTCGTGTGAAGCCGATAAGGTGAGTGATAACGGCGGGGACGGGTAATACGCGGTGCGGGTGTGTGTTAGTGCTATTAAGTGAAGGATTGCAGTCTGGATTCACCAAAGCAACATGTGGCGCCGCCAGGGGCACCACGGTCGTCGCTGCCGCGCAAGCTAACCTAAAATTGGCAGGGATGAGCACTCATTCCATTGCCTATCGCCTCAACACCATCTTAGTGAAAGTGCATCCTCTCAGTCTCTAGCTAGCACGTCACGAATGCCCGTCCCGGATGCGGTTCCCATTGCTGTAAATCTGCCTACCGGGTCTCCACGATTAACCGTCAAAAGAAACTTTCAACTTTCTCCATACACCCGTGCATCGCCTGCGCGGTGAAATAAAGCAACAGACACGTGCTTCGCCCGCTTCCTTGTCCGTATTTTGCTACCCAAACGCCAATGCCATGCTCATGAGGGGGATATCCTGAATTCCAAACAAACGAGATGCTTTTCCAATCACTATACAAAACTTTGACCCTCTCAAACAGCCTGCGCATTTCGCATCTTTGCGCCGCCCAGCTTCAGGTTGAATGAAGTGGGTAGTCTGCATGTTAGTGTGGCTGCTTGTCCGGCCTTTTGCAGCTGAAGCGTCAAGTCCTTGAGCTTCTCTGGAGTGAAGATTTGGACGTCGAATGATAGCAAGAATTCCACACATAGCTCAAGCCGGCTTAGGGCTGCCTCGTCTACACCGCCCACGGCAGCGAGCCGTTTCTGTGGCCATCGGTGATCTTCCAATGCCTTCATTGCGACAAGTGCACATGCCAGAATGAGCCGGTGCATAGTGCGGTAGGTAAGCGGAACGCTTCTGTCGACGACACATAGTCGCAACATGTAAGAGCCAGCCGCCAGCCAGACACCTGTGGATAACGGACAGAATCTCTGGATGCGATTCATGTATTCTTCGACACCCACTTTCGGCACCGTCTTGGAGAAGAACTTTCTGGCCATGTTCGCTCGTTGCACGGACTCGGGCTGCGCGCCGGCGCCAATGTCGTGTATAGTGACGGGCTCGTCGTGGCCCGCTTCTGGCGGAGCTAGTTCGGTGGGCTGGTGGTTTTCCTTCTCGGCAGGAATAGGCGTGGCCGGCCTAGACGATGTCCTTCGGTGGGCTCGAATGAGGTGGTTTTCCCTGCCACCTGGTGTTCCTGGCCGGGAGAGTGGTGGAGTTGCTGGCACATCGCCAGCGGCGTTTGCTATGGCGATTATTGATCGCGCAATCAACTTCATAGCTGTTTCTCGTGACATGTTGAGGACATCGAGTTCTTCGTCGTTTGCTGGCGGTGATGGTGCATCCTGGATGCTGAGGCTGTTGAACTCTGGCAGTACGCCGGCGTCTCCCGCGGGGTTGGGTGCCGTGGGAGGATTCATTGTTGTTTGGTTTTGGATGACTGGTGCAAGTACGAGTCGCCTCGGATGCACGGTCTTGAGTGGAGGGGCTGAAAGACAGACTTGGATCATTTGAGCGTGTGGAGACGATGTTGCCGAGGTTTACCGATATGCTTCACACAGGGAAGGTGTATCGTAACCGGGTTGGCAGCAGAGCTTGTATATGGGTTTCTCTGTAGTGAATTAGCACAAGGTCGTCCAACGACGTCGGACATGTGCGTACAAGTGGACGTGACGATCAGCCGAGTTAGCGTGGTGACTAGAGGTGTTCGTCGTGGTATGTGGATACAACTAGGTGATGGTCGTCGGTATCGATGATTGGCTGGGGTGGAAGGCGGTTCGTATGTGTGAGAGTGTAGATGGCCAACAACTGGGGGAGGGGAGTGATGGGTAAACAGGCAGGAGATATCGAATGTCGAGTAGCGCTGGTGAGCGGCAGTATTAAGGACAAAGTGCACGATAGCTCGGGACGAGGCGCGGTTTGTGAGGTCAAGTGACGCTAGGAGGATTTCGTCTGGTCTTGAACAGGCTGGTCGGAACTGTAATCCACGCGCCTTTCCGTAGCTGGGAGCCGTGTGGTGTAAACGGCGGCCATGGGCTGGGTAGTGTAGATTGCGTGGTTAGCAGCTGCAGCGGCCAGTGCGTGCCGACGGGCTGGTACGAGGCGCGAAGTGTGAAGAGCAGTGTGCGTCCGGATCACGATGAGAAGGTACGTGGAGGGCAGGCGGGCGGCGAGCCTGAGATGTGAGGCCGCCGAGCGGGTCTTGTGGATGCAGAAAGGCTAGATTACTGGATTGCTGGCCCACCGGGCCGTGACTGTACAGGCAGAAGACGCGCAGGTACTGTAGTCGCTTACTCGCCTATATGGGGCAACTGCTTGCAGTTGTCGTGGCAGCGATGCAGCAGATGGTCCGACGGGGGCGATGATTGGCGCTGCATTGGCTTCGCAGAGCCATGAACACATGCATCAGTGTATGTGTGTGTGTGTGTGCGTGTGTGCGTGCGTATGTATGTGTGGGTGGGTGTGTCGTTTGGAAGGCAGCGGAGTCGGTTCCGAATAAGGGCTCGAGTATTGCGGGGCACATGTCCAGCAACGCTGCAGGGTCCAGCAGGGAATGAACAACCATGGTCATGTGAGCTGGCAGAATAACCCCCCCAGCCTTGGAATATTGGAACCTTGGAACCGTGCAAAGCAGCCAGAATGCCGGGAAAATAGAGCGATAGCACGGGCGAGTCGCTGCATTCCGCAATGCAGTCGTCGCACCTTAGCCGCGGCAGACACGCTCGCTGCCAGACCATTGCCGCCATCGTGACCCGCCATGTCTCATCCATTCACACGTCGTAGCCCACCCTCGTCGGATTAGGCAGCCATCTGCCCGCCATGCCACACCCTCACAGCATAACAGCCATATGCAGATCCAGCACCACTACCGTCTCTGCGTGCATCGCGGCAACCGGCTCGCTGTAGCACCTGCACTACATCACGACATGCAAAGTGCATACCGAGATGCACCTCCACGTGTTCGCGCTGCCTCGACCACAGGATGCCCCAATACATTGGCCTGCGACGTCCAACTTGCCCAGAGCCGGGCCGGGGCTGTCCGCTGTCCGCTCGACACATGTCAGACACCCTTACCCGCTGCCATGGCCAAAGTCTAGGGGCATCGACAACGAGCAAACACCGCCTGACCGGGCTTAGGCTGTCTGTGAAAGACCCGAACCACACACTGGGCCTTCCTACACTACCGTAGTAGCGTTGGGTAGTGTCTTTGGGCCTACGAACGATAACTGTCCAGTCAGTAGTCCGCTTGACGCGGCCCTGCTCATCATGAGGCGGGGGCCTGGTGTAGGTAGCTTTTGCTTGCCTCCCCCTTCTTGTTTATATGACCGACAGGATTGCCTGCCATCCCACCTCGCTCCTGACCCCGCCAAACTGTTACCGCCCCTAGGTAGGCTCCGGCGCCTTTGCCTCCACATTGCGAAGCGCCAGACAACCCCTCCTCACATTGCCTTGGCCACCTTGCTCCGCCACGAAATAACGATGACTCGATCAAAGTCCGCAAAGGCCACAGTGCATGTAACACCGTCGTCCCAACAATCTCTGCACATTTGTAGCGTGCTTGCTTTCACGATTCGACAACGTCACCGTACATGCGTAGTTTCATCGACAGCAAGGGTAGATGCAAGCAATCGCATATCCAGACACCTGATCTGGCCAGCAATCCAATGGTTCGCTGCGCCGATCGCCCATTATTGTTTGATATTCCGGGGCGGGTGAACCGCACGCACGACCCATCAGCCAGATACGGAATATGGGGTACCGCGCCTTGTTGGGGCCCGTCTCCACATAACAAACGCAATCGACATGACCATTGCAGTACACAAGCCAGACATCAAAGGCCATGTATATGGTCAAGAAGATCCTTATTGTATGTAGATAGGCCCTGCTTTCCCACTATATTAAGGAAACGCCTTGTGGCGACTACTGTACATGGTATACACTTGGGCGCCACTCCTCGATGCGCCCGGGATGAAACGCCATTACCCCGGTCTCGAATGACAAAGTAGATGACTGCGAAGTTTGGTTTGTTCAAGAGAGAAGCATGCGCCAAATGGCCAAGGATGTCAGTGCAACTCAAGCAGGATTTGATTGAAGGCTGCTTGTCGCATCTACACCTGACTCACTCTAGCCCTCTTCCTGGTGCTCCCAGGAACTACACTTGGCCCACTGCGGGCAGGTGTGTCATCACCACCACGCCTCTTCTCCTGTTGATCCAGTACCAACTGCAGTACATCGTACGAAAATTGTGGAAACTCGAGACACATGGCCTTGAACTCGGGCTCTGCGTCGTGACGCAGGCTGAAACTGCGTGTCGCCCAGAAAGCAGCCACGGGCTTGCGGATTGTTGCATCTTCTGAATTGGACTCTTTGTAAACGTAGCGCGCATACGCGAGCTCTCCCCTTGCCGTCGATGCTGTGCGATGGATCTTGGAATGTGCTAGAGATTTGAGCTCGGGGAGTTGCAGACGGTCGGCAAGCGTATATATGCGAGCATGGACAAGGAGACCGAGGCCCTCGTTGTCAATCGGAGGCTGGCGCGGATCTATCTCAAGAGGCGCATCGCGTGCGCCCGAAGTCTTTTTTGGAAAGTATTCGCCCGTGTAGAGATATTCGATTACGGATCCCATGGCATCGGCGTCGCAGTCTGTAAAGACAACCTGACGTGGCTAGAGAGGATCAGTTACTGGTTCGAGTCCATGTACGCAAGACTTGGGCATACTCCTCGCGGCTCAAAGTTCTCAATTTGCCTGGCCAACTCTGGTGATTTGACTAGAACCGCCTTGTGTGCTGAGTATGTGGTACGGGCCTCGGATGTTCCAACCACTACCTCGACGATTGGACTCTTCATGAGACTGGACACGTATCAGCTGCAAGTCCATTATGAGTGTCGCCGATATCTATTGAGCTTGAGGATACTCGCAGTTGTCTGACAGCTCAGCCGGCGAGCCTCGCCATGCATCGCATTGCGCCCAACCAACCCCTCTACCACTGTCGCTTTCACGCACACACACACACACACACACATATATATATATATATACATATACAAAAACAAGCCACTTACTCTGCAAAGAGAACAAGTTTAGGCGCCTCAGGCTCGGGTCCAGGTAAGATGGCCGCTTCGTCAGCGCCAGCGCCATCTTCAACACCAGCGTCAGCAGCAGTCTCCATCTCTACATCGTCGACTGATGCCTCGACTGGGGTTTGCTGCTCAATATCGGCCATGGCGACCGTACTTCTGCGCTCTTGATAACGACAGGATGTGTGTGGAGGTGAGTGAAGCTCTGTTCAGACCAAAGGGAAGCTGTTGAAGTGTGATGAGTGGTTGTCACGCGTCAAGACGAATTGAACACGCGCGCAAGAGTAAGACACGGGCAAAGTGAGTGAGAGGGGCTGGTATCGATACGACTAGAACGTCTGGTAGTAGGAGCGCTGACCCGCAGAATGATGATGATGAGGAGAGGTGGTGGGAAACGGCTGGGAAACCTCGGAGCTTGGACGCGACTTCTGGTAGCTCTCCATGGGCGCGTTCACATGCGCTAACGCAGGAACACGTCTTGGCGCAACTTGTACACACCTGTGTTTACGATGCAGAGGGCTTTTGGTCGACATGAACATAGCATAGAAATTGTGCTTCAGGATAATGAGGATAATAACGTATGTACTGGAAGATCATTTCGCCGTTTACTTGTTACTCAAATTACAATAGAGACGCGCTGTCTTTGTGAACGCCACCCAAAAATGCCATGCTCCGCAAAATGCCAAAGTGTGTATAAAACGGAGCCGTGATTGGACATGAGTCGAAAAAGGAAAGAAAGGCAAAAGGCAAAAGGGAGCTACATGACGCTAGAGCCTACCACCCTTTTCGTGGAATCTTTCACCAGTCGTCGGTACCGGTTTGTCCGCTCGAATGAGGCACAACAAAAGATCCTCGAGCGGAATGAAGACGTAAAAGACTTTGTTGCACATGAAGGATAAGAAGACAAAGCATGTAGCAACCAGCGCATCCATAAAGTAATGGTTGGCTGTAGCGACAATGACGGTAAGGATGAAGGATGGGTATCCCACACCGAGTATGAAATAGAAGATCTTCCAAAAAGCGTTTTTGCGCACTTCTCCCTGCTCGAGGGTTCGGCGGAAGAGACCGGAATGATAGATCATCGTCATGCCAATGCAGAAGGAGTAGCCAAAATGCATCGAGGGCATAGCAGCAAGCTGGTTGACGAATTTTCCGCTCATCCAAACACTCTGTGCATCGTCGTGGCGGACAGTGTCGAGGAAGCCGTATTCAGAAGGCAAGAGGCGAGGCGGCATGCATGGGTATACAACAAAGGTCAGGAAAGCACAGAAGTTGGTGAGGGTGAGGGTGCGGCGAGCGATGGCAAATGTGTCGAAAGAGGGCGCCACGTAGTAGTACCAGCAAATAAATCTGGGTGAGGTTAGTCATGATGATATCGGCCACTCGTAGGCAGTATCCTTACCCCACAGTCCCTGGAATGTGGATCAGCGCATAGCACTTGTTCAGCACTGTAAGCGCATCCTGATGTCCATGCATGAACCATTGTTGTACATCCTTTTCCCTGACAGGGAACAAGAAACTCAACAGGCCATTTTGTTCGGCCTCCAGCACGGCGATTCCGTGTTCTTGTGCCACATCCCATATCCCGCGCCCAGCGAAGAGCTTAGCAGACGCAATCGAGGTCATCCGGTAGAAGGCGTAGTTGATGATCCAATAAAACATTTCGATCAAGAATGGGAAGCGCTGCAGTATGCGGCTATGTACATTGTTCCGGAAACGCCAGGTGCTGGGTGTGGTGACCTTCCAGCAGCATATGCTTCGAACTTTGGGCGAGTTTGGGTTCTTGGTTGCGTAGACTTCGTCGAACTCGCTGTCGCTGTCGGATTGTATGAGACGGTCGGTGGACTCCCTAGGGGCGTGATCGAGGTAACCCTCGCGTTGCGACGACGGGCCGAAGATTTTAAAGTCTCGTTTGCGTGTGATGAACATGGCGAAGAACAATATGCTGGCGACCATCTGCTCGCGTGACAGCTGTTAGCATACAGAGTAGTACATGCGCATACTCCCGGGGGGGGCTTTGCCAACGTACAACTGGTTCGCACCATCCAGGCAGCTTCCACGCTGGTTTACTGTTCCACTGGCCATTGTCGGATAGTGTTATGTTGGCCATGGTTTATCGCGTGCGCGCAAGTTCGGCGCGGTTTTGTTGTGTCGAAGGAAGTGTCGAGGTACTAATACATCAAAGAGTCTAGTATGCTTCGTCCAACGGTGGTGGCTGTAGTCGATTCTGCTCAGCAAAGGCGCCAATGCTAAAGGTCGGTTTCGGAGCAACGCAAGAAGCGACAAAGGAGTGACGAGGCGTATACGAGGGGAAGGCTGAGGTCAGAAGGTGACTGAGGGACGGTCGAATGCTTCGCCCGATGCTTGATCGGACCTATGATAATGCTTGCCCAGAAGTCTGCGTGGAAGCCGGGCTGTCGGCAAAGGAGCAGGGAGGTCCAGCTTGTTGCGACTCGAGCATGCGTGTTGCACATCTGAGTCCCACTTTTCCCAGTATTTAGTGTTAAGCACTTGCGTGCGCGGCGGCGCGGCAGCAAAAAAACACACACCCCCGCTGGAGCACAGGCTTCAGGCTTGGTGCGGATTGCAAATAAAGTGGTTGACGGCGTTGTGATGGACAGGTTGACAAGGTCGCGTGCTCACTTCTCTTTGTCGACCCCCACAACGACGACGACGACGACGACGACGACTACTACCACTGTGGCCTTGGTTGCCAACGCCACAAATCCGCCGTTGGGACAGGAAAGCCAAAGGCGATTCGTGACGTCAAACAAGCCAATGCCATTTCTCCCGCCGGTGGCGTGGTTGAGCCGAATACGAGAGGAAGCCGCAGCAGGTAGACGAAATTGTGGACACTTTGTATTGCTCGCCTTGCCCGCCTGGCCTGAAGCTCGTCTCGCTCGTCTCGCTCGTCTCACTTGGACTGGCTAGGCCTGCATCTTCTGACACGTCCATGCAGTCGAGCTGCTCAGCCCTCGACCATAACCACGACAACTGTGTCCCATGATGATGCCAAGCACATGCTCACCGCAGTCCGCTTCTCTGGCTTGGTCGGGCCCGGCTCATGAAGCTACCGCGCCCGAGCCCCTGAGGAAGCTGAAGCGACTACCTTTTTTCTGCGCAACGCCTTGGCACATGTTGCTTGGCTTCATTAGACACGTCCTTGGCATGCGCTTGCGGTAAGGCGTGAGAAATCTCATGCCATAATAAGCACAATCTTAATTTCCGGCGATTCTCCCTTCCCGACCCCCATCATCGGCCACTGTTGTCCTGCCCTTCAGCCCTAGGCGACAGCCGAGGACGGTGCACGAGCGGGCATACAGTAAGGCGGACTCGTCGTGCTGGCACGTACTGTTGTTGTACATCACAGCATGTCTTAAAACGGCCATGCACATCACTAAAACAAACGCCAACGTTTCCTTCACCCCTCGTCTACCTACCTATACACAGACGCTACTATCGAGCTGGGCCCAAGTACTGTTTGTCATTCATCACTTCCGCCATCAACCTGCGGTACGACGGAAACAAAATGATGGAGATAGTCTGCCTGATACTATCGTCCTGACGTCTAGTAGTTATATGTATATACGCTTCGTCACTGTTCCCCACAGCCTCTCCGTGCTACCGCTTCGTCAACGTCTTCTGTGCATTTGCATCATCCCTCATCTCCTGCTTGATCCTGGTAATTGTACCCGCACCCCCGTAGATCATGGCGGTATATACCTGTGCGACACTGGCTCCCGCATCGAGAATCTCCCGGGCTTGACGACCGTTTGTGATGCCACCTGTTGCAAAAATTACCTTGCGCGGAGCATCTGGCGCTGGCGCAGCCTTGGGTCTTGCTTGCAAGCTAAGTTTAGGCGCAGATTCCGAAATGTCATCCATATTGCTAGATAGTGGCTTAGGCGACGGTTGATCCACATCTAGAGTGGCCTTGGTCATGGAGGTTTGTGTGGAGGACAAGGGCTCAAGCTTCTCTAGAATGCCGGGCGAAGGTTCGTCACCTGTGCTTTGGTTGGCAACGGGTCTGGAGTCTGGTGGCGCAATGTGCTTTGGGCCTTCGTCAAGTGCCTTGCGGTACTTGCTCACGAGTGCCAATGTGCGCTCAAACATCTGTGGCCCTGAGTATCCACCTTGTTCGAGCAGCAACTTGGCCTCGGATTCCGGTAGCAGGTAGCCCTTTGGCAGCGCGTCTGGTCGCTTCTTCGTCGTATTGCCGACAATGACACCGTCCACTCCCGAATCCCACACAGCTTCACAGATGCCTGCAATTTGCTCTTCCGAGTCCTCGTCTGGGCTGACCTTGACCATGATAGCGGGCTTGGTCTTGCGATCAATCTTCTTGACAGCACCCACCACGCCGGAGAGAAGGCGGGTCAAAGGCTCGACATTCTGGAGGGTACGGAGGCCAGGGGTGTTGGGCGAGGAGACGTTGACCACCAGGATATCTGCATATTTTCCAACATAGCCTACCGCGGTCGCATAGTCGCGTACTACAGCATCAATGTCGTTCTCTGATGTCGTCTTGTTTTTTGCCACCTGCACAGCCATAAGTCGTCCTTTCAGTAGCGACCCCGGAGGTACACCAGCCTCGCCATTCAGCACTCGTCGTTCAGCCTCTTCGTCTAGCCCAAGTCCGACGCGGTATGCAAACTCCCTCACCCGTTGCCGTAGCCGAGAAGCCACTAGCTCCGCGCCCTCTGAGTTGAAGCCATAGCGATTGATAAGCGCGTTCTGGCTCGGTAGTCTGAAGACGCGGGGCTTTGGGTTACCTTCCTGTGGTAGTAACGTGACAGCTCCAACCTCTACGACACCTGCACCCAGCTCGAACAGTGGTGTTGGTACCTCGGCGCCCTTGTCAATCCCGGCCGACGTTCCAATTGGATTGTTTAGAGTGTGACCAAAGACCTCGACGGCGAGATCGCCTTTCATATCCGCTATCCCGCGCTCCCTGGGGTTCATGCCGAAGCTATGCAGCACCTTGAGCATGCGAGTGCCAGCATGGTGTGCCTCTTCGCCATCTGGGTATATCTGTCGTAGTGCAGGTACAACGAGCCATTCGTGTATGCTGGCGCGGGTATCGGTTGCGTACAAGTATCCAAAGGTGCCACCCAACGCTAAAATAGTACCGTATACAATATTCTTCGTGCGTGTGCCTGTTGATCGAACATTTGTCGCGGCTTCGGTTGCCGTCGTGGCACATCTTGTGGGGTGGTGGAATAGGCCATGGGATAGCCGGGAGCGTATTGCCGAGGGCCGTACGCCCAAGGCACGCATATTTGCGGCGGAAATCATTGCGGCGAGCGTGGTTTGGAGCCCATGCGATGTTCAATGGCTGCGCGGTTTCTCCGTGTTGGTGTTGAGCGTGAAGCTGCCGAATTTGAGCCGGCGAATGACGTTGGCTTGGCAAAGCCGTCGTCTCTCAGATTCTGTTGCAGCTTCCACTCTTCCTTTAGCAAGTGCTGTCTCGTAATCAGTGCCATATGCTCCTCCACGCGCGTATAGACAGACGAGACTTGATTGACTCCCTCAACCAATTTCCACACGTCTTCCGTCTCCACTTCAGGTTCGAGCCTCTAGCTGCAAAGGTAGAAATGCCATTCCGAACATCCCGCTAGCATGAAATAGAGAGAACTCGAAGAATGATGTTATTGTCTTGGAATCACACAATCCGTCCAGTAGTTCTTCACATGAAATCGAAACGCTAAGACTCTAGAAAAGCCAACTCGTGAACGCTATTGGTAAACCAACCTCCTAACGCGCCTTGCAGTCATACCCTCTAACTTGTTATAGAGACTTCAAACAATGTCCAGGAAAACTCAATTGTAAAAAAAAAGCTTGACCCATGAGGATGAGCAAGGAAAGACACCAAATATCTTGCATACCAACCGATATTCTGTCGAATCCTTGTTACTGGAAACAAGCTCAACAACGAGTCCCCGATAATGCCTTCTAACGGGTGTAAATATATATATACGCAAATTCTACTCATACTGAAGAGAGATGCGCCCATCTCGCATCCGTGTCCTCCTCGCCGTTCTCACTGATACTTGGTTAGTACATATACTTGTTAACCCTGACTCCAGCTGCAAACCTCCAAGCACATACCTGCCAAAATACATACACAAGAGCGGACCAATGAATCCGCAAACCTACCACTCATACACCCACCCACTATTAGCGGTCATGAACTCTTCGCAAGCCTCTTTGAGTGCAATGTTCGGTCGCAGATCGTTTATGGTGAGTGTTTCCCTCGTCAGGGGATCTGTTGGGCTACGCTTCAGGTGCTCGATCAGTGTTGCACGCTCGTAAGACCGCCCGTTCTTAGTCACCACCGGGTCATGCATAATCTCAAACGTGATACCGTCGACCAGGTAGTCTGGCACTTCGCGCTTCTGCTGATGTTCGGGATCTGAGATGGCAAAAGCTGTGCGAAGATCGTCGCGCTTTTTTTTAAACTCGGTTTCCCGTTCAGTCTTCTCTTCTTGGCCGTCTGATCTACTGGTCTCGGCTGACTCTATGCGGGCTTCTATATCATCCATGTCCTTTTTGTACTGTGTTTCTAGCATGACTTCGAGTTCGGAGAGAAGATCTCCGCGCCGCCGTATGCGCTCTCGTTCGCGTATATCCCACTTGGCCTTCTTACACTTGAGCACGAGGGCGGATATCGTGGCGGCATTGGAGGTTTGCTGCGCAGACGTGGTGCATAGTTCATAGGCCATAAGTGCAGAGGAGAGGGCTTCGTTCGGATGATTAATTGCTAGTTGCGCCTGTGCTATCATGGTCTTAGCGTTGCTATCATGCGTGCAGAGCTCACGCAGTGACGGTGCTGCGATTACACTTTGGTGGGAACGTGCGGCCTACCAAGATAGAAGAAGGCCTTCATGTTATCCTTTAGTAATTCAATGCTTCGTATACAATCATCAATGACGCCCTCCCATTTCTCCAACTTTAGCCTTGCGTTTGCGCGATTCGTAAACAATAGAGGGTTTGCCGAGTTCTTCTGTATGGCTTGTGAGTACAACCCCTCTGCTCCATCGTAGTCGCCATTTTTGAAACACTTGTTGCCTGCGCTCTTAAGTTGTTCGGCGGCATACTCGTTGCCTGTCGGAGGCATGACTGCTCAGGCGGTGGAGGAAGAGAAGGAGGAGGTGAGGCTGAGGGATAGCCGGGCGGAAGTGAGAGCGGAGTTTGGCTTCGGTGATTGGTAGGCACCGGGCGTGGGGCACCTTTTGTTGCGCCTCGGTATGGAAGCTTCGAGACGTCCAAGACAATGATGAGGTGAGCAGCCCGAAAACGTTGGAAAGGATATGATTACGCAGAGGCGAAGCAGGTGCTCTCAGTGGGACTGTCAAAGATCACAAATTGCCTTCTCCTTGGTCGTAGGGCCAACGTGTGTTCGACCTAGCAACTGCACAGCCACATCGTAATGACATAAGCATGTCATTGTAGTATTTACAGCAATCATTCTCCGGAATAGATGAGAGACGACGTACAAAGCGGTGACGGATCAAACCGTACGTTGTGTCTAACAAAGCTGTGTGCGTGCTATGCGCGCTATGCGCCTAGTATAAACAACATCCATAACATGCAACCGAAACGCCATCCTATCCTATCCCATCCCTCAATGTACACAGGGATTGGCAGCCGGGTAGACGAGTAATGCTAGTCCTCGATACCGAGATTCTCTGCTGCTCCGTCTCCATAGTCGGCAGGATAGACTACATGCGATTCCTTTTCATTCTCACCCTTGGAGTCCCTCCTGTCCTCCTTGTACAGATTTGGGTAACTCCTCAGGCGCCTGAGCTCGCCCCCGTCATCGGCACCATCCAACCTGTGTCGACTAGGTGGTGCGCTCCTTTTCCTATACCTTTTCACATCTTCCTCGCTCTCCGGGCATACGTCCTCGTCTTCCAGGATCAGACTCCTAGTCCTGCCCCTGCTGCCGCTCCTGTTGCGCGCCCGTCCTCTGAAAGTGTGGTCAGGCTCGGCGTCGCTGCGTCGCCTAGTCTTCCTCTGCATAGACGTGGGTGGGGATATAGAAGAGGATGTTGGGGAAGAAGGGCGGTGGTGCTTCCGATGATGGACTCGATAGCGCGATCCGCTATTACGGTCATGGCCGCGAGAAGGTGAGGATGCACGGCGTGGGGAGTGGTGCGAAGACTGCCTGCGTCGCTTGAGGCGGCCACGCTCTTGCGCCTCTGCATCTGTGATTACATTTGCTTCCACCATATCGGTGGCATCGACCGTAGTTTTTTCGACTAGCGGAGACTCAACCGGCAAATCCGGCATGGCGTCTGCAGACATTTGATATATGGAGAGGTTTGGCATGTCGCAGCTCAGCTGTAGAGAGTGAAAGAAGGAGTGCTTGAGGCCAGGAGGCGTGAGTACATCGGAGCCGCACAGATTGAGGGGTGCATTAGTCCTTTGTCTGGTACAGACGGGCCGTTCGCAAAGGGGGGGTTTATCACAGCCTGCGTGTGAGGACTATGTTCCAGGCATGACAGACTGAGGCGTAGAGCAGGTGCGACGTCATTGGCCCAAGTGGGGTATAGGCTAGCTTGATAGGGACGGGCGAAGTTTGTTGTACCTGCTGTTCACAAGTTCACACGTTCAAACGCGAGTCCTTCAATTTTTCCACGTCTCTCCCAGAATATATCTGCTTGTAAGACATGTGGCGGGCAGCCATTTCCAAGTCATTGTCTCAACATCTGTGTTTCTGTCTTCATTTCATGTCACGCAGAAGTGTTCCCCTGTAGCTTTGACCCCAGCTTTCTCTCGAGTGCAGAGGGGGTGATTGCCCATCTTGTTGGATTCATTTTGGCAATCAGAGTGCCTCTTACTTGTTACGGTAGGTTCTCGAGTGGGTTGTCAACGTATGGCCTTGTCGGGGTCTATTGGTGTCGAATAGGGGGGAGAGGTTATTATTTTCGGCTTTCGGTCCCGTCGCTACTGGGTAGTCATGGAATACATGAAAACAAGAGGGAAAAAAAGATGTCGTTAAAGAAGACGGAGTGAGCGTTCTTGTTAATATCACCATGTGCCTGGAGCAAGCCAAATAGACAGCACCCCACTCACCCATATGCACAACGCAAAACTAGAACACCAGACAATTATAAATGTAAATAAAAATGCATTATTACCAGACTCCCGCCCGGAAGACAGAGTAGGTATGCAGGTGATATAATAAGCCCCTTTTTGATAGCAATAACCCGGGATCGAATCAAGTCAGAACAACAATGTAAACTCCATGCAGCGCCAACCCCGCTTTTGAAATAATAATACAGGCACCACGCAAACCAGCCTAACTATC
>Ga0265797_10003463_pt1 | contig 25146 bp, 23 predicted proteins | sample P2T30metagenome_FD_192433 | JGI IMG/M metagenome (GOLD analysis project Ga0265797, IMG submission 192433) | Plant litter microbial communities from East Loma Ridge, Irvine, California - P2 T30 | ecosystem: Environmental > Terrestrial > Plant litter > Unclassified | place: USA: California... | reverse complement strand
CTCTTTTTTTTTAGCCTATGAAGGAAGGGCATGTAGATGGTATAAACTGTGTAGACGAGAAACGTCGAGTCATGTCAACGTTATCATTCGAGTCTATTGTTAGACCTGGTATTCATCAAGATACGGAAGAAGGCGCTGCAAAGTAGCCAGAATAGGGCGCCAATCGCCTATCAGGGCCAGGGTCTAGATGCGCATGATGAAGTACACGTGGTGGCGAGAGATGAGTGTATTGAATGCTGGTGAGTAGATGGCTGGTTTTGCGTGGCGGTTCGCAAGCTAAGTGGTAGCTAACTATATAGAGCCAAGAAGGTAATTCCGTTGTGGAAGACGCCCAGTGGCTTTCCATGCCCATGGCCTTTTGAGTTACGGATGCGAACTGCAAGCGTCATGAATTGCTACGAGGTTTCTGTATCGTGGGATCGCAGATGATCGGAAACTTGAGTTGCGGTCGTATATGCGAGATGATTGCTGAGAACATGGCATCAATGCAGACGATACATGTGTTACTGTACCACACAGAGTCCAGTACTCGCCCTCGTCTTTTGAATCAGAGTAGTGCGCAACGCGACGCGCGACGGAAAGAGGTGTTATCGTCTCACCTTGCTTGGCGCCAACGAAGTTCTGTCGCGAACGCACATGTCCGTGTATCTCGGCCGAAGCAAGAAGCGATAGTAAAATAGGTCGTTGAGATCTGGAACACAAGCCAGACGGATAAGAAACCAGTTCATTTTAGGGCCTTAGGCAGCATTGTGCAGTGGCAGCCAAACTGTATCATGGCGAACGCCACCCGCCACTGAACGATAGGTCCAGTACTAAGGCGCTATTGAAGGCTGCCGCCGTATAGTCAAAGGCTTGAGAGAGGGGCATGGGAAATGAATTAAAGCTGCACAGGCAGTCTGCAGAATAAAGGTGCATGACGTATCACGATTTCGCGCATTGGAGTCAAACAAACCGAATGAGTCATGCAAAAAAAGAAACAAAAGAGCGTGCATCTTCCGATGCAACACCATTCAGCGAGAGACACCTACCCAGACCATAGCAACACCAACAGACGCCATGCATAAGTCGAATGAACAAGATATGCAAAAGCCCAAGCCATCCACCAGACAGAAAAAGAAGCAGATGTGGTCAAAATGGCGAATCACGTTCTGTAAGGGAAGAAAAGCGTCGTAACATGGATGAAGCCCGGACTAGCCCACATCCGACGTCAACCAGCCACTGGCGAAACCCCTCCTTTCTCTCTCTCTCTCTCTCTCTCTCTTTGCTGTCCCCGCCCCAAGATAGGGCTTAGACGGGCTTAAATGGATGAACCCTGCAAGTTTAGCGCCGAAACAACGACCTCTTACGCTGAAGCAAGACAGCGAAAGCCCAGAACCAAGAAAACACAAACTAAGTTTTCTCGTCGCCATGTCAGCCAGGAGATCAACCAGTAAAGGGGAGGGGAAAGGGCTCACAGAGCAAGAAAAGAGACTGAATGGGATAATATGCATTTCCACAAATCCCACCTCTACGCCGTTGAAGCAGCGGTCAGAACTCTGCTTTACCGCCCAACCAAAATGTCCGGTTCGCGGCCGAACTTGGCTCCCCCTCGCTACTCCTTCCTTAGCGCAAACGTCCTCCCCTGGGAACGAGCGCCAGAGCCCGCCGCCGATCATCTCCCTCGCCCAGAACTGCACTACGGAGCAAACTCCAGCTCCTAGCTCCCAGTCCCAGTCCCAGTCCAGCAACCCAGCAACCCAGCAGCCCAGCGTGTGTGTGTGAGTATATGTGCACGCACAAATACACCGGGATAAACTTCTTCATTTCTCTCTTCTCTTTCTTGGGAGCTTGCAAGACGGTTAAGCTTTGGGCGGTGTACGGGAACATGAGAATAGGCTACCTGCCCACCCAAGGTTTGACACACTACAGACTGCAACATACGCAGCACGCGCAGCACGTGCGGTCCCTACTCCGTTCAGTCACACACACAGACACCGACAAAGGCACAGGCACAGGCACAGACACCGACACGTTAATCTAGTAACGTTTCCCGGTTCGCAACATATGCTCAGCGTGCGGTCGAGCCAAACTTTGCGTGTTTCCCGCTACATACTATCTTCCTCCTTCTCTTGCCGTTTTACTGTATTACTCTCTCACTTTTTTTTTCTACTTTGCCTGTTCTACTAATCGACCGAATTTAACCAGCTAACGTGTTCGCCTCGCGGCCGGCCCGGTTTCGTATCGTGCGTTTGGTCGGTGGTTGGTTGCGTGTTGGAAGCTATATGGTCGTTCTCCTCCCCTTCCAATATATGTTGTACCTTTGTTGCGCCCGTATACCTTTCGGCTCAACTTATTCTACCTCTGCGTGGGGGTGAGGCACCGACCGATTAGTTCGCACATACGATAATGATGTTTTTCCTCGCTGCTCTCTTCATGACGCTGGTGTCGCTCGTGCAGAATGTTGTCGCGTCGCCGGTTGCGTATGAGGAGCGCGATGTGGGCAGGGTTGAGCGGCCACTACAGAGGACCATCGTCGTCGTAGTATGTATTTCGTATGCCTTCCTACTGGCATTGGTTCAGGGTAGGTTTTGGAAAACAAGTCTTCTTTCATTGTTGATAGTGTTTTTTTGCTAATTTCCCCAACCTGCAAATAGGATATCGCGCTGGTCGCATAGCCGGGAAACCACCAGCCAAAACACAATTCTCAGACATCCTCGTCTTCTTGCAGGGCTTCATTTGCACCGCCTTTTTGTTCGCCACTGCCATGATAGTTGCGGGCTTGGGCTTGCATACGCAGCCTCAGTGCTACGCTGCGATACGTGTCTGCATCGCCATGTATGCTGCTGCAAAGATTCCTCTGTTCGTTGCAACCACCCTCCCAACTACCTCCCGAACCCTCTCTTGCTAACCCGTCGTTCAGATATCTCTTTCTCCTCGAGCGAGTTCACATTGTGCGAGCTCCATTCGTCGACCGCCAGCGTGACCCTATCTGGGTGCTTGGGTCACTGTTGACGATAGGCGGTTTTCTCGGCATAATGGGCTATCAGTTTGTGAACCCTATGGCTGTGCTGTCAGCTGAGGACGGCCAGTGTAGGATCGGAATTGAGCCCCGCGCAGCTGTTGCAATCATCGTACTGGATACCGTCATCAACTTTGGCCTGACGGGCATCTTTGTATATCAGCTTCGTCCCACGCTCGCATCCGTCCTGCCAGAGTTGTCGAGTGCGCCTGGTACGCCCCGACTGCGATCAGAATTCCCTGCCCACGGATCAAAGCCCTGGATGAAGAGGACACATCAATTCATACGCAGCTCATCGCAGAATGACTTCCGCGTCATGTTGATTCGGAATGTGGCTGGCTCCGGCTTCATGTTGATCGTCACCTTGTGCAACAACGGCCTCTTCCTGAACTGGGCTTTTGCAAAGACGGGCCATGCGTGCCTCCTGATGTGCTTGACTGATGGTGAGTACACATGCATCGGTTCATATTCCTTGTCACGTGCTAATCATGTTTCCCAGTGGTTCTCGGTATGCTAGTAACGCAACTCCTAACCATGCGTTCCGCGGTCCCAGATGCCTCTCTACTCCGCCGCCCCTCCAGCACACCCCTCATCTCCAGCACCACAGGCTTCGACCAAGAAGGCTCAAACTTCCGCCGCCCTGTCCCCGGCTTCGCCGAACGCTCAGACTGGCTCATGCTATCGACGGAGAAACCGGGGCCTGTCCGCGAGGTCATCGACGACAACTCGCGCTTCAATCTCCGCTGAACGTGTCAATGCTGGTGCGCAGTTCCTTCTGCACAATGTGCTTGCCAAACGCCATCTGGAAGTTATACCGGCTCACGACCTCGCCCGACGACATATCCGCCCACTCGCGACTCCCCTTTTCCGGCAACAGCCGCTGGTTGGCGTAATTCGGTCGTTCATACGACGTCACTTTGCAGCGCCCTCTCTTGCACTTCCCCCCACAGCCTCCGCAATACCAATCGTGGTTCCCGTGGAACGCACCTGAACTGGCTCTCCACCCACGCCCTGCGTACCGCTCACCCAGCCGGTGCTTGGAGTAGTCGTGCCGACTCACATCGTACTCTGGGTTCGTGAGCATGCTGTCCTGCGGTACGCCGGGCCGAGCGGTTTTGAAGAACCAGTCCCTGTGAAACTGCGTCTGCTCGTCGATGATGTAATCGCACTCATTGAGCATAATCTCATTGCACTCGTCGTCGTCGTCGCCGCTAATCACCACGCGCACCTCATCAGCCGCGCAGCGCAGCAGCAGTCTCCTGCCGTCAGACGTCGCGGCTCGCGCGCGCGAGACACGCACCTCGAGATGCGTCTTCTGCACATGGTGAAAGTACCCATGTAGTCTCGGTGGGCCCAGAAAGCCGACAAAGAGATGCAGGATTCGCGCGTCGGAGGCGTTGCATGCGCCAAAGAGGAAGTGATGGCGCGCACGCACACGAGGAGGCAGCATGCAAGGATCCTCTTGCTTTACAAACTCCACGAGCGTTTGCTGCAAGTCAAATGGGTACCAGTCTGGCGACGACGTAGTGCGGATGTATGCTACGCGTGGGGCAGGCTCACTTTCAGCCATGCTTTTTCTTTCTTCTACAAGCCAGAAGAAGAGGAGGGAAAAAAAACGAGCAAGTTTTGTAGGAGGATGTCTTCTCTTCTTTTTTTTCCTCACATACTTATCTACGTTTTCTTTTGGGGGAAAAGAAAATGTCCTTTGACTCACACGGATACGAGCAACGATATAGGTAAACCATAATGTTTAATAAGCATAGCGCTAGACGCTTAGTGGCGTGGCTACAAGTGCGGACCTGATGTCTTCCCTTGTACGCAAGCAAATATCATAATTTTTAATAAATAACAAACTACATTGTATTGTTATAGGGTGGTGCGGGTGCGGGGCGAAAATGACTTTTGAAGAAGAGCGGAATGCAGACGCAAGTCAGATTGTGAGGGTTAGTTCTTTATCCCTTTTCATAAAATCTTGCTCACGCCATGGTATTATCCACATCTTTATTCGCCTGTTCCTATAAAGTCCCTAGAACGAGATTTTCAACATGTAAAAGAAAACAACCTTTCAAACTTTCTCTACTCCACTACTTCTCCTCAGGCCCCTCGATCAAAATCTTAATCCCCTTTCCGCCCTTGACATCCGCAAATGCCTGCTCCGCATCGTCAAACTTGACTTTACCCGAGATGAGTTCTTTGACGGAGATGCGACCGCCGGCAACGAGATCAATGGCGGTTTGATAGTCGCCTGAGCCGTAGCGGAAGGAGCCCTTGACGTTGAGTTCTTTTGTGCACATTGCCATGATGGGGAAGTTGATGTCGGGTTTGCCCATTCCGCCCTAGTATGGGATGTTAGTTCTCGTAAGAGAAGAATTAAGAAAAAAGAAGCGACGACGCAAACGTACCTGGACATAAGTTCCACCCATACGCAGCGCATGTATCGCTGTCTGGATACATGGCTCCGCACCCGAAGCATCGATGATAACATCGGCGCCCAATCCCAAATCACACTCCTTGATCATGTTCTGTGCGTTTTCCTGCGCGCTTACTCGCTGCGACTTGAAGCTCGCGTTGGCTGCGTACTTGAGGGCAAAGTTGAGGCGCTCGTCGTTGATGTCTACGGTGACAATCTTCTTGGCCCCATACGCTTTTGCAACCGCACAGCACAAAAGACCAACAGGTCCAGCCCCGAATACAACAACAGAGTCACCGGGCTTTATACCAGACTGTCGTGTAATGTGGACGGCGACGGCAGTGGGTTCGATGAGCGCACCCTCCTCCATGCTCATGTTTGAGGGAAGTTTGTAGCAGTAGTCCTCTGGCAGAACGTAATATCGTGCAAGTGTGCCGTCGTATGGTGGTGTGGCTGCAAACGCCATGTCCGCGCAGAGGTTGTACTTTCCCTCTTTGCAACGTATGCAGCGACGGCAGGGCACGCCGGGCTCCATAGCAACCTCGTCACCAACCTTTAAGCTCTTGACTTTGTCGCCGACTTTGTGTACAATGCCTGCCGATTCGTGACCGAGGACCATGGGCTTCTCTACCACGAAGTGGCCGATGCGTCCTTCGACCCAGTAGTGGACGTCAGAGCCACAAATACCGGTCCATCGTGGTCGTACAATGACATCGTGTGGTGAGGGGAGTTCGGGAATAGGTCGGTCTTCGTAGACGACTTTGTTGGGTGCTTGAAGAATGAAAGAAGGGTTCTATTGCATGTTAGACGCGAGAAAATCTGATACATAGATAATCTATCCATCATGTAATGACGGTGGCGCATGGTGGGGTTGATGGCGGGGCAAAGTCGTACCTTCTGGGTTGCTGTTTGTGTCGCCATGACGATGTTTATGGCGCCTTTGTCGAAGAATTTGATTCAAGAGATTGGTTCAAGGGATTGGGAGGATGAAAAGGGAGGAGATGAATTTCACAGATTCACCCAAAGACAGGCGCGTGAAATGCTAATGACGAAGGAAAGTGTGGATCCCAAGCTACAGCTTCGCGGCTAGCTATCCCTGCCTGGTTAGAAGCTGCCCCTCCACCAAAGGCGGGAGTCTGGATGTGTTGAAATTATCCGTACAAATTATCCGGCGCTTACATCACTGTTCTTGGAAGCTCATTGTGGGTATCTCGGTGTTGGTCCGAGTCACTGGTCGCCGTGCCTATGCGAGTGACCAGGCGTGTCCAATGCGTGGGGGTCTTCACCGCGTGGCCTTGGCCTACCATAACCGGTAATTCTCAGAGGGTAATGTACGGAATTTTGGAGCGGTAATATCTCAGCCAGCATTCGAGATTTTCCTAGCCCAGCACGACCACCAGCAGGTCACGAGTGATGCATCGTCTTGGTCCTCGCTGTCACCGGACATGCCCCAGTCGTCGTATCCCTTCTCTTCCCCTTCTCCCACAATCTTCAGCCCTAGCTCGAGCATGCGGCGGCGAAAGTCCTTGATCTCAGGCAGATAGGCATCTCTGTAAGGAAACTCGACAATGACCTTGGCATCAGAATCTTCAGAGAGCCAGACTGCCACAGTGTCTACCAACATGCGTGGATGATCAGGAGAGTACAATGAATCCGCAGCAAGGATGACGGTAAACTTTGCTGGAATTGGGCCAGCATCACCATTTGTATTGTCGTCCCGTAGGGGTTCGCACGAGGTAGGATGCATCCAGTCGAGAATGGCTGTACGGGTCGTTCCACCTTTGTGATTGAGCACTTCACGATTCTGCTTTGCGTTGTGCGCTAGGTTCGGACAGATGCTGGGAAGGTCGGTCAGGACAACGTCTGCACCCAAGCCAGCCATGGCAAGCCCTACTAAGCCAGTGCCTGACCCAAGCTCAAGAACTCGGAGTCTCTTTTGGTTATCTGCAGGAACCAGATCGAATGTAACGAGACGCTTAGCGAGTAGGTAGGATGCAGCCCAGGTTTTCAGACCCAGGTCGTCGCCAGTCATGGCTGGCTCGTGAATGCTGAGTTCGAAGGGCTCGGAAGAGGTGGGTATGCGGAAAGTGCGCGACATGGTACCCATAGCAGATCTTCCTGACCGTTCGCTCAGTCTCGCACTGGCCTGATCCCATATCTGTTCTTTGGTCTCATCGTCTTGTATCCACCGTAGATCGCTGCTCACGATACTGGTGAGGTAGCGTGTGACACCTTCTGGATTGACCTGTACTAGCACATCATCGCTGCCGCTTTTGTGTGTCTTGTTTTTCTGATCCCACGACGGCGGGGCGGTGGTAAGAAGTGTGAGGGTATCGAGGAGGACGTCGGCGGAGGGCTTGGAATATATTTGGGGCAGGTCCAGGACTGTGAGAAAGCTTAGCATCAAGTCATGTATGTATATACGAGGCACAAGTCCATACCATCAAGCATGGACATTTTGAAGCGATTATTGCGGATGCGCGATGCAATTATCGATAGGTGGGGTTGCGGTACTCACCAATGTCCGTGCGGGGGTACAGAAGCCTACCAGCAACCAGCATCCGCCTCTTGCAGCTACATGTGCAAATTCGCTCAAGCCTTCTTCAGTGTCGTCTTGAAGCCGTAATAGGCCTGGTCCATGTCGAACTGGAACTCACGCGCTTGTTCGTCGCTCAACTTCTCGGCCGCCCGCATTTGGTTCAGTGTTATGAGCCACTGCACAATCTTGCCCTTGCTCTCAAAATCCACGTCAGTAACTTTGTTGACGGCTTGTATAATCTCTACGAGCAGAGGATGTAGCGTATCCTTTTCGACCAGCCCAATCTTGATGGCATCAAGGAGTGTGATGAAGGTCTCGGTCGCATTGACGACCAAAGTCGCATCGGCAAAGTCGCCCTGCTGAGCTGGCCTTGATGGTCCCTGTTCAACTGTGGCCGGTATGCCAACGCGTAGGCGTTCGATAGCTCGAGGGCATTCCATCTGGTCTGGTCAGCCTGGGACGGGTAGTTGTAGCCTGGATGACATACATGCCACTCTTTCGCAAACTGATCCAAGTCTCCAAATGCTCGCGCAACTGTCTCGTTGGCGAGATTGGATTTGTACTGCTTCATTAGCCGACTGCATGTCTCGGTGTAGTCGGTTTCGGCGATGGAGTCCTTGAGGTAGGCCTTTTCAATGGCATCCAGGGTGATGATGATGCTGTAGATCTCGGCCAGGGAGTCGTTCAGGTCTCGCTCCGCATTGTTCGTAGACAGCTTGACTTCCTAGGTGGGGAATGAGCATGGCGCAGGCGGCAGCACGACGGGGGGTGGGCGCGTCATACCTCGTCCAAGTTGATGGTGGCAGAGAGATTGGAGCGCGGTATGTACGGCGTCGGCGCGTAGGCCAGTTGCCTATTGTTGTACATGTCGAATTGATAGATAGCCAAGTTTGGTGGTGGTGAAGGCCAGACTCCAAAGTTCATGGCACATGGGTCGGCGGCGGTGCTGCATCGCGTGGGGAAGCGCTAACGGTTGCAGGGTCCCTAGCGCTGGGAACTTTTTCGAGACCCAAGTTTTTCAACCTCCAGCCGTCTTTGCAGCAACACCCGTCGCTACGTCGAAAAATACCGCCGCGATGCCTGTTTCAAAGGCGACCAAGAAGTTTCAAAAGGACAAGCTCGGCGATGTCATCAAGCGCCGCAAGGATGTCGCCAAAATCAAGCAGAGGAAGCAAATGGACACCAAGAAGAAGGAGCGCAAGGCCAGAGACAATGCGCGCGCCGACGACCTCGAAGATGACGCCAGCAAGAAGCCAAAAACGAACGGCGCCAACGATGACAAGTTGGGCGAAATGTCCATGGACCAATTCTTCCAAACCGGCTTCCAGATACCTGAGATGAGCAAAAAGAACAAGACCAAACCCAAGACTGGCAAGCGGAAACGGACGCCAGTCGACGAAGATGCCGATGAGGGCTCAGACGAGGAAATGGGTGACGCCTCGGCAGGTGCTGACGACTCGGCCTCGGACAGCGACTCGGGTGACGACATGGATGCGCATAAGGAGCAACTTGCTGGACTAGCAGAGAAGGACCCTGAGTTCTACAAATATCTCCAGGAGAATGATGCAGAGCTTTTGGACTTTGCTGAAGACGCTGACCTCGCAGAGATTGATGCTCTCTCGGCCAGTGAAGACGAGGCTACGCCGAGGAAGAAGAAAAAGTCAAAGGCCGCCGCAGAGGACGAGGAAGACACCGGCAATGAGCTCACAATCAAGACTGTGCAAAAGTGGAAGGCTTCCATAGAGGCCAAGCACTCTCTGCGCGCCATGAAGGAGGTTGTCCTGGCTTTCCGCTCTGCCGCACATATGAACGACGAGGACGGCGGAAAGAACTACAAGTACTCGATTACTGACGCGAATGGTAAGTTGTCTGTCACATTGTGGTTTTTCATGTAGACTAACATAGTTTAGTATACCACCAAATTCAAGTAACTGCTCTTCAACTGGTACCCAAGGTGCTACAGCATCACTTGCCAGTCAAGGAGAGCGCGGGAGGTAGAATGTAAGGAATACGCCATGTTGTCAAGCGCATTTGCTAACAAAGACAGCCGCGTGCCTACCGATTCGAAAAAGTTCCGTACTCTTACACCGTTGCTCAAGTCGCACGCCGTCTCGATACATCACTCGCTCGAGAACCTGTCCGATGCGAAGACGATCCAAATGACGCTCGAGTCGCTATCAAGCCTCCTACCATACATTCTCTCCTTCAAAAAGATTGTCCGTGAGGTGATTGCCTCTGTTGCATCCGTCTGGGCGGACGGTGCAAACAAGGATGAAGCCAGATTGTCGGCCTTCCTCGTACTGCGACGGCTAGTAGTCATCGCAGACCCGAGTATCCGTGAGGCCGTCCTGAAGCAAACATACCAAGGCCTTGTCAAGGGCGCAAGAAACACCACCGTCCACAACGTTGAGGGCATCAATCTTATGAAGAACACAGCCTGCGAGCTATGGGGAATTGATCCAACAGTCGGTTACACATCCGGCTTTGGCTTCATCCGCCAACTCGCCGTTCATCTGCGCACCAGCATCACGAACAAGACTAAAGACTCGTACAAGACCGTCTACAATTGGCAGTATGTCCACTCGCTAGACTTTTGGTCCCGCGTCATCTCCCTGCACTGCGAGTCACTCCACGAAGCAGAATCCGGTAAAACATCGCCGCTCCGCCCGCTCATCTACCCCGTCGTCCAAGTCACACTCGGTGCCATGCGCCTGATACCTACAGCGCAGTACTTCCCGCTGCGCTTTCAGCTCATCCGCTCCCTCCTCCGCATCGCACAAGCAACATCAACCTACATCCCTCTCGCCCCGGCCCTCGTCGAGGTCCTCAACTCAGCCGAGATGAAGAAGCCGCCCAAGCCCAGCACGCTGAAAGCGCTCGACTTTTCCACAAACATTCGTGCTACAAGCGCCTATCTGCGTACGCGCATCTACCAGGACGGCGTTGGTGAGCAAGTTGCAGAACTCCTGGGGGAATTCTTCGTCCTCTGGACAAAGAACATTGCCTTCCCCGAACTCGCGCTCCCCGTCATTGTCATGCTTCGGCGCTGGATCAAAGCTATGACTAAGAAGAGCAGCGGAAATAAAAACACAAAGGTTTCCTCGCTCATCGCGCTCGTCGTTCAGAAGCTAGAAGCGAATTCCCGCTGGGTCGAGGAGAAGCGATCAAAAGTCGAGTTTGCGCCGAATAATCGCGCCGGCGTGGAAGGTTTCTTGAAAGACGTAGAGTGGGATAAGAGCCCCCTGGGCGCTTTTGTCGCCGGACAGAGGAAGAGTAGACTGGCAAAGGCTAAGATGCTAGACGAGGCACGGAAAATGGAGGATAGGAAGCGGGAAGAGGCCGAGGCTGAGAAGAAGGGTGGGAAGAAGTCAAGAGAGGAATTTGTGGGAGCCGAGAGCGAAAGTGAGGGTGAGGATGGCGAGGAGAGTGAGGTGGATGAAGAGGACATGGAGATTGACATGGAGGAGTTGAGTGATGGGGATTTGGAGATGGGAAGTGATGATGACGAGGAGGATGATGAGTAGACATGCGTGCGTACAGATTTGCATGTGTGATTAGGTGTTGATTATGTCGATTACATCTGGCGACTTTCTTCCCTTGGTCGGCAAAAATAAGCACCTTCGTACGGGCAGTGGACAATGGCGCACAGTTGTTATTTCTCCAATATCTTCCAATCTTTTCTACCCACAATACAAAGCACATGTAGTGAAAAGCGAAGAAGGGATGTGAATAACTTGGTATAAATTACATATCAAAACCTGGACTGAGACGGAGACGGAGACTATAACTGGGGTGGTATATATATTGCAATACATTTGATTGCAAGAAACGCCAGAAAAGAAACCGTGAGAGGAAAAAAAAGGGCATGAATTACAACGCCATCGTCATCGTCATCATCTTCATGCGGATGTAGATGCAATCTCTATCCTTCACTCACCCCGTTGTCGAATTCATCCATCCACGCCTAACAAGGCAGTAGACGACGATCCTGATCCGCCACCTCAACCGGCTTCACCTGCTTGGTTAAAAGCAAGCCATAAAGCAACCAATCCCATCGCAAGTACTTCCGAAACGCCCTGTTACACAAGAAGAACTGGTAAGCCAAAGTGCTCAACTCCAAATCATCATCCATGGTATTTCGAATACCCAGACAGATGTGCCAACTCAATCCAACTCAACCCAAAAGAAGAAGAAGGAGGAGGAGGAGTAGGAGGAAAGGAGAATTTGAAATCCCACGTTTTGTTTTACCATACTCACCACGCCGCCCCCGCCTTTACCTTTTCATACGCACTAACCTCCCAAACACTCGGCCTCTTTCCTTTCCCCTTGTACCGAATCTCCTCCTGGCCCTCACAGCGCTGAAGCGTAAAACGATGCATAGCCGACTGCTGATCGGTGACGACGACGTTGGTGACAACATACAAGCCATCATACCTGATGCCCTTTTCCGGCCTGTACACGTTCTTCTTGGGCAGCTGGCTGGAGCGCAGGACGCGAATGGGGTTCTGGATCTTGAGCGAGTGGAGCATGTACAGCGTGACCTCGGTGGGACAGAAGTTTTTGCCTTCGGTGCCGCTGTACTCGATCGTGGTGCCGGAGTCGTGGTCGGTGGTGCTGTGGCCGCCAGAGAGGACGATGGAGTAGGCGCCGTGGTCTTTTTCGCCAAAGATGCCGCCTTGCGGGGTCCCGTGGGCGCCGTCGCGGACGGTGCAGAGTTGCGTGGGCCACCATTGGCCGAGGACGAGGTCGCCTTGGCCGTAGTATTTGGCCGACATGGGGAACTGTTTGCGGTAGGCGGGCGAGATGCGGTCAGAGCTGCGGTTGTCGTGCTTTGTCGTCTCTATGCCCCGGAGGAGCTGTTGGTCAAAGTCTCCCTTGAACCAGCGGGTATAGAGTTGGTAGCTGTCTGCTTTTAGATCCGGGGGAAAGGTGGAGGAGGCGGCGAAGATGAGGGGGAGGCCAGTGGTGGGCGATAGCATGTTTGCTTTGCGGACCAGATACGAGGTTACTGGGAGTATGATTTCCGCTTTGTGGATGTAGTCCCGGAGAGCGTCATGGACGGAGGCTAGTTGAGCGGGGGATTTTGCGGTTTGGGATTGGTTGATGCAGGATTTGAGCGCGTCGAGCATAGTGAGTTCTTGGGTTCGCTTTTTGCTTAGAGCTTCCATCTTCGGGTGCTTGAGTGTGATGGATGTGTACCATTCTGGAAGTTTGGGCCGGATGGGATACTGCTCTTTTCCGTTTGTGGGTATGACCGAGTCGTTCGATGGGGCGATGGCGAATGTATTGTTTTCGGTGTCCTTGGAACCTGACTTGTTCGTCTTTGCAGATTCTCTGAATGCACCTGCGGCTGACGACTCTGCAAGCACGACTCCAGTAGGCTCATCTTCAAGACCCGTCGTCGTCTTGTCCGCCTCTTCTTTTATCTGCTTCCTACGTACCTGATCCTTCTTGACACGGCGCTCTTCCGGCTTCTGCGCTAGAACCTTGCGCTTCCTGGGTTCAGGCTTCCTAGTTTCAGGCTGGGTCGTAATGACACTAGGTTTGATTTCGAACGCTGTTATTTTGGCCTGATCAGTAGCTCCCAACTTTTCTAATCGACGTCCCTTCTTGAACAAACTCCAGTTCTTTCCTGCCCCCATTTCCCTCAGCTTTTCTTGTAGCGAGCGCATAGATTCTTGGTGCTTTTCGCCATTCGCGTCGATTTTTGCCTTGGCTTCTCGCACCTGCAGTTTTAACTCTTCATGAGACACACCCGCCTTTTTTTCAGCGTTTTTGGCGGCGGCTAGCATCCAGGCCGGCGGCTGAAATGCATCATTCGCTTTTTCCGCCTCCGGGGGTGCCATATTGAGGTGAATAGTGTCAATCAGGCCGTGGGATGTCGGGTATTTGTTGACGAGTTCAGGTGGCAACGAGCGTTTGTTGTATGCGAGGGGCTGTGTTGTTGATATGTCCTTTTCTCACAACAACAATGTAAAAGTGCGGGGTAAGAAGTGATAAGTGGTGACTGTAGATTTAAAGGCTAATCGTGACTGATGGAGAATTCTCGACGTTGGGTGGTGCGCATCAGATCTCACGTGACGCTAACCTATCTGTGGGCGAGATGATGCAGTGAACGTAATAGATCTTGGCGGTTGTAAAATATGAGTACCTGGAGTTTGGATATACTATTCCCAAAGTTGAGGGAATGATGTGTGGTTGATCCAACGTTAAACCAAAGGGGTGCACATTCTCAAGGTCACCCTAAGTCGTCTCAGCCCCGCCGTAATTGGGTTGCAGTGCAATTGCAGCCCATCGCCATCCACAACATAATGAAGGTGAGAATTGTGGAAGGCGGCGGTCGAAAGTCGCATAACTCGTGGAGTCATTCTGTGTGTTACTCAAATGTACACTAAAACATATTTGCTTAGCTAGTGTTCCGGATCGATCCGCCAGGCAGCCGTCTACCACGAGCAGACTCATGCAGGTTGCAGGCGAATATAGTGTACCGTTGTTTCCATCCAACCCTTACATCAGACTAGCCGTTAGAATATGCCATGCCGTACCATCGAGACCTTTACATTACTATAGGACGACGTAATTTCCTTGCTGCCTAAGAGCAGTCACATATTCAACGATTATCTTGCTACAGCTGCCTAACGCGCTCATCAACTGAAACACTCATGTACCTGGGTATCCTCCTAATTCCAAAATGAACCACCATGCTAAAACGCAACCCAAGAAATGCTACCGCATAAACTCCCTCCCGTATAAGACGATCCCCAAGTTTAAACACTCACTCCTTAACAATCTGGCCCAGCGCCTCCCCCTCCACCATCGCATCACCCGGCCCCTTGCCCCCGCTACCCACCCTCTCCATTGGTGTACCCACCAAGTTCTGACTACCTTCTAAATCAATGCCTTGCTCCAGATCCGCACTTAGATTGACCCAGCCGCGCACGCTATCTTTTGTTCGACTGAGAATTGCAGTGTCTTGCGCCACACTCGCATCTGTAGCCGTTGTGTCCTCGAGTTCAAGATCCGCGGCACTGGTATTAGCCACTCTAACACCGTTCTCACGCAGGACCTGTAGGATCGCGCGGGTATTGAGTCGGAGTACGCGCTCAGGTTCCTTTGCACCAAAGACTTTGGTTGTTACCCAGGGAAACAGGACACCGAAGTCGCTCTGCGATAGGTGAGCAGAGGCAATTGGGTAGAAGATATGTGGACCGGGCTGGTTTGGGTAGGGTGATCGTGAGGCAGGAGGCTTCGCGATGATACGTTGGGTCTCCCGGAAGTTGGATGACCATTTGTAGAAGCCTTCTGAGGCGATTGCTAAGAGGTTCTTGCCACCGGTTTTGGAGTTGTAGCAGGGCATGGGCTGCGAGCGGAGCCATGCTGTGTCTGGGCTTTGAATGGGGAGCGTCCACAAGTCTAGTAGGTGGACGGAGTTGGCGGAAGTAATCTGGCGGACTATACTCGAGTCTTCGGTAGGCGTGTACAGTGGCTTGTAGTTTGGAATTTGTGCTTCTGGTCGGTAGTAGACTGATTTGACAAATTGTACCATTGTGCACGCGCCGAACGAGTGGCCAGCGAAACCAATCGCACCAGGTTCGTGCACGTTCATGAGATTCATGAACATGCTCAACATGTTCTTCCCCTTGGGCTGATCCTGTGCTACATTGGTGAGTTTTCGCCCATCATCGAGCTTCAACAATGCATCATGTATCATGCCCAGCTCCCACAATCGTATACACAGTTGTTCGTTTCTGGCTTCGTATGTCTCGGTGCTCGGGCTGTGGGCGATGTTTCTATACGCTACATGCTTCACTTTCTCCTTTTCTTCCGGTGTGTGGTGGATAGACAAGGGCGAACTGCCATCGCGGTGATCTGCCGCAACGACTACAACCCCGTGGCTTGCAAGTGAGCCACAAATGTGCGAGTATGCGTTTCTGGTACCGCCTAGACCGTGTGAAAACATCATGACGGGCCATCTATCGGACTTTGGTGGGGGTGCGAGGAGATCGGCGTTTTGGTGTACGGGCATGGTAACATAATACAGCAACTGTGGCATTACGCTTATCACAGTCAGCACAAATCGTCAACCAGTTAGGGCGCATACTTACGACAAAACTCCAGCAAATGCATTGCTAGCACCTAAGAACCTCGCATAGGCACTGACGTATTCCCTCTGTGGGCTCGGTATCCATCTTACAGCCTTCTCCTTACTTTCCTGCTTGCAAGGATAGAATACACGAAAGGCTACCGTAGGCAAATCAGCAGGAGGCGCATTCGCAGTCGGACTCTCCAATTGACTTGTGGGTATTTCTACGTCTATAGAGCCGACTTTGTATGGTCCCGTGTGCGTTGGGAAAGCGGGTGTAGGGTTCAGCCGATGAAGCCAGGTCATATTGGCGGTTGCGGGCGAGCTTGTCGTCCCGATCGGCAGACGCGAGGGCAGAGCGCGGATAAGAGATCTAAAAGCGCGTAAGAACGACAGTGTGAACGATCGCGAGGAGTGCAGATGAGTGATTGTTTAAGCAATGATTGTTGGTCTGCGGTCAAGTCAAAAGGGGCAACCGACGTGAGGCCGTGAAAACGATGAGAAAGCGAAAGCAGACGAAAGTGAATCTAGAAAAGTAGCGACCGAGGCACACGTCGTATACATGGCATCATGGAAGAAACATGCCGGTGACGCAGACGCTGATGCTAACGTATCACGCTACTGCCAGGAACCCTCTGGAAGCACGCGACCACCGAGAGAAAAGCTGGTCTGTGACATGCATCCTGTGGCGAAGCCGTGAATAAAAAACCCATTGTTTCGGACACGTTCCGGCGGAAGACGCAAAGTTTCCAAGTGCCCTGGACTCTGGAGCACGGAGAAGAAGGATTTCTTTTCGATACTTTCTCGGAATTGCCGATATCCCAGTGGCTAGATCGCGTCCACGAGTATCTAGATGAGGCGTTGTTGCGGAAATGCTGATCGCGTGCGGCACACAAGGATGTCGATCGCGGCTTTCGGGATGACGACACGACGACAAAATTGAGGCGAAACCGCGCTAGGCCGCAAACTTCAAATATCCGTCGGACGTGTCTGACATGTGATCGGGCCTGTAGTGCTCCGAATACCGTACTACTACTCTACACCAGCTACGGGGCCAAACCAGCAAAACAGTCGTGGACGCTGGCCCCGGATACCAGGCGTCAGTAATGTTGCGACCACATCCAGGGAATATGGCCCTCAAACCAAGAAAGTACCAACGACTTCCATCTCCAATTACCTTCTAACATGTAGACCGAAGTAAAAGACTCTGGGGTATGTACGCCACACAAGGGCAAGATAGTGACCAAACTCAAACGCTCATTAAACTGGCCAACAATAAAGGAAGGAAAAATATGAACGATTCGAGGCATCGGCATCAGCAACACCCTCCTCTCCGCCTCGTCCCACCCAGCCTAAACACATCTTCCCATTCACTCATGCCACCCGCCTTCTTGCCTCTTCTGCGATACCTCACGCCCTCGTCCCCGAACCCACTCTTCACACTCCCACTGCCATCATCCCATCCCAAATCACCATATTGTATGCCGCTGGCCGGATTATCTGGGTCAATTTCGCCCAGTTCAATCTTTGTAAGGATCATTCGTGCCAGCCTGTTGAACAGCTCCTCGACATTCTCGCCGTTGAGCGCCGAGACCTCGACCGCAACTGGAATACCATTCTGGCTCGCCCATCTGGAAGCCGTTTCGGCTGGGACTTCGCGGCCTTCGGGCGCAATGGTGTAGGACGCATGCAAATTGGCGTTGAGGCTTGTCGTGCGACTTGATTGCGACCCTGGCGTCGGCGGTGAAAGCCCGCTTTCTGAGCCAGGAGTACTGCCATAGCTGTAACTCGTGTACCCGCCACTGTTACTGCCCCCACCACCTGCCCCTCCTTCTACTGGTACACCGTTCGCCTCTCCTTCGACATCGTTCTTGTTGCCTGCAAGTATGATTGTGATGTCTGGGCCCGCGAGTGCTCTTGCATCGTCTAGAAAAGTCTTTAATTGCTCGAAGCTGCGCCAGCTACTCACGTCGTATACGAGTATTGCGCCAGCTGCGCCGCGGTAGTAGGATCGCGAGACGGACCGGAACCGCTCTGTACCCGCCGTATCCCAGAGTTGCAGTTTTATTCTTTTGCGCGAGCTAGACGACAAAGGGGAGCGGCGACGATCGGCAATGTGTACGATTTTGGAGGAGAATTCTACGCCTATGGTCTGGCTCGAGAGGACGCGCCCTGGGGGTTATGTATTAGTCGGGCGTGTGATGGTGCAAAGTGGAAACACATACATTCGGACTTTACGAAGCGATGGAGGAGGCAGGATCTACAAAGTTTATTGTTACTCATTTGCGCTGGCAGCATAGATACACATACTGTGCCTTATCATTGCTGGTACTTACTTGCCTGCACCACTTGGTCCTAATAGTACTACTTTGGCCAGGTAGTCATACATGCTGCCCAGCTCCTGGACCATGTCTCAGCACTGCGCCGCGAAGCTCATGTCTTGTCCATACCTACTTGTAAAGGCGGCTCACCGCTCCTCGTCGATGCATTCGATACGGCTCGATTCCGTCCCATGTTGACGGCTTTTCTGGCTTTTAGGATGCGCGGCGGGACACTTTCGGTCGAGTTCACGGTCGCATCTGTCTTTCGGTGGCGGCCAAAAACTACACAGAGTAAACAACGGCAGGTGTTGTGCGACGACGGGCAATGTCGCGGTGCTGTGTTGTACCTCTTGGCTTATCTTCGTGACGCTATTTGGTGGACCCTGGCCGCGGCCCGCGATGTCAATCACGCGCACACGAACAACCTACCAGACTTCTTCGACGGGACATGGGTCGCCGATTTGCTGTCCTCGCTCTTCCCCCAAGCCCAGGCTAGTGTTGCGGAACTGTACTTTTCTTCATAAAAACGAATTCACGGAAAGGGCAGATTTCGGCATGTTGATCAGGAGGGGTGTTGACATGTGAATTTCGTCAACTAGGGAAAAAAAGCGAACCAAGAGCTATACATGAAGATTGCCAGGACTCTAATAACAACGGCAAGATGCTAACAACAAGCAGAGTGTGGTATCCAAAACGCTTCACCGACAAGAATATACCAAAAAAAAACGCATCCACTTGCTTCAGTGATCACCCATATCCCTGAGCGGCATGTAACTAGTCTCTTCCTTATTCCTCCTCCTGGCCGCCCACGCATCGCTAGCCCAGTCCTTGATGGTACTAAACATGCCCTTTCCGGTCAGTTTCTCCATCTCTGCATCCCTGTCATCGATTGGTGCACTAGGATCCAGTACACTAATCTTCATCCAGCTAGGTCTAGTCCAAAACTTGAGATGCAGAGAGCTAAGAACGACGCTGACGGAGGAGCATGCCATAGCAGCGCCTGCAGCCATTGGATGTAATGAAAGGCCCCAGGGCAGGAAGAAACCCATTGCAAAAGGAAGTCCAACGAAGTTGTACATGCAGGCCCAGGCAAGGTTGAGCTTGATACGGAAGAAGATGGCACGGCTCAGAACGAGGGAGGCGGGGATTGCGAGAAGGTCGGTGTTGGTCATCAGGACGATCGAGGCTGCTTCCATGGCGACATCTGTACCAGTGGATAGAGCAATGCCGATGTCTGCAGAAGCGAGGGCGGGGGAGTCGTTGATGCCGTCACCAACCATACCGATGACCATACCCCGGGACTGGAGATCTTCAACGATAGCCTTCTTGTCTGCAGGAGTGGATGAGGCGTGAACATCGGCTGCATCAATGCCAACTGCTGCTGCGACAACAAGAGCGGAAGCTGATGTGTCTCCGGTGACAATGGATGATGTTATACCAAGACGAGAGAGAGCAAGTATCGTAGCGCGGGCTGAGGGCTTGATAGTATCGGATAGGCTCAACGTTCCAGTGTAGGTGTTGCCAATGGCAGTGTGGATGGTGGTAATACCAGCGGAGCGTCCCCCACGTAAGTTGGCATTTGCAGATGCGGAAGTTTCTTCTGCAAAGTCGGGGACGTTGACACCTTCTGATGTCAGGAAGGCGGTGTTGCCGATGAGGACCTTGTAGCGAGTGCGCTCGTGGGACATGGCTGCTTCGACAGTTGCAATGATACCCTTACCGACAATAGCTTCAAAGTCACCCACAGACCCATCGAAACTACCATCAGATCCCAAACGGAGATGATCCTTGGCAGACAGAACAATGGCCTTGGCAATAGGATGCTCAGAGCCCATTTCAGCCAGTCCAATAAGAGTCCACCAAAGGTTCTTCTTCTCGCCATTTGCCCATTCGCCCTGGATGTCGGCCTTGGAGACACTCATCTTGCCAACGGTAAGGGTACCAGTTTTATCGAAGATGACGTGGTTAATCTTGGTTGCAGTCTCTAGGGCAGCACCGCCTTTGACGAGGATGCCTTGCTCAGCGCCAACACCAGTACCGACCATGACAGCTGTGGGGGTGGCAAGACCGAGAGCACACGGGCAGGCAAAGACAATGACAGCGATGCAGAGCTTGAAACACACCATGAACTTGCCGCCGCTAGCGTGGTCAAGGAAGACCTTCGGAGGGTAGGGAAGAATGTGACTGAGGACCATCCAACCAACGAATGTAGCGAGACCAAGCGTGATGATGATAGGAACGAAGTAGCCGGCAACTATATCCGCGAGGCGTTGAATTGGAGCACGGCTCGTCTGAGCTTCTTGGACAAGGCGGACAATTTGGTTGAGTTGAGTATCGCGGCCAGCTCGAGTAACGACAAACTCTAGACGACCAGCGCCGTTGACAGTTCCGGCCATGACAAGTGCGCCCTTCTTCTTCAGGATCGGCATGGCTTCGCCCGTGACCATGCTCTCGTTGAGATATGATTCTCCACGTGTTACAGTGCCGTCAGCGGGAAGCTTGTCACCAGGGCGAAGGATGACAACGTCGCCAACTTCAATGAGCTCGGTAGAAATTACTCGCTCTTCAACGGCATTACCGTCAAAAGACTTGCGATCCAGCTTCTCCTCGGCAACATCCCAGCCTTCGGCAGCTTTCGCAGCGGCGATGGAGTCGGCGTATATGGTGGTCATCGATGGAGCTAGTGACATGAGATTGGACAGTGCCTTGGAAGTCTGACCCTTTGCTTTGTTCTCGAGATAACGACCCAAGCTAATAAAGGTGAACAACATAGTGCTGGTATCGAACAATGTAGTCGGCTTAGTGTGTGGAGAGACGAGCAGTGAAACCAGCATCGAGAAGACACTGAAGATGAATGCAGCGGAGGTACCGAGTACTACGAGTACATCCATGGTAGGTGCGCCGTGGCTCAGCGATTTAAAGGCAGATACGTAAAAGCGCTTTCCGATGCCAAATTGGACAGGTATAGTAAGGACTAAGCAGATGACATCGCCGAGGTAGAGACCAGGCATAATACGGAGACCGCCATAGTTGAGGAATGGCAGGAACATGGGGATGAACATGCTGGTCAGGAACACAGGCACTGCGAACCAGGCAGAGAAGACGACGGCTCGCCTCCATTCCTGAATCTCTTTGGTCTTTGCAAGCGATTCAAGTTGGGCGTCGTTGTCCTCTGAATCAGCCACAAGAGCGTTGTATCCTGCTGCTTCCACGGCCTCTACGATAGCACGAAGACCGATGATTTGAGGTTCGCGCTGTATGGTGGCTCTTGAGTTACTGAATTTGACGGTTGCCGATGTGATTCCTGGCCGTTTCTTCAATATTGCCTCGAGTTCTTCGGCAGCGCTAGCATTGGGGAGTCCATAAATCTTGAGCTGTACAGGAGCATTGCTGGTGGAGGATTGTTGTATGTTGCTGTCTACGGACGATAGCACTTTGGCCTCAAATCCCCGATCCTCAATAATCTCCGCGATTTGGTCTTCGGTGAGCTTGGCCGGATCATGGATAAGTACAGCGCGATTTGCGAGTAAGCTGATGTTGAACTGGAATACACCATCGACATCTTTGAAGCCACTTTCAATGGCTGATGTGCATGCGCCACAAGTCATGCCTTCAACAGCGACAGTAGTGGTCATCGTCTTCTGCTGCTTCCGGCTCTTGCTCTTCTTTGCCCCTGCAGTCACGGCCACAGTATCCAGCACCTTTGCGTCAAAGCCAACGTCTTCTATTGTCTCGGCCAGTGCTTCGGCGGTTATGATGGTCGTGTCATGCTCGATTACAGCGCGTTCCGAGAGTAGCGATATGCTGAAGGACTTTAGTCCGGCTACGTCCTTGAATGCACCCTCGACGGCGGAGGTGCATGCTCCACATGTCATGCCGCCAACGGAGAGCGTCGTTGTTGCGATGTTTCCAATAGTTTCCTCCTCATCTTCCGAGTCGCTCAGAAAGTGGTCGTCCGGATGCGACAACGGGAGATCTGACGATAGCACCTCGGCATCAAAGCCCCTGTCTTCAATGATTTCCTTGACTTCATCTGCCGTGATTAGGTCGGGGTCATGATGTATGACGGCCCGTTCCATGACCAAGCTTATCGACACATTCCCTACTCCCTTGACGCCTTGGAAGCCCGACTCGATAGCGGATGTGCATGCGCCGCATGTCATGCCCTCGACCTTGAGCGTTGTTGTCGCCATATGCGCCGTCGCAGTGGTTGGTGGGGGAGCCATGGTGGCCAAAGAGCGTTCCGGAGTGCTCTTAACCTCGGGGATATCGCAAACTACAGAGATTACGAATGCCCGTCCGAAGATGTTAGCGTGGGGTCGATGAACGCAATCCCGGACGCGAAAACCGGGCGACTGCAACTAAAAGTACCGCGAGGACAGGATCATACGGCAGTCGCGAAAACCGGCGCTACCAAGACAAGGAAAGAAGGCCAGCTTCCGATAGTGCCAGAGGGCAAGGTTATTAATATGTCGATATATAAGTGGACTTGGTGCAGCCACAGGCTTCCGGGGCTGATTACTCAATAAAGCCCAGCGCAGCGGGTTGTCGAAAACAAGCTAGACCGAGTCCGTAAGCTGAGAGTAGGTGGGCAATGCTGTGGCGAATTGGTTCAGCGGTATCTTGCGACTGCAGCTCTACTTATAGGTAGAGGCTTTTTCACGCTTGACTTTGAGATGTACGTCGAGAGCGAGAATGCTGTGATGCAAGCGTGTAGTCGCTTTGTGGATACTGAGATGTTCGCGACCATGGGACGCTGCTGGCTGTAGGTTATGGATGACAAGCTGTCGCGAGTAATGGCGCTGTAAGACAGGCGCAGGGCACTGTGTGCCTGTAGGGAGCCAAACGAGGCTTATGAATAAATGTGAGGTGAGGCCTTTGTCAGTTGTACAGGGTTCGCGTGTCAGATGCGATTGTGTTTCTTCTTGGCGCACTGAAACGCGACGGACGGACTCCAAAACACCTGCCTGATGCTTAGGTGCGACAAGTGGGGCCTCAGGTGTCCCCCAACCAGCCGAAAAAAACGACATGGCGATTGTGATTCAGTCCGCATTATCACAGAGGAAGCCCAACAGGCGCCCCATCAGCGGCCTCCAAAGCAGGGCGAGTGCCCCCATCTTACCAACTTACACATTGCTGCGCAAAGGCGCTGATGAACAGCATGCGCAGCACCGAAACATTTAATGTATTTCTAAGCGCGAGCCTCGTTGTTTGATCGACCGGCTAAGACACTGGGCACTAATATTGCAGATTTCGCAATACAAACAAAGTGCTGCCGAGCGCCTATTCCGGGCTTGATGTCCGACGACTGCGAAGCTGGTAAATTAGATAGACGACGGTACTTGCGGGAAGTGAAAGGGACTCCCCGTGCCCTAGGTAGCGTATCACGTGTCGAAAAGTGAAATGGTGGGGGGTTTGCTTGACCGCGGCGGGGCAATCGCGACCGCGACCGCCAAGACTTGAATCTCGAGTTACGTAGCTGCCAACCACAGCCAGTCAATACACGATTCAAGTCGCTCTCCTCCATCCCCGGCTAATTCTATCCATCCAAACCAACCAACATGGAGCAAACAAAGGCCCTCAATGCGCTCGAGCCCTTTCTCGCCCTCAGCAAATCAGCAACTTCTCCCCGCGCGGCTTCCGACTTGATCGTGCAAGCGACCAGCGCGCCAAACACATATGTATTCGCCGAACTGCTGCAGACGCCAAACATTCAGAGCTTGAGGAGTTCGGACGAGTACAGTCCGTATCTTACGTTACTTGAGATTTTCGCTTGGGGGACCTGGGCGGACTACAAGGGTAATGGAGGCAACAGCTTCACGAACGGCTGCATTCTTGCTAACAACCCCAAGCGCAAGCCAACCTGCCCAAGATCTCAGCACAGCAGCATCAGAAGCTCCTCCTTCTCTCACTGCTACCGCTCTCTCACTCGCATGCAACTCTCACCTACAAACACCTCATGACGGCCCTTGAGCTGCCCACCCCCCGCGCTCTCGAGGAACTCATCACTACCGCTATCTATTCCGGCCTGATTACTGCCACTCTCGACCCCGCACACTCGCTCGTTTCCGTCACGTCCATCTCTCCACTTCGCGACCTGTCCCCAGGCTCCATCCCCTCTCTTCAAAACACTCTCCAGTCATGGTCACAACGCTGCGACTCTGCCCTCGCGGACCTAGAAGCGCAGGTTGCAAAAGTCAAGAAGGAAGCTCTAGATCGAGAAAAACTGCGTCGGAAGAAAGAGCGTGCACTCGAGGCAGCCATGCAGGCCAATGACGAGAAGAACAATGGCAAACGGACCGTCACGGGCATGGGCGGGGATGACGCCATGGAGATTGACGATGAAGGGGGTAGTGGTAGAAATACAAGAGGCAGCAAGAGGGGCCCTGGCGGCTTTGGCTTTGGCAACATGGGAAGACGATAGAGTTGAACTGGGCCTAGTATGCTGGCCTACAACACGATGTGTGCTAGAATTGCATCGAGGAGGAGCTTCGACAGGCCGTACATGGTCTAGCGGCATTCATACTCGAATTATGGAAAAGGGGGGATGTTCATAGGATTCAAGAGTCAAGGAGAGCAATGTGCAGGCATAACCAGCTGCATTCGATTTCAGAGAAGAAGATGAGGGCGGTTTGAGCAAGAGGCTCACGCCACGCCCCATGGTTGCCAGTTCGAGGTATGATTAACGAAGACACACAAGACAGAATTGTGAAGATGTAAGCGTGAATGAATTACCACTATGTGCCATGCAATGCTAAACCAACATTTCCGTCTCTCTCCTTTTGATTGCTCGCT
>Ga0265797_10003462_pt1 | contig 25153 bp, 29 predicted proteins | sample P2T30metagenome_FD_192433 | JGI IMG/M metagenome (GOLD analysis project Ga0265797, IMG submission 192433) | Plant litter microbial communities from East Loma Ridge, Irvine, California - P2 T30 | ecosystem: Environmental > Terrestrial > Plant litter > Unclassified | place: USA: California... | reverse complement strand
GTTTGTTACTTGTGCGGCGGACGCGGCGCAGTATGCTGAGCTTGCGAAGTGGTTGGCTGAGGGCAAGCTGAAGACTATTATTGAGAAGGAATATGAGCTTGAGCAGGCGGGCGAGGCGTTTGAGAGGCTGAAGTCTGGTAGGACTCGCGGCAAGTTGGTGGTTAAGGTAACCTAATTACTGGAAGAAAGGATTGTTCGAAGGAACGTACATCCAGCGAGAAAAGTGCATTATCACGACAACATGCGTCAATTGCGAACGAGTCAAATTCGGTTGAACCAGCAAATGTGCTATGAATACATCTATAACGAAACAAGTCACATCATATCTACCCTTGCTCACCATCCCTCTCCTTCTCCTCCTCTTCCCTCCACATCAACCACGCACCCACAATCAACACCTTGACCCCTGCAGTAAACCACAGTGCCCCAGCGAATCCCACCGAACTCCTCGCAAACACACCCCCAAGAAGCGCCCCGAAGATATAAAACACTAACCCGCCAAACCTGCGATTCCGCTGCACGTTCCCCATCAAGCCCGCAGTAAAAAGTGCCGGATCAGAAGCCAAGTCGTTATACAACGTCGTTAGCACAACAGAAGGCAAAGCGTTGAAACCCAGCACCCGACTCGCCACAACCTTGCCCGCAGCTTGGAAACTCAACAGGCCGATCGCCACAAGATCCATCGACGGGAATCCAAGATCTCGTGGAATTCCCCCAAACATCATCGAAGTAGAAGCGGGCGCAGTTGGCTCCCCCGGCCTGACCGGCGACTCGCTCGACGAGCCAGAGTGCACCAGCACAGCCGCGATCGCCGTCACGAGCATCTGGAATGAGAATGAAGCCGCTAGTACCCAGCGTTTGCGCTCGCCGAAGGTCCGGTGGAAGTAAGAGATGAGGGCTGCGCCGAGCAGGAAAGAGAAGATGGCTGTGAGGGATTTGAGCCAGGCTAGGGATGGGGTGTTGACGGGGAGGGAGTTTGCGCCGAGGGCGAGGAAGATTGTGTTTCCTGTCTGTTTGGTTTGGGTGGTTAGTTATTTTTTTAATTTTTAAGAAGAAAAAAGACTTCGTTGTCGCTGGTGTCTGAACGATTTGGGATGAGAGTCGAAAGACTTACTTGCATCGACACGAAACACGAATACGCATTATACGCCCCGCTGTCCACCAACCCGGAAATGAAGAAATTGACCATCATCACGAGATCGGCCCATCGCGTTGAGACATCGGCTGTCAAGTAACATTTCGTCTTTTCGAAGTTGCTGAGGGCGCTGGGGGGCGGTGGTGGTGGCGGTAGATTGCCATTGACGATGTTGTCGCGAGGACCATCGCGATAAGAATATCTTTGGTAGAAGGATAGAAGCGATTGGCGTTCCGATAGTTTGGGCGGCGCGTGAGGTCGCAGAGGAGGCTCTTTTGCATTTCGTGGTTGGTATCGAGGGTGGTCCATAATTGATCTTTGTTTTGGTTGGTTGTTTTGGTAGGAGTTTATCGTTGATGATGGATTAGATTGAATTTGTTGAGAAAAGGTTTTGACTTTTCTAGACCAGCGCCATACAGTATGGGGGATTGAGAGAATGACAGAGTGTCTCTCACGATCTGAGATCTCACAAAACCTGATACTGGTACATGGAGAGGAAGTATTCGGACGTTTCTCACGAAAGGAGAGAGATAGGGCAAATGGCCAGCCTGGTGGGCAGTGGTAATGTATCAGGTGATGGCGTTTCCTTCAACCACTACATCATCGTTGCGTTGTGGATCTGACGAAGCGTTGCGCTAGAGCGGAAAAGAACGCTCGGGACCGCCAGTGTGTGACACTCGCGTGGCGGGGAGTCTCCGCCTGGAGAGATCATAGATGATCGAGCTTTCTTGCCCTTTCAGCCGCAGACCGGCCGACCGACCGAGGGCATTTCTTGGGGATGCTTGTTTGTGCGAGAGTCAACAAAACAGGGTGTCGTAGAGTACACAGATTCTCCCCTGGACGACAAGGTGACTTCTGCTGTCGGTACCCGAGATTGTGGGAAGGACATGGCCCACAAGCGTACCGGCAGATGATCTCCCTGGGCCTGCTGCATCGCGCTCGTGCCTGACTTGTGCGACAGGGCTATCTATCGGTGGTGTGCTGTGGTCGCTGTCAATTTGCGCTATCTGCGCTATCCTCCCCATTGGTGCTTTTGCTCCGAGTACCTGGTGACACCCACCCCGAGCGCCATGTGATCGTTTGCGTTTCGAGGGATGAGGTATCTTCCTTGGAAGTTGTCATTTTATTTTCTTCTTGGACGGCGATCGATCGGAGGTTCAACCAACTGCCACTGGAGTGTCTCTATGGCGTGGACGCCTGGTGTGTGGTAAGCACAAGGAGCCTACGCCATCAACGAGCAGTTGTTGCTGATTGCTTTCCTTCTCACGTGCTGACTGACTGCTCGAGGCCCTGTAGTTACGCTGCATCTTCAGCGTCATCTCTTGGCGGGTGACGCTCAAGACGACAGCGGGATTATGTATCAAGAGCGTCATGCCAGAGACTGGCTGGATGCTTAATATCGAAGGCACTTCAACGCATATATACAGCGTATTTGCGTAGCAAAAGGTAGAGTAACTCGTTTTTGCTTCCAAGCCACGAGACTGCAAAGTGCCACTACAATGACTACCCAATACCACGCCATCAACATCCAATCCCTCAACAAGGAATCCGTCCGCATCGCCTATCTAGACCATACACCATCACCACTTATCTCTCCCCTAAAACCACCCATCCTTCTCCTTCATGGCTTCCCCCAAACCTCCCATCAATTCCGCCACGTCCTCCCTCTATTAGCCAAAGAAGGCCACCGCTGCATCGCCCCGGACTACCGCGGCGCAGGCCGCTCCTCAACCTCTCACACAGACTTCCGCAAAACGACCATGGCAGCCGACATGCTCGCCCTCCTAGACGACCTCAATATCAAAGAACCAGTGCACGTTCTCGGCCACGACATCGGCGGCATGATCGCCTTCGCGCTCGCCAGCAGACACCCCTCACGCGTGCGCAGCGTCTGCTGGGGTGAGTGCCCATTACCAGGCACCAGTGCTTACAAGAAGAGTAAGACCTCGGATGCGGTACAGTTTTTCCATTTCATTTTCCATTCCGTGGCGGATCTACCTGAAGCTCTAGTCGCGGGTCGTGAGAGAGCGTACGTCAGTCATTTCCTCAATAAGATCACGTATAATCTTGGGGCGTTTAGCGAAGCGGATGTGGATTTTTATGGGGAGGTTTATGCGCAGCCGGGGGTTATGAGGTGTGCTTTTGGGGTTTATAGGGCGTTTGAAGAGGATAAGGAGGAGAATGTGGAGTGGGTGGGGAGGGAGGGGAAGTGTAGGGTGCCTAGTTTGGTGTTGAGCGGAGAGAAGAGTAGGCATAGAGAGGAGGCGAGGGGGATGGCGTTGGAGGTTACGCAAGGAGAGGTGCTTAAGGAGGGTGTTGTTGGGGGTGCGGCGCATTATTTGGCTGAGGAGAGTCCGGGTGGGTTTGTTGAGGCTGTGCTGCCGTTTTTTGAGGCAAATTGATTAACGAGGGGCTATAGTACAGTATCGCGAGTTGTCAATCCTGTGAACAGTCATCATATATCTGCTGGTGTGGCATTGTCATAGTGTACAAAGATCCAATTCTCATGATCAGGACTCATGAAACAGTGGTTCTTAATATGGAGGATTCGTCAATAAACATTAATAATTCTACTTCGCTGATGTTGCCGTAATCATTGCTCGTTCAGGCACATCCAAATTCATCCCTTGGAGACTCTTAGATAGATCTCTTCGAGTTCGCCCAGACGCGCTTAACGTTGACCTTCTGGCAAGTCGGGTTCTGAGGCTCGCCCTTGCCGTAAGTCTGTCGAAAAATGTTAGCTTTCTGCCGTCTGAGGTATAAAAAAAAGAAAATTGACATACCCAAGCAAGAGTGGTGTACTGGTAGCCCACATAAGTCTCGCAGATGTACCAGCGGTAGTACGCCTTGGTCTCAGTGGCGTTGAACGGAAAAACGCTGTCGTCAAGGTAGCCCTGGATGTTGAGCAGGCCCTTGTTGTCGAAGGCCACCTGCTGGGCATCTGTGTCACCGGGGTAGAACAACGGCACGGCGACATTGGAGACTGGGTTGGCTGACAGGCTGAGAGCAGAAGAGTAGCTCTGGCCGGCGGTGGGAAGCAGCCAGGTGAGAATGCCTGTGTCGCCAATGGCGCTGTTGGTTGGGGTGGTGTAGGCGGATGTGTTGAAGTTGTAGACATCGGCGGTGCTCAATTTCTTGTCACCAAGGCAGAGGCCTTCGATAGCGGCACCTTCGTGGCAAGCGAACAGAGTCCGACCATTGAGAGTCTTGTTTGTCGCGGACTTGACGACAAGGTGGAAGGGCTTGGAGGAGATGTTGTAAAATGGCTCTTGGGCGTTGACCACGCTGGCGATGGCGCCGACAAGAGCGAGAATGGCGGTCTTCATCTTTGTTGTGCTGTGGAGAGGTGTTTTTGCGAGGCGATATCTGGGTTGTGTATGGAGTGGGTGGAGATGTGACGAAGTATAAAGTATTGCTCGCTTGGCTGCTGACACTGAGGAATGTCGACCTTCAAGCAGGCAGGAGCGAGTGAGCTATATATGCCTACCTATACCACGACCCAGTGGGCAAAGCACGATCAGCATCGCCGTGACGATGCACGACCATAAGAAACGGCGCTGCAACGGTGGAGGGGTACAGTGCACCAATACCACTGCGCTAGTACCGCCATAGAGCTGTTTTCGCTCTTTTTGCCACCGAGCATAGTGCACTGCTGCATACTATCTCGTATTAGCGACAGCTCGACTGTACCACATGACCTGGCCCTCACGCTTTTCAGCTCCCTTGCGGCTTAAACAAAGAGCTCTCCCCAGACATACTCTATGGCGTGCATGCCGGTCACGCCGTAGCGCGTGTATTTTGGGCCGTAGGCGTTCTCCGGTCTGGAGCTGAAGATGTTCGTCCTTGCGAGAGTGTCTTTGCCGGTACTATGGCGTGTAGTTTGCGAGGGAAACATGGTACAGTAGGCCTCATGGCAAAAATAGGTTAAGCTTCTCCACGGCCACGCTTGTCTCAGAGGTTCTGAGAATTGAGAATGACAATGCTTCGGTGGCACAAACCTCGTACTTGCGAGCTCGCATATTGATTACCTTGCCTAGTGTAGTACTATCGAAGGTCACCTTATGCAGCCACGACGGCTCGCGACAGGCACCTCAGTCGTATCTCCATCTTGTCTTCTTGTTCAGACTCCCCAGCAACAACACCAGCAGTGTGGAGTTTCGGTGGCATCAGACCGCCTAAGGTTCAAGTAAAAGATGGAGATCTCACTACGGCTCGGATCTACGCTTCCGTCGTAGAATTAACTTTCACACGTCGTCATATCTGCCGTCTCTGACGTTGCACCGTTGAAACTCTGGAAGGCTTCCAATAATCCTGTTTGGAAGATCTACGTGGTGCTGCATGCTATAGTCACTTGTAAATCAAATCGCCTGGTACACGGTTGTACGATATCCTTTGGTAAGCTTACATACGGCGACACACGGTCGAAGCGTCACACTTGTTTCTTTGTTTACGCTACACGAAGAAGGGGTCTCTCGAACCATTGGACGTGTAACGTTGTGAAGCCGTCACGGTTCAACCATTTCTGAAACAACACAGCATACGATCCACAATGCCTCCTAAGAAGAACGAACAGCCTTCGTTAGAAGAGAGAAAGGCTAAAGCTCAAGCTGAGGCGAAGGCGAACAAGGAGCGCGAGAGAGAAGCTCAGAAGACTGCTCAGACAGCCGTAGAGGCCAAGAAGAAGGCACAGAAACTCGGGCAGGCAGCTGCTGCTTGCGGAGATCCCGATGAACGACAGAAGCTCTTGAAGCAGAAGGTCGACCAAGAGGTGAAAGCAGAGACGTTCGGCAAGACTGCCAAATGGATCCAGACGTCAGGTTCATTCCAAGGCTTCGCGGCCGGATCAGGCTTGGGAATAGGTCTTGGTGCTGCGGTGGGAACATTGACAGGGACACTTGTTGGAGGTCCAACAGGCCTGATCACTGGAGGTATTGGCGCCGGCATAGGCAAACTCCATGGTCCTTTCGTGAACATTTCCGACTGGGGTCTCGACAAGATCAGGGGCATCACTGGAGACTTGCCCGGATGGGAAGCAACGGCGGAACAAAAGAAGACTCTGGAGAAGATGTGCGGACAAGTCTCTGAGACCGAAGCACCGGGTCCGGAAGAGTTGGAGAACATTGCTGGAAACGTGGCAGGCGGAACCAATGAAGAGGCTGCACAGATGGTATCGTCCGTTCAAGACACCAGCGACTCTTGGAAGAAGACGGCGGGCTCATATGTGCCAACATGGGCTGGAGGCGAGAGCAAAGAGGATGCCGACAAGCAACAAAAGCCGGCAGCTTCCAAACAACAACCACAGAAGAGCACACCCAAATCTTCTGCGCCTGCAAAGGCCTCGTCAGAGAGCGCAAAGCAAACACCATCGACTGAACAGAAAGCTTCGCCGAACACCCGTTCCGGCCCTCGTAAACTTGGAAAGCCCAGCACAACACCAGTCAGCCAGAAGGCTTCTGCTACCCCTAAGCAGTCGGACGGCAGCCAGCCTGCTAAGAGAGACTCAGTCAGCCCGACCAACGGGGAGACGAAGAAGAAGCCACGGAAGCTGGAACCCAGATCGAACGGCGCTCCGCAAGCGAAGGCGAAGAGTGCTGGATCTGATGCGAAGAGTACCACTTCACAAGCACCAAGGCGCTCGCCTAGAAAGCTGGAGAGCCGGTCGTGAGCGGGGCCTCATGGGATCGATTTGTTGATATTAAAAAGCGACTTCGCGTGCGGCATTCCACATTTTTGATAACCACTGTACTATTAGCATCACTCCTTGCTGCCAAATCGACATGTATTACCATCCACCCAGATAATATTCGCCTGGTAATGTGCTTGCCAAAACCGACATTCGGAAAATGTGAGCTCTTGTCGATGCTTGATATGCTAAAACGATCTAATATCTCTAAACAGGTCACTCCATCTCCGGCGTAATCACATTACTTCTCATCCCCAACAACAGCACATCCCTCATCGTCTCCGCACTCTTCACCCGAATGTCAATAAAGCTCTCCGGACTGAAGAACGCAGTATGGCAAGTCAGCACCATCCGGCCCTCCAACCACTCCTCCTTGTTGCGATAAGCTTGAATCAAAGGATGCACGCGATCTTCCGGGATCGGTTCCTCCGGCAGAACATCGAGCGCCGCGCCAGAGAGGATGTTCTCGCGCAGACAACGCTCGATGCCATCTAAGTCTGTGATCTCGCCCCGCGCGGTGTTAACAAGCACGGCTCCGGGAGGGAGGAGCGAGAGGAGATCGTAGCCGACTAGACCTCGCGTCTCGCGCGTGCAGGGTGCGTGCAGGCTGAGCACGTTGCTGCGGCGAAAGAGCTCGCGGATGTCTTTCGTTCGCTCGAGGGCGAGGCTTTTGTCCACGCCGTTGGGCAGGTATGGGTCGTAGAAGAGGACGTTGAAGCCGAATGCTTTGGCTCGTAGGGCGGCCGCTGTGCCGATTCGTCCGAGGCCAAGAATGCCGAAGGTTTTTTGCTGGAGGCGGGCGACGAGAGGGGTGTCGATTGGGGCCCAGAGGGCGGGCGGTGTTGCTCGTTGCCGTTCATGGTGGAGGAGGATGCCGCGGCGCATTGTCAAGGCCAGGGCGAGGGCGTGGTCGGCGATTTCGGCGGTGCCATAGTCTGGGACATTGCATACTGTTACGCCCTGGGCGGCGAGGGCGACGCGATCGAGACGGTCGTAGCCTACGCCCATGCGGACGACGCTTGGGAGAAGTCAGATCGTGGTTTGTAGTATCAATTTGATGTAAGAAGGCTTACACTTTCAAGTTTGGGAACAGTTTTACATCGTCTTCGGTCATTCGTAGCTTCAAGAGCATAATGCCGTTGATACGATTTCTGATAGGCTCTGGAATTGCCGTCCATGGCTTCGGTATGGCTTGTCCGGCAAGGAATAGATCCAGCCGTAGGTATTCCACTTCGTGATCATGTAGGCCGGACTTCGCAAAGAGCTCTTGCTCGACGATATCATCCTTGTGAGTTTGTCAGCTATGTTTCTTTGGTATGGTAGATGTGGAAGGGCAAGGGTACCGGGTAGACGCCGTCGGCCTGGATGATTGTGAATCTTGTCATGATGCAGGGTGTACTATGCTCGTTATTGAAATGTGTTTGCCTCAATTTGGGTTTGTATCGCCTGTTGTACACGCCTAATGTGTATCCTGTCATCGACCTCGGGACAATCATAGCCCGATCAATTGCCGGGTGGAGTCCGTCGGCATACGCACGATGACAACCAAAACCAATGTTTGGGCTTGACTTACCCCCAAGAAGTAACGTACTTGACCACTAAATACATTGGTTGAGTTGAACGCACTTACGTACAGTGAGCGTATTCATGACTACATGATATAGACATTCCTGGCGCAGGTTGCAGTATGAGGTACGGTCACCAAATATACTCCTTTGCAAAATCAGTGGGCGACTCCACTTTTTCAAGCTACGTCCTAATTCCAACTTTCTTCTTAAAAATGGGGGAAATCTCCGCGTATATCTAGGTATAGCTACGTTATTTACAGTCTGGGGTAACTCGGGGTACGTGATTCATACTACCGTGCTATGATATAAAATACGCCGGGTAATTCTCATATTCTAAAGAATAAAATTAGGAGTTAAGCAGCGCTTCAAAAGTGGAGTCGCCCACTGATTTTGCAAAGGGTTGTACTTCCGCTCATGTTCAGTCGGCTCCACAGGTGGATTTGGGGGTTGTTTGAGGGTTCAGTGGGGGCCGTTCAGTTTAATGACAACCTAACAATGTTATTCGGTCTCCACAATGAAGGAAATGTGATGGACGATTGATCAGAAGGTGACATATAAATACGCTCGACTACCAAATCACAAACGTCTTATTTGTCCTTCCAATATTTGGTGCTCTCTTTTCCCGATATCTATACCAAAAAATTAGCAAGGTCCCGTGGTCATCAGCATGTGAGAGTTGTCTCACACGAGCGAGAGCGCTCTCGCGGCCTTCCCAATTTCTGGTATTTCTGTTCATGCGGCCCACTACTAAGGTAAAGGCTCCATCGACAGTCTGCTTCGTAAGAACCCTGTCGGGGTTCTTTCGTTGGAGTTGTTCGGCAAATATCTCGTAGGTGAGGTTCTTCCGGAAATCTCGGCTCTCTGCACCTCGATTTAACTCGAGCACTGGGAGCGACAAGTCCTGCAGGTCTTCTACAGTCTTTCCGGTTGATGCTTTAGGCATGGCAATTTGCAGTGCTGCCTTCCAGTATTTCCAACTCGATATGCTATCATCGCGGTCGGGCTGGCAGGCGCTTAGCGTGGGCGAACAACGCAATGGTCATTATTTACATCCGCCATAGCTCTCTTTAACTTGGCATTGTCGAGCTTGAACTGCTGCGTGGCCTGCAGTCTGAAGTACTCGTCGACGACCTCTTTTCCCGACCATGAGAGAACTTTCTTGTTGTGCTTCTCGTTCAACAGAACGTGTAAGAATTGGCGGTAGTTACATGAATCCCCGATTCGAGGGACCTTGATGAAGCCAGCCTTGGTAGCAGTGGCGGCTGCTACAAGAGTTTTTCGGGGTGGCATCTGAGCAGAAATATGATCAAAACGTATGTTGAGTGTGCAGCAAAGTCAGATCAAGTGGCGGTGTGCGACATGTATGTAGCCGCCGTGAGCAGCATATTTGAGTTCATTGGGCTTCGTAGCGAGGTCGCACAGCATGAAGACAAGGGTGGCTGCCGCCTGTCGTTCTGTGTAGCAAAACGAACGTGTCGCATATGACTGATATGAGCCGTCCGATGCTGCTTCAAGAACGGGAAGCCGTGGGCGTTGAGGATTGTGCTTTGCTCTGGCAGAGTTCGGCATTGCCATTTCCCCTCTTTGTGATCTGTCTACAAAGATTTTGTACGCCGACTATGCTACACGACAGTTAGCAACCACTATGCAAACACCTTCTCCATATATGTAGCCGGTGGGAGCAGTAGTATCTCCTTTCTTCTGGATGTTAAGGTACCGACCGACTCGCGCCACAATACCTGGTCCAGTTGTCGTCATTGGCATGAAGAAAAATTTGTGCACATGAAGGAGACGTGTGTATCCTCGCTATCAGATGACAGCTCAGTCCCAGTAAGCTTTATATTCTTTTGCCTGGCCAATGTGATTGATGGACAAGTCAAGTCATACGAAAATAGAATGCCTCAGGAGGTCAGGCTATATTTTTGCAGGGCTAAGCGAGTGGCAGGATTCGAATGAGATTCACGGTCGCCTCCGCCGTTTGCGTAGAACACAAACAATACTGTCAACTAAGCGATCTCTTGTAAACACCAGCCATATTTTACACGCACAGTGCCTTTCGACGTAGCGTATAACATTTTTAATAGGTACGCAAGTCGGTCATGCTTCACGGCTTGAGAGTCCGTCCAATCTCAAACACAAGATCACATGTTACATTCCATTTCAACAACTGCCAACATCAGAGAACAGCAATGAAGTCACACCCGCTCAGACCTATCCTACCAGCAGTACCTCTTGTTCTCGACTATTTGGATCCGCGCGAATACCAAGGCTTCTCGTTTACTTGCCGAGATGTCTTCAGAGTTGTGAAGGAGTACGAAGAAGACAATCTGCCACTTACTGAGATCCGGCGTCGACGAGCAGCTAGGAGCCATCTACGGTATCAACGGCCAGCAACGGGAATGGACTCAAGCCCGCTCGGAGTGCTGCCCCGGGAGTTGATCTTTCACGTCTTGGATTTCATGCACCCACACGAATACTCAGGTCTTCCCTGTACATGCCAGGGCATGCTTTCGATCGTGAACCAAAAGCTCGATACTCCCCAGAGTCATCGACTTTTTCTTCTCGACTCATACTTACACATGAGCCGTACGGCCACATTTGTCAAGTCACACAGGGTCGAATTGGAACGTTTTGATTGGCAAGGGTGGTTAAAGGAGATGAACAGTTGTTATATGCCCAGGATGGACGAAGAAGAAAGTGATTACATGTATGACTTGTGATTTGCTTGAGCCATCTTGGAATTGTTTCTTCCAACGTCTGCTTTGAGTTGGCCGGCCTTGCATTCCGGATCTTCTCGTTCGCTGCATTTATGGCGGAGAGTATACTACGAAGCCAGGAACAGCCCCTGCTTGGCTTTCATTTTGCGCTCTCATCAAGGCAGAATGCGTGGCAAAGTCACGTGCTTTGCAGAGTGCGGCATTCCTGCTCCCGCTCCTTCTCCGCAGAGACTAATGCAGCCACCGCTGAGACCAAGACCGCAAGCTGATTAGAATAAATTGATTGGATAGTTGACTTCATGGTAGACCACTCGAGAACATAAGTTCAGTGTGACCACGCGACATGTATATGCTGCCCGCCCAGAAGGTATCCTTCGGACAACCCGGCTGTTCTCGCAACTCCCTCACACACTAGGATCGCCATGCCGTCAGTGGAGACAGACGATCTTGAGATCCACTATCTCGAGTACGGGCCTAGAAATGGCTGGCCTGTAGTCCTCTCCCACGGCTTTCCCTACTCGCCAGAAGCTTTCACAGCGGTCGCACCACTCCTCACAGCTGAAGGTGCCAGAGTCCTGATCCCTTATCTTCGTGGCTATGGCCCTACCACGTTTGTCTCAAAAAACGCACCTCGCACTGGTCAGCAAGCAGCATTAGCTTGCGACTTGATCGCCTTTCTCGAAGCACTGAATCTTGGAAAACCCATCCTGGCCGGCTTTGACTGGGGTGGACTGGCGAGCTGTGCCGCGACTGCCTTGTTCCCCGAAAAGGTCAGGGGATTAGTGTGCTATGGAGGCTACGACATTTACGACCCCAAGGATTCGAGGCAGCCAGTGAGCCCAACGTTGGAGAAAGTGATGTGGTACCAGCATCTCTTCCAATCTGCACGAGGCGAAGACTGCCTGCGTTCCTCGCGCGAGGAGATCGCTCAGCTTCTCTGGGAAGAATGGTCGCCCACCTATCAAACGCCGAAAGAAATCAAGGGAGCATTCTTCACCGCCTTCGAGAATCCTGACTTTGTCGATGTGGTCGTCTCGGTCTATCGCCACAGCATGGGCAACTGGCCTGGAGAGCAGAGATACGCAGAACACGAGCAGATCCTCACGTCAAGGCCCGCGATCAAGGTCCCCGCCATGACAGTTGATGGCTCGCTAGATCCGCTTAAGCCTGGTGGCACTGAAGCAAGGACACGCGATACGTTCGTCGGCAAACATGAGCATTGGACGCTACCCATAGGCCATGCGTTTCCTCTCGAAGCGTCTAAGGATTTTGCCAGAGCGGTTCTCACTGTCAAGGCTATGGTAGATGGCACAGATGAGTGATGTTTTGTTTTGGGCAGGCGTGTCAGGGAATTCATGTCGTGTACACCCGCTGAGTATGAAACAAGCCCAGTTACTTCACCCCAAACCCTTGCGGAATCCATCTAAGACTGCTTCGCAGCATCCGGATATGAATCTATGTAATCCGTCTCACCATTTACCAATTTCGGGAAGTTTACACGCACACTCCATCTAATATTATCGGTCGTCGCTCTCTCGTTATAGCCACCGCCATAATCATTGATATCGCTGAATCCAGCCCTAGCTCCCGCCGGGCGGTGGTGCTGGAACAGCTGCGGCTGTACTGTGAGACATGTCGCTTGCTGACGATCGTCGACGCCGTCGCACACGTATCGCAGCATGATGTCGTTTGCGTCGGACATCTTGTGCACTCCGAGCTCGTAGAGTAACTTCCGCGCTCCCAGTTGAGAGACTCCGTATGCTAGTGAGCATGAATTGACTCGTGCTCTCGATACCACGCGTGTGTGGGCGGGATACTGCATTAGAAGCTCATCATTGCCCAGTTCCATGTTCAGGTTCTTGTGTTCGGGGACGGTCGTGTCGTTTGCAATGACCACGCGGCCGAGTGGGGCGTTCACGTCGCTCGCTCGCGGGAAACGACAGCCGCAATGGCCTAACCAGAGGAGATCCCATCGGCTTAGATCCCCGTAAGGTGAGTCTGTTGACTGACTGGCAAAGTGCTCGTCCAGCATAAAATCGGTGTAGCCTTGTTCTGTAGTTGGCTTGGGATACGTTGGGTCTAGGTACTGTTCTTGATCGGACATCTGAGGTAGAGGCTGAACCAGCAATTGAGATGCTCTTGCGAATTCTGTCATCTGGGACTTGATGCGGATGTCCCAGTCTATGTCGTCTTCTAAGATGAGGGCGGAGGTGATATTATCTTCGACAATCCTGTCGATTGTCAGCTCTCAATTCACATTTTGTGGCTCACGTCAGCGCGCATGGGAAAGGCTTGCCTTCTGAGGGCATTCATATGCGCACGCCACGCAAAGATGGTCCCTTCATTAATCGATTTCTCCTCCCTCTGCGCTTCACCCGATGGTAGAGATTTGTTGCTCAAAGCAGAGACACCATGGATGTACTCAATGTCAAGCCCATTGAACGCAGCGGCTAACGACATGGAGTCCCGACGATCGGTCCGTGATGGTAGCCCGAGAACGAATATCTTTTGGAACTGCTCTTTGGTCAGCCGAGAACAGGAAAGTCGCAGCGAGGGTGAAGCTTTACCCCGAGGGTCGAGTTCGACACATCGCGTAACAGATCGGCGTTGGCATTGGTCGCAGCATGGAGTGTCTTTTGGACACCTTTTCGCTGCAGTTGGGTTGGCAGCAGAACTTCACTTTTAGCATGAATGACGAATAAGAGAACAAGGCCAAGGCTGAAGCAAATGACCAACAAGACCCGAGCGTGACTATCCAGATGAGGCATAAGCATACCTGCGATATAGTCTAGCTTGCACCTAATGTATGGATTTGAAAGCTCACCGTGTGTGTCAAAGAGAGAACATAAATGGAAGATTGTGGCGAGTGTACATGGGCTTTATGTTGACCATTGGCGGCACCGGGATATGAATGTGCATGTGAACGAGAGCGAAATAGTCGCAACTCATTATTGGTCGATGTGGCACAGTATTTACAGGCATATGGCTTGCCGGATCGCCTAGCAAATGATGCGGCTTGTGATTGGTCCGCTTGTTGTCTTGTGAAAGTAGTTGATTGCGGCGTAGGCTGCGTAGCGCGCGTCAAGCCGTGCCCAGCGAGGCCATAACCGACGGCAATTGAGTCGAGGAGACCTCTCTCGAAATGACAGTTGTGACAATCGTGTCAGCAGCACCGTCTTGTCGTTATGACTGATCACGAGGAAAACGACAACTTGAACACATGGGAGCACGCTAGCGACCATGTGCGAGGGTGCAGACGCGGATGATCAGACACGAGCGCAGACTGTACAATGATACCCTGGAATATGACGGAATGGTGAGAGGGAAGTGATGAAAGCATTCATTTCAACTGATGGCGAAGCTGTCGAGTCTTTGTTGCACGTGCTGAAAGAAGACCTCATTGCATCGCGTGATGGCGGACGACCATTTCATGGCGCAATCGAGTGATGCGGCGGGTTGGCTGGTAAGCTGGAGCATGTGCAGGCCTGTGAAGTGAAAGCGCCGTGACCAGTAATGAAAGCGATGCGAGGTTCGGTCGCTCAGCCGGGTCGCAATGAAGATCTGCCACACAGCCATGTTCCTCATCCACTCATGTGCCGTGCGCCCAATGATTCCGATTTACACGTGAACATGATTGTTTTCGCATCAAGTCGTGGGTTTCCATAATAAACATATACAGTGAACATGTAATAGCGCCAAAGCCAGAACGGCGCCGTCGCTTTTTGGGGGTTTTCTACCGTTCGACGGAATCCTTCGTTCACCGTCAAGGCCATATTCATCGGATGGCAAAGTTGCATTGGGGTCGGTTGGCCGGATATCTCGTCTCGATTCAGATGTGCACCCGGCGACAAATGTTGAGAATGTACGGATCGAGCATCAAAAAAAACTTATCGACCATGGGAAAGCCTGCATGTGATCGTACGCTCAAAGCTGAAAAGATGCTGGATTTTGGCTTGGTTCGGCGGACTCGGATTCTTCCATTGTTCAACCCATCTCATAAATATACTTCTCGAGCAAGGACGAGAGCAGTTCAGCATGTTGGTCCGCATCGCAGATCTCTGCCGACCAACGCCGAAGCATAGCAATAACAGCGTGAATCTTATCAGGCCAGTCCTGCGGCATCAACTCGGTGACATCGGGTGTCAGCGCAGCAGCCAGTAAAAGCAAAGCACTGCGGATCGACCGCCTTTGCATCAGCCAAGTTCCTCGATGGCGATGATAGAATCCGGGAGTGTATATTGACAGGCGACGGCAATGCCAGTTCAATCCTTTGGCAATCAGGGACTTGATGGCAGGCGAAACTTGCTTCCTGTCCTTGACTGCTGCGCTGATGAAAGGCCAAGTGATGAGCTCCCAGTAGTTGCCGGCTTGTGTTCTCAGAAGATACTTCAGGAAGTCATCTTCCGGCTCAGCATCTTCTTCGAGGTTGCCGATATATATTGGCGGGGCGAGAGACTGTTGCCAGTCAACTATCTGGCGTTCAAGGTCTCCGAATTGCGACATAAGCTCTTCCAGTGGCTTGCTATTCTTGTCGTGTGCAAGCCTGTGCAGCTCTTGCTCGGCGCTGAAGTGGTGTCTCCACAGCGAAATCTCCGAGAGGTAAAAATACCAAGACCGTAGCTGTTCGCTACTCTGGCCCTCCGGTGGACACGGGAAAAGTGGAGGGTGGTTGATTGCCCGGTTGTCGAAGTCCCGTAATCTCAGCTCCCACCGTAATTCGCTTTCTGACTTCCACGAGGACCAATAGATGCGCTCCTCGAGGGAGAAGTTGTCAGGACCTGAGGTGCTTGGTGATGAGGTATTTGTTACGAAAGAGAACTTTTGTGATGCACACAGCGCCGCGTGATACATCTGCCATGCTTCAAAAGCACGTAATCGACCTTGAGGGAACTGTCAGTCGGGTTGTTTCGCGAACGGTCACAGACTGCACATGTGTTTCTCGAGGAACAAATCAAGGGAGACTTACACATATGAAAGACTCCGCTCAAGTATAGGCACTGTGCGCCGGCAACACTTCCAGCGGTAAAGGCCATTCCCAGACGCTGCTCTGCAAACCGGAATAGTGCGTCTGCTAAAGTTGAATCCGCAGTTTGAGCGGGACCAGTATTTGAGCCGAATGGTGTTGAAATGGCTCCATTTGCGCATACAAGAAGTGCAAGGCATGACTCGATGCTCAACCTGAAGTTGCTAAGATATGCCTGCGATACCAGTGGCCGTATCCGAATAGGGTCCAGGATGGGATTCTCCATATTGGAAGTGTTGAGGTAACGCTCGACCAAAGTCATGCACTGCTTCAAGCTAATTTTTGGGCTTGGGTTCGCCTCTACGCTATCAATACTGGCTTCATCGGTAAGTCTTGTTTGAGCCAGTGGTGTTGAGTTCTGGCTGATATATGCCGCCCAAGGCGATGAGTCCATCACAACTGGCCAGCGACTAAGACTCTGGACTGTCTGTGGTATCATGGATGATAGTCTGATTGCTGTGCTGTGGCCATTTTTGGCTCTGGCCGTGGTCCGGTCATCCTGGATCGGCTCGGGGGCTTCTGTGAAGCTGTCTTCTCCAGCAAATGAGTATGCATCAGAGTTGGTGCAGACATGGCTCTCGTGTCCGTAAGACTCGCCAGAGGAAGACATTGCGACTGTGCGTTATACTGTAGTATTACAGGCTCCAAGATACTATTAGTGGTGTACCCCGCCTGGTTTTGCGGAGTGTGGCGCCGACGTCTTGGAGGACCAAGGGACGCGCAATGCCGCGGGGGCAGTCAGTCTGAGAGCTGTATTTGTCGCAGGGAAGAAGCAGAGCGAAGCACACAGTGTGTCATTCGGGCGCAGATGTTTATATCGTAAGCCATATCGGCATATGGGAAAAGGTTGGCACGTGAGCCGTGGCTGTTCGAAGAAGTGGAGGCTGGAGCTTGGACGGGGGGCGGCGCAACGAGCCAGACCCTTCCTTCCTCCTCCATCGACTGTACCTTGGTACGTACTCATTCTCATTCCGTGCTCGAAAAGGCGTCCATATCACTTGCAACCTGTGTTGATATGAACAGCGCGATCTGTGCTGCCCCATCTGCCTCTGTGCCGATGCAAAACGAGAAGCGAAAGGCTATCTTTAGTCTCTGCACGCACAAGGCCTCTCAGAGAGTGTGACGGACATGTCTTAGGGCAGGAAAGCCTTTCTCGAAGGCCCGATTTAGTGGACTGCCAACCAACATGGCCGTGAGTACCCAGCGTATGGTATCCTATTGAAGGTGCTCGCCCGACGGAGGATGAAAAAAGAAATGTTGAGCGAACCAAGTATCCTTTACTACCGGTCGCCCGGCTCTGCTCTTATGTACACCCGGATTTCGTTTGAGAGCCACCACCGTGATGAGAGGAGCCTAGCGAGTTCGCAAGCTTAAGAGCTGCCTCGGCTGCCCAAGCAAAATCGATATGCCTGGGTCTCGGATCTGATCCGCTGTGCTCAGTAATATGAAAGCCCTGCGGATGTTTCAGTACGTCAAATTAACATGAGGAGGCGACCTCAACCTTCACCTCAGTGTCCGCGGGCCCCTTCGGCTAGATCATACTGCATGATCCTTCCGAACCCTCTTGTGGTCGATGCGTTTTTTACCAAGATCGCTTGAATCTCTTTGAAGAATCGCAAGGGCAAGGATGATGCAAGCATCAAAATTACGCCACCGAAACACGTGCTCCCGCCAAAATTCGCGATGAGCGTGCTTGGAGAGTTAAGGTACACATTGATCACGCTTCCACAATCAAATGTGAAGGCTGTGTGATATGTTGCTGTCTGCATTCAGACGTCAATTCGTCTACAGAAAAGTTCGAGCCTGGTACTCTCAACACAGACACACAGTAGATGGTATCATGTGAGGTCCTCGAAACTTGTCTAACGGAGTACTTGATGCAGTCTACTTGATGCAGTCAACATGGACGCCGCCACCAATTCCACTACAGTATGATCGCTTGCCTGGATCATGTCGGCACACAATGGTGGTGTGGTGAAGTGCTAGCCGTGTAATTTGTCCGTCCCGAATTTGTCTCGCGCCAAAATAATGCAGTCTGCATCTTCGTTGTCGAGATCGAGCCAGCATAACTCCATCCACGCTACAAAAAACTTCGTAGTCTGACTCCAGAATAAGAGTGTTATCTTACAGTGCTAAGATGCTTCATGGTCGACAAGCATTCCAGGACCGGCACAGCAAACGACTTAAAACAACGCTACAGTGCATCCGTTGGTTTTAGCCGCACGCTTGCACCAGCCGGGCTGCTAAGGGAACCGAAATGGTTCAGCAATAGATCGGTTACGGCTATACTGCCAGGACCAGGCAACAGAGACGTGCTGGAATTATTTCGTGCTTTCGCGAGCAGTCACATTCTCAGCTTGTCGCTTCGCATACTCAAAAGCAGATCCACGCCCCGCTGTCAAACATTTCGTCGTTTTCCAACCACCCACATTCGCATATACAACCCGCGCAAGAATATTCTTTTGCTTGTTAGCAGAGGAGAGCAGATATGTCGTCGCCCGATAAGACAGATGACTGCGCCGTCTGGGTTGAAGACTCAAGCGGCAATGTGGTCCCGTTCGATATTCAAACCGCCGAACCAGGAGCTTTCACCATGCCCGGGGCTGGCGACATCGAAACATATGAACCCGGAAGCATGGCAAGGGCCACATGGATCTACTTCAAAGGCTATCCTCGAGAGAAACCGACCCCGGAGCATCCCTTCGAAAACCCTTTCGACGACTTAGCCATCTTCTCCATCGATTTGGTCAGTGACGATGACACTTCGAAAGTGCTGCGGGAGGTCATGGGTGAGTTACAGCTTGATCCTCTCTGTATCATGTAATTCTATTGACAAATGAACCACAGCACCTGCACCTTCTGCCCTTTTCTGGTTACACAGCGCGCCGTTCAGCAAGCCGGGCAACTACTCGGTGGACATGTACTCGCCCCTCGACAAATCGTGCAAGTACTACTACTTCAACACGTTGAGCTTTTTGTGGGTGATCCCTGACGACATCAAGGGCGACTCGGTTTTCCGCCTCAAGCTCACGACTGACGAACCTGCGACTACTCACCTAAGTGGCAAGCTCCGGTTCTCACACGCAGAGGATGCTGCACCCTCCGCACCAACAGAACCAGCACCGACAGAGTCAGCACCGGTAGAGTCAGCACCGGCAGAGCCAACACCGATAAAGTCAGCACCAATGGAGGACTTCAAGCCTGCCGGTATTTCACGGGTCAACGTGGCTGGCGCAACATTGGCGGTGTTTGCTGTGATACTCTTGGCTTGCTTTGTGGCCCTACGGGTGCGCCGGAAAAGAAAGCAGATCAATCCCGGAAAGGAAGATGCTGCCTTCTTGCTTGGTCCTGCCTAGTGTAGCAACGGCGGATCTGCAACCTTTTGTACATAGACGTGAGATTTTGGAAGCCCCCGCTTTCTTCGTCATAACTGCCTGAAGTTGATGAGACTATGCACCACGCCCCCGACCTCTTCCTCTGGTCAGGTTCCCTCTCCCACGACCTCTCGGATTCCAGACTTGAGGACTTCTCTGGCGGTCCGCAAGCACTTTCACAATCGAGCACCGCACGCCACGCTCTTCGCACATCCGTGTCAACTCCTGCCGCACTGGCTCGTTGAAATCGTTATCAAGTTGAGCCAGATGCAATCCGAAGTCGGCAGCCTGAATGCCTCGCTTGGCAACCGAAAGCCACTCCACAAGCCGTGAGAAGACCGGCATCAAATTCTCGTCAGTCCAAGGTTCTTCCTGATATATCTCGTCGAGGTCGTCATTCAAAACAATATGCCGAATCGATGATGGCAGAGCCCTGCCCCAGTCGCAGGCATAATCCTTCCGCGCACACCCCAGTAATGCCATGTAGGGTATGGTGAGCGTGTGCAGCCGTTTCATGGTCGATAACTCTGCTGTTCGGCGGAAAAGAGGCTCGTATCCTGCACCAAAGCCCGGACTGTAGTGATAGCTGTCCTCGTCAACATCTTGTGATATGTGGAGCTCTTGCAAGCTATCACTGACGTGATGCAAAGCATCGTAGATAAACTCAAGGCCGACACCGGGGTGCGCATCGAGGTGTTGATAATGGGTCGTGATGTGATACTTCAAGTATCTTAGACTTTGCGTGGCCGCCAACAAGGGACTCACATCGATGTCTCGGGTTTGCCAGTGATGTAGCTCGAGTCGTGTAACCGACGATCCACCAGGGCGTAGCTGGCGGACAGCATGGGATTTGAGATTTACGACCGCTGCAATGCTCTGGATGTTTGGCACCGCGAAAAGCGAGAGCACTGCGTCATCCCATCCTTCCACGACACCGATGTGTCGCTGTTTACCATCTGGCAAGTCCAAGCACAGATTGCAAGATCGCAACTTCGCAATCGATGAATTCCGAACCATGCCCTGCAATATACTGCGAAACCCGGGAAATCGGAAATAGTCGGAGCTGACGCTGAAGTCCTGGATATTGGGCATGATGCGGAAGATGTACAGCCATACTGCCCAGATAGAAAGGACATTGGTGCGCGGGCTCGCGCTCTCAGAAGAAGACAGAGCAGAGATATGGCCGTAGAGCTCGATTTCTTCTTTGGTGAAGTCGGTAAAATCTGCATGCATAACTGGTGGAGTCATACCCCGAAGTGGCCTTTCGATGCTTTCACCCCTGGTCTCGAACACTAAGCTGGTTCTCCAATCCTGCAGAGGGTCGCCAGCCAAAGACAGCCTGTTCACAGCCCGAGCGGCGGTCTTGCTTGTGAGCAGAGTCCGGAAGAGAAGAGACGCTTTCTCGACGGATCGGTTGGTCCCGTCAAGGTCCACGACGACGTCCCGATATATGATAGCATTTGCCTGTGCGTTCAACGTTCGCGAAAGGGTATTGATGTGGAAGAGGTCCCGGTGTACCAGAAGTTCAGCTATCATGTCCGTGACCAGCAATGGCACCTCGCGTCCCTCACAGAGCTTGTAGACAAGATTGCGCATGTCCACTTTGAGTTTAGACATCGTGGTCTTACCTTGTGTAACTTGTTAGCTAAGCAAAATGTTGTCAGTGCGACGTGCACCGGCTGTCATTTACAGATCTGAATCCTGGGTATGGTCTGATGCAGAAAGTCTTGCAACTTGGAAAGTCGAGACCCTCGATACAGCAAGGACAATACCAGGATATATAGGTTACATATGGGGTCGAGCATGGCTGCCTGGATGAGCTGTGGTGGTGGTTAGTGACACCGCGCAAGGCTAGACCTCATCGGGAGAGAGTGGGGGCGGTATCGCTATTTCCTACACCGCATCATTTCGCTTCCAGACGTGGCGCAATGCCATGAGCTTTTTCCATTCAACCAAGTCGTTGCTCCATCTCCTTTAGGAGGGTTTGTTGATACAGCTCGTGATACGAGTGCGCAAGCATTGTGATCTCAAGCTCTGTATCGCCGCGGTACGAACTCCTGGTCACCTCTAGGCTCTGGACGCTTCCTGCACCTTCACCGGTCCACATGATGCCTACCAGCATATATCGGCTTTGTCACCATCGAGTGCAAAGCATGTTACATCTATGCCGGCGGAAGGAAGTCGTGATCGTTGTCCGTGAGATCAGAGCTTCGTTTCAATGCGCACAAGCATTCTCGCAAAATAGCAAATCGAGCAGCGCTGGATGTCCGAATAGCCGTTGACCGTCAAGACGGTGGTATATCATCATTTCGTTGATCGTATCTACATATACACAAGTAAGCCATCGCTTACATATGCATCCACCTCGCCATCCAAGTCTCAGTAATCTCCTTCGCCTCGTCAACCAAGCCCATATCAAGCAAAAGCTGCGTAGTACCCCTAACAGCACTCTCAAGCGCCGAGAAGATCCAAGCGTGCGTGTAGCTCGTGTGCTCGCCAACTGTAGTAGAAAAAATTGTGTTAGCAGGTACTCATATCAAACACACCAAACAAGATCAATACGTACCAAAAACAGTATGCTTCTCCGTATGGAAATAGGCCGGCAAATACAACTCCTGCTGCCCCACCGTCGGCGACGCCCAAGCCCCAGCCTGGAACTCATTGTTCTCCCAGCAAATCCGATCGTACGCGCCCGTCCACTGCTCCCGCGCGACGTCGCCGTGAATCTCGATCATCGCGCGCTGCACGAGAGCGACGTGCTGCTCCTCGGTCAGAGCGCCGAGCGAGCGGGCGTCCACACCGGAGAGGTACGAAGCGAGCAGCACGCCGGGGCCGGTGGAGTTGATGTGGTAGCTTGGGTAGCAGGTGCTGCCGATGCCGGGGATGCTGGGGCTGCCGCAGCCGCCGAAGATAGGCTCGGGCAGGTGCTCCCAGAAGCGGGTTTCGTAGTGGAGGCTGACTTTGCAGGCTTGGGAGTAGTTGAGTCTGTCGATGGCGCGGCGGAGGAGGGAGGTGTAGTCTGGCATGGGGTTCCAGAGGCGTACTCTGCTGAAGGGGACGGCGACGACAGCGTAGTCGACGGACATGGTTTGGGGCTTGACGTCGAAGAGGTTTTTGCTGCGGTGTTCGATGGTGACTTTTTGGGTGGTTTCGTCGTATTGCATGCCTTGAACTGCGGTTTGGAAGATGGTGCGGTTGAGGACTTGGGGGCCGAAAGCTTTTGGTAGACGGGTGAGGCCTTTGTCGATGGTGCGCCATTCGGTAGCGTAGAAGTACACGGTCTCGTAGAGCCAGTTTGGTAGGGCGTCACCAATGCTGTCGATCTGGTCCGTAATGTTGTTGTCGTAACCAAGCTTCTGTAGATAGCCAGCTTCAGAGAAATCGAAGTACCCATCCGCGACTGCTGCCTTGTGGGCACGGAATACGTTGGTGGCAAGTTCAGCGATCTTTTCCTGAGTGAGGTCGTCCCATTCCTCAATGGCCTCCTTTGCCTCTGCAACAAGAGTGGCGTTCGAGTAAGTTGCGTTGGCGTCGTTGGCGTATGCTGGGTTGGCCTTCACATCAGCCACGCTGGGAACGGTGCCATCCGGACGTCTTGCGTTGGAAGACGAAGGGTCGCCAGAGCTGCTCTGAATCCACTTAATGAACTCCACGGCAAAGTCAGGGTCGTGACCGTTCTGCTCGTTTAGCACATCAGCGAGCTGGAAGACCATGCGGTGGTCCATGATCTGGATCGTATCGTTGGACTCGGTGTCAGTAATGCTGACGGGGAATCTCATGGGTCCCATCTCCTGATATTGGTAGTCTTCGGGTGCCGAGCCATTGAGGTAGCTTGTGTGGACACGACCACCGATGCGGGAAGATGCTTCGACAATTGTCCAGTCGTTGATGCCGACTGAGTCCAACAGGTGGGCAGTCATCAGACCAGACATGCCGCCACCAAGAATACCCACGGACTTCGACTTGGCAGACGCAACGAATGCCTCACCAGGCTCCTTGTCTTGCAGGTACGCAACACCATCGAACCAAGGTCCTTCGGCATCCATGATGTCTGCAGCAGCAGTCGAACGACGCTGCTTGCGTCTAGCCATAGAGATAGGCGAAGAACGACCGACGAGCTTCTCACCAGAGAAAGCATGCAGACACCCAGTGGACGGAGCATCATGAGGCGGAAGCCAGACGAACTTGGTCGGACGTTGAGACTCATGTGTCGAGTGTCTCTTTGCAAGCTCGTGGTTGCCCACATATGTCGATCCAAGGCTGTGGTGGCAATCGCTAGCCGACTGCACGTTGCAAGAACCATAGTGCAACGAGAGTTCGCCGTCCAGGGGAGCAGCATACTCGATGTGGACATTGTGCATGCCACCGGCTTCTGCGAGGATGTCTTCTTGGAAAAGAACCGACGGCGATCGACCAATGACCGAAGCGCCAGCGGCCGATCCAACGATCGACAAAAGAGCAGGAACAAGCATCTTCAGCAAGCGAGGGAAGATGTATTCGTATGAAAGAGTAGCTAATGATGATGATGATGATAAAAAGAAAACAACCTACGAAACCAGACTCACCCTCACCTTTTATACCTACTCAACCGCCTCAAAGTCCCACATACCACCGCCAAACTTCGGAATCATGGTTACATTGCCAGCACTGCCATCGGCGAGAAAATCACCGCTAGACTCCTCTTCGGTATGGATACCCATGAACGCAAGTACCATGTACCATGTACGAACGGCGAAGACGGCGAAGAGTCATTGCATAGAATGATAGAGAGCATGTAAGCAGAGCGGGCAAGACAGCAGCGCACCAATTGGTGGTGGCCAAGATAGGCGGTCCCACTGGTATCGAAGGCTGTTTTGTTACCTTATCTTCGCACCCGCATGTGGAGACGGCTGCACGCTGGCTCCATGTTTCGCTTATCTTGGAGAACCTCGTGGCGATAGCGTAGTAGCATTGGCGACTCTGGCGGGGTTGATGGGTTTTTTACTAATGGCAGGTAGCGTTACACGTTGGAGGCGCCGGGTGGGAGATAGTGACTACGTGTATGTGCAAGGCTTGCTGTGGTTCATGTCAGTGTTGTTGGGCGTGGAGTCCGGACTTGATGGAGATTGGAGAAGGAGATGGATTGAAGCGTGGAAGTTCGAAAGAAGCAACGATCGACCAGCCACGCGGGAGCAGCCGAGCCAGCTAAAGTCTACCGCGGCTTTGGTTTAGAGAGCCTTACTTTTCGAGCTTCACGTCCTAAACACTAAACGCGCCCAACACCACCACCACCACAACAACAACCCCAACACCAGGCACGCCGCCAAACACCCCCTCACAAATCCACCCACAATGGCGCGCAACGCCGAAAAATCCCAATCCATGCTCTTCCGCTTCCGCGAAGCCCAAGCCGCCGACCTCGGCATCCTCGACACAAACCGCACCCGGCGCCCCAAAGCCATCAGCACCCAAGACCACATCCCCACCTGCGAGCGCTGGCGCGGGCAAGTCCTCAAAGAAATCTCACGAAAAGTGTCCAAAATCCAAGACCCCGCCTTATCAGACTTCCAGATCCGGGATGTGAACGACGAGCTCAACCGGCTATTCCGCGAGAAATGGCAGTGGGAGATGCGGATTCGCGAGCTGGGCGGGCCGAATTATATGAGGGGGGGCG